>Ga0210390_10002952_pt1 | contig 14768 bp, 19 predicted proteins | sample IncBWH11OmetaG_FD_161050 | JGI IMG/M metagenome (GOLD analysis project Ga0210390, IMG submission 161050) | Forest soil microbial communities from Barre Woods Harvard Forest LTER site, Petersham, Massachusetts, United States - Inc-BW-H-11-O ...
TCTCAGCCAAAGATATTGTGATTGCTCACGAGACGCATGTTCCGCTCGCAGCTGAGGGGATCATCTCGACGCTTAACGCAAAGACGCCGAAGCACAAGTCGCCATAGAAGTTGCTGTGAAGAAGGTTTTGCCTATTCGGCGCAAAGAGGCCACGTTTTGCAAGTGTGCTCTTCCGCCAACGACTGTGGTTTCCACTCGTAGGATCGGTGAGAGAAAGTTCGGATGGCTTGCCATGGCTTTCCGATCGCTCACCACCTGGGCGAAAATGGAGTGGATGAGATTGCATGTCTCGTCGACTTTGGCGTGGGGTTTCAACGACGTTATGGTCGGTCTTCGCCGGGTATCTACATTGCTATAGTAGGCGACACAGTTCGTACGAGGCTTTCACAAGATCACCGGAAGGCTTTTCAGTCCCCTGAATCCAAATGTAGGCGCCCACTCGGGTCGCGGGCCTGCGAGCTTCATTTCCGGAAAGCGCTGCACTAGATTCAGCAGCGCAACTTGGCCCTCTAATCGCGCGAGTTGGCCTCCAATACAAGCATGAGGGCCCGCACTAAACGCCAGGTGTTGGTTGTTCAGCCTCTTCAGGTCTAACTGATTCGGGTCTCTAAACCGCTTTGGATCCCGGTTCGCCGCACCGAGCATGCATAGGACCGACCACTTCCTCGGAATATGCTGACCGCAAATCTCTACATCTTCCTTAAGCACGCGAGCCGTGAGTTGTACGGGGCTTTCATAACGTAGAATCTCCTCCACAGCCGTGCGGATGATCTCCGGCTTCTCTCGCAACTCCGCCGTCTCTTGCGGATGGCGCAGGAGGGTGTACATGCCGTTGCCGATCAAATTTCGAGTAGTCTCGTGTCCTGCGAAGAGCAGCGCGATGCACTGTGCATAGAGCTCCTCTTCGGTCAGCACTTCTCCTTCTTCCTCGATGTCGATGAGAAGGCTAATCAGGTCGTTGCCTTTATTCCGTCTCCGCTCCGCGACGGTCTTTCGGAAAAAATCGGTCAAGGCAATCAGGGCATCTTGAGCATCGCGTGCCTGTGCCACCGTGCGCTCTGGACTGCCTCGAAACACTGCGATGGCCCGTGACCAGTTGACGAATATGTCGCGCAGTTCCTGCGGTATTCCGAGCATTTCCAAAATGATGCGCACCGGCATGGGGTTGGCGAACTCCCGCATGAGGTCGACTTCGGCACCATGCTGCAGCGGCTTTAGCATTTCATCAACAATGGCCTCGACTTGCGAACGCAAGCCTTCGATCGCCGCGGGCGAAAATCCCTTATTGAGAAGTTTACGCAGGCGGGTGTGTTCCGGCGGATCCATAAAAATCAGCCACAAGCCCAGCATGCGAGCCAGTTCACTGAAGTCGGACTGGCTGCTGAGCGGAAGAGACAAGATCATCTGCTGCGAGCGCTTCGCCGAAAGTCTGGGGTCCTTCGCGGCCGAAGAGCACTCGGCATGGCTCACAATCGACCACAACGCCCATTTGCCGTCCACATCCAGGTAATGCAGTGGCCCTTCTTCGTGCAAGCGGGCATATGCGGGATAGGGATCCTGCAGAATCTCGTCGGTGAAAAGGACTTTCTTGGTCGGAACGATAACCTTGGGCAACCTGCACCTATTCGCAAGATCAAAGCTTCAGCAACGAAGAGAACGCTAAATTACTGAGGTCGAGTTTAACACCGGGGAGAGGGCGCCTCGAAGTGCAAAGGCGCATCAGGAGCTTTCCCGAAGCCGCTCCCAAATCAATTCGAAGATTTGCGTTTTTCCGTTCACCGGCGTCGGGGGTGTAACCAACGTCATTCGGTCGCCCTGGAATTTGACGTGGCGGACCAGGTCCCTGCCCACGTAGTTCTCAATTGATGAGATTTCGACGTGATGGGTTATCTTGTCTCCGCTGACCGTGTACCGTCCGGCATAGCCAAAAAATGTTTTAAACGCTTCTGCTTGTTCTTCGGGAGACCCTCCGCCGGAAAAGAGCGCCTTTCGCCCGCTGTGGCTGATCATGGCGGCTATTCTTCCCTCATCGGTATAGGTGAGAAAACCCACAGGATTGAGACCATAGGGAGTCTCGCTCCGCCCTCCGGTCGATGTGGTTGTTGAGGCAGACACCAGCTTCCACGTGCCCACAAGTTTGTTGTTTGCGCTCCCGAACCCGCCTTCTGACAATCCTGTATCCTCTACCATCGCCGCAATATCCTTATGGTGGTTCTCTTTCAGAGACAAATGATACCGGACTTCTTATGCAAATTCCTGATCGGTACCGGGAGAAGCAAGAGGCACGATTGGCGTGAACTAATCCGGCCTGGCCGCAGAATCCAGTGTCGCGTGAAAGTCTGCGGCCGCCCACCATAGAGAAGCTGGCACGTTACATGATTGAACATGAGGCGAAGCCTGATCTGACCGAGAAGACCGCTACCCGATTGAAGCGGATCGAAGATATGAGAGAAGAAGAAGTGGCCCGCAGTCTGCCTTCGAAGTGAGAAGAAGTTGCAAAAGGAAGCAGAAGGACCGACGCTGTAGAACCGGGCGGCTCGGCGTCGTCAGCGGGCGGAAGCGAATTGCGCCGTCTTGGCGAGTTCGCCCTTGATAACTTTCCCGGTCGGCGTAAGCGGCATTGACGGCACAAGCAGAATTTGCGTCGGCCGCTTGTAGGGGGCAAGATGCTTTGCGGCGTGTTGTGCTAGTTCGGCTTCCGAAGCTAGCGAGGCAGGTGTGAGCTGGACGAAAGCAACAACTTCCTCACCGCCTTCCGTTCCCTCAACCGTTCGCCCAATAACAGCCGATCGTATGACCGCGGGATGTGCGTTCAGCACTGCTTCGACCTCCGCCGGATAGACATTCTCTCCAAAGCGAACGATCAGTTCATTGGTTCGGCCGACGATAAACAGATACCCGTTTTCAAGTCGGGCAAGGTCGCAGGTGTTGAACCATCCGTCGGCGTTGATGGCCGCGGCCGTCTCATCGGGCGCGTGGTAATAACCTTTCATGACATTGGGACCGCGGACCCACAGCTCGCCGACCTCTCCCTCTGCCACCGGCTTTTGATCAGATCCGACCAGCTGAACTTCCACTCCCGGGAGAACCTTGCCTACGGAGGTATCAGTTCGGCGCTCACCCACCATCGCCTGGGAAATATTAGGAGAGCATTCCGTAACCCCATATCCGTTGTGGAGCACCATGCCGAATAGGCCCTCCGCCTGCGATTTCACCGCGGGCTGAAGCGGAGCGCCGGAAGATGAAATGACGCGAAGAGCGGGAAACGTGAGCGACCGCAATCCCTTCAACTTGGCATAGTCTGCCAAAAGAGAGAACATCCCGGGAGCGCCGAGCATCACCGTCAACCGCTCTTTCTCGAGCGTAGCCAGCGTTGCTACTGGGTCGAAGCGCGAAGCCAAATACAATGTCGAGCCGCTTAGTAACGAACCCAGAAGCACAACCGAAAGACCGACCGCATGCGACATCGGCAATACACCGTACAACCTGTCCTCCGGACTCAAGGACCGGATCTTGGCCGAAACTGCCGCCACGAACAGCAAGTTCCGGTGCGTCAGCATCACGCCCTTAGGCAACCCAGTAGCGCCAGACGTGTAAATCAGGGCGGCGACGCGCTGCGCAGCCTCAGGGTCGACTGGTTCCGGTGTGACCGTGCCGTTCAGCGGACCGAGTGCTATCGGCCCCAGACCCGCCGCCTCTTCGATTACAGCCCCGTGCCTCTTGGAATGTTCGCGGGCTTGCGGCGACACACTCGTAGTGAAGATCACGCGACGGGCGCCACAGTTGTCGCGAATCTCATCCACTTCGCGCGCCGAGAGACGTGCATTCACCAATACCGGCCACGCGTCGAGCCCGGCCAAAGCCAATACGATCGCGACGAACGCCCGGCAATTCTCGCAGACAATCATCACCCGGTCACCTGGGCGCACGCCGGAATCGCGAAGCCAAGTCTGAGTCGCGGCGACTACGAGGGCGAGTTGCCGATAGGTCCAGCTTCCAGATGTTTCCACCAGGGCGATCCGATCGGGCGAATTCTCAACCCATTGGTTGATCACGTCGCTGATGAGAGTGGGGAGGTTCATTCTGAATTCGGGGGCGCTACTTTGAGTCATTTCCTGCGCGCCCGGATCGTAAATGGTACGCCCGGCTAGGCGCGACAGACCGTGGTGATTTCGCGTGAGTCCTCACCGCAGGGCTGACCGCTTTCGGGAGCTTGAATCATGCAAACCCACTATCGCCGGAAACGCCGTGGCTTCGGCCTTGTTCGATACAACATACTGCAGCCAGTTCCGGTAAATACTTATGGCCGAGGAGCGCCAGGTACTCTTCAAATCGCCGACCAGAGCAGCTTCCGAAAAACTTTCCATGAGCTCTTCTCTTCGATCGGACAACGCGAAATCTCCGAAATCAGTCAGAAGCTTCGCGGGGGCAGCGTCAAAATAGCCCTGCGGCATCGAGGGGTAAGTTCCTCTTCCCGCTCTGAGAAATCTTTTTATATCTCGCCGGCATTCCTTCAGCAGAGTCTGCGCGTCATATTCCGGATGACTTGGAAATGCACAAAAAGACTGCGCTTTTTGTTTTTCACGAACTAATCCACGCCGCCTTCGCTCGATTGAGTCAGAACGCGGTAGCCCCATGCCGTCAATTCGTCCTTCGCCGTCATACCCTCGCCTTATCCAATGCCTGACCCAAATCCTCAAGAATGTCGTCGATATGCTCGATCCCCACGCTAAGACGAATCATCTCTGGTGTAACTCCAACCTTCGCCTGTTCCTCTGGCGTCAGTTGCCGGTGGGTGGTCGACGCCGGGTGACACGACAACGATTTTGCATCGCCCATGTTCACCATGCGTTTAAACAACTGGAAGGCGTTGAAGCACTTCCTGCCTCCCTCGTAGCCGCCTTTCACTCCAAAGGTCAGCAGCGAGCAAAAGCTGGAGCCCAAATATCGATGCGCCATGGGATAGAGCGGGTTGTCAGGAAACCCAACATAGTTCACCCATTCAACCATCGGATGATCGCGCAGAAATTCCGCTACCTTGCGGGCGTTGGCCACGTGGCGCTCCACGCGAAGGGAGAGCGTCTGGATCCCCTGCAAAAACAAGAAGCCGTTAAACGGAGACAGCGTGGCACCAGTGTTGCGTTGACACACAGTTCGACATCGCGCCACAAAAGCAGCGTCGCCGAAATGATCGACATATACGACACCGTGGTAGGCAACTTCGGGCGTATTCAACATGTAAAACTTCTTCGGATACTTTCGCCAGGGAAACTTGCCGCTATCCACGATCATCCCGCCAATACTGCTGCCCGCCCCGCCAATGAACTTAGTCATCGAATGCACGACGACATCGGCGCCGTACTCGATGGGGCGCAACAGAACAGGCGTAGCCACCGTGTTATCGACCACCAGCGGCACACCGTGCTTGTGTGCGACTTTGGCGAGTCCTTCGATGTCCGCGACATTTCCTGCCGGATTGCCAACACTCTCGCAGTAAACCGCTCGCGTATCCTCGTCGATCAACTTCTCGACATCTTCGGGGCGATCGGTGGCTGCAAAGCGTGAGGAGATGCCGCGTTTCGGGAAGATATGCGCCAGCAGCGTGTAAGTTGCGCCGTACAGCTGCGGAGTTGAAACGATGTTGTTCCCCGTTTCGGCGATGTTAATGAGCGCATACTCGATCGCGGCCATCCCCGAGCTGACGCTGAGTCCATCGACTCCGCCCTCGAGAGCCGCCACACGCTTTTCCAGCACAGTGTTGGTAGGATTGCCGATCCGGGTATAGATGTTTCCTTGAACTTCCAGATTGAACAGAGCCGCGCCATGCTCGGCACTATCAAACTCGAATGCAACCGTTTGATAGATTGGCACGGCCACGGCCTTGGTCGTGGGGTCGCCGTCGTAACCTGCGTGGATCGCGAGAGTCTCCAGCTTCATGCGTCCATCATTTCCCATCAACCCAGCCCCAATCAAAATTATATCGGATTTCAGAGACAACCGTAGGCGGGGACGTCTCCAGAACAACCCTTAGCACGAAGCCGTAATCGAAAGATAACAGAGGAGTTACTACAGGCTAGGTCCTCTCAGTGCCCGCCCGAAGCCACTCGATTGTCTGGCCCGGCTTGCGCGCTAGAAGGATGAGTACGACTGCCGCACTATCATCGACTCCCATAGGTAGAAAGGATACAGTTATCTAAACACATGAAAGGTGCAGCAAGTCTCGTTGGCTCCCTGGTGTTGGGTGGGGTTGATGCATGCTTTGCGAACCCTGGTACTTCGGAAATTCATCTCGTCGCTGCACTGGACCACGTATCGGAAATACGTTGCGTACTCGGCCTCTTCGAAGGCGTCGTGACCGGGGCGGCTGACGGTTATGCACGCATGGCCGAAAAACCAGCGTGCACTCTCCTGCATCTCGGTCCAGGCATCGGGAACGGCCTTGCGAACCTGCACAACGCAAGCAGGGCGCAAGTTCCGATCGTCAACATCATCGGACAACACCCCAAGTATCACTTGGAGCACGATACTCCGCTTGTTTCCGACATCGAAGCTATAGCACGGACTAATTCCAAATGGTTGCGGACGTCTGCCTCTTCATCAGCATTAGGCCGCGACGCGGCCGAGGCGATCATGGCGTCGCGTACGGCACCAGGGCAGATCGCGACGCTGATCGTCCCGGCCGACGTGGCCTGGAACGAAGGCGGAACTGTCGCCGCGCCTGGCTCTCCCCCGAAGCCTCCGTTACCAGCATTGACAACGATCGATCAGGCGGCCGTCATGCTTCGATCCGGCTTGCGAACCGCCATTCTGATTGCCGGAAATGGGTTGTACGGCAGCGGACTCGTTGCTGCTGGACGCATCGCGGCCGCTACCGGGGCCAAATTGCTGGCTCCTTATCCGCTCACACGTTTGCAGCGCGGCGCGGGGATTCCAGGTGTCGATCGTATTCAGTATGTGCTCGAGCAAGGCATCGAACAGTTTAAAGAGTTCCGTCAGTTGATCCTTGTGGGCGCTCCACCCCCCGTCGCATATTTCGCGTATCCGGGAAAGAGTAGTGAATTCACTTCCCCGCCATGTCACACGCTGACACTGGCGAAACCGGGCGAAGATTATGTCGGCGCACTCAATGCGCTTGCTGAGGCAGTGTCCGCGCGCCACGAAGAGCTCACGGCGGAAAAAGCTGGGCGTCCCCCAATGCCAAGCGGAGAAATTACTCTGCCGGGACTTGCCGCCGCGGTCGGAGCGCTCCTGCCCGAAAACGCTATCGTGGTCGACGAGTCGATGACATCAGGCCGCGGACTGATGGCGGCGACGAAGGGAACTCCGCCGCACGACTGGCTGGGCAACACGGGGGGCTCGATTGGAATCGCTTTGCCTCTGGCGGTTGGCGCTGCAGTGGCCTGCCCCAATCGGAAAGTCCTGTGCCTGAGTGCGGATGGCAGTGGCATGTACACGCTCCAAGCCTTGTGGACGATGGCGCGCGAAGGCCTCCACGTCACCACGGTGGTTTTCGCCAACCGTGATTACGCCGTTCTCAAACGTGAGTTTTCTTATCTGGGAGTGGGCAATCCGGGAGCCCGGACCTTGGATATGTTCGAGATCGGACATCCCGATCTCGATTGGGTGCAACTGGCGACGGGAATGGGAGTGCCCGGCACCCGGGTCAATTCGCTAGATGCATTCGGGAAGGCGCTACGGGCGGGATTTGATGGGGAAGGACCGACACTGATCGAAGTGCCGTTGTAAAAAACTAAGTGATTGATGATGCTGGAGTTGGTGGCTTTGTTTTGTAAAAAATGAAGTCCGTCTGACGCGGCGGAGCTTGCGAAGATCTTGCGAAGATCCACCATGTGATGCTAAAATGTATCACATGAAAAAAGCGTCGGTGCGCGACCTTCGGTACGGCTTCAAAAAGATCGAGCGCCTCCTGGACCAAGGTGAAGAGGTGCAGATCACCAAGCGGCGGCGGGTGATTGCTCGCCTGATTCCCGAGAATGTTCGGGCGGCGGCGCAAATACCTGATTTTCTTGAACGCCTCAGGTCCATCTACGGCGACAAATTGCTGCAAGTCAGCGGTGCGGATCTGATCGCCCAAGATCGGAGCCGTTATTGAAGATCTACGCGGACGCCAGCTTTCTCATCTCCCTGTACACGCTCGATGCCAATTCCGCTGTCGCCGGGCAAACCATGCGAGCTTCCGACGGCGAGCGCTACGTCACAGTTTTTGGCGAATTGGAGGTGGTGAACGCGCTGCAACTGCGAGTCTTCCGGAAAGAGCTTTCAGAATCTCAGATAAAGTCTTCGTTGGCTGATTTCGAGAAAGATATGCGCGACGGCATTCTGCTGCTGCGCCCACTTCCTGATCAGGTCTTTGAACGGGCCGGCGAATTGTCCCGACAACCCACGGCGCGCCTGGGGACCCGCACCGCCGACCTGTTACATGTTGCGGCTGCGCTCGAACTCTCAGCGGACTATCTCTATAGCTTCGACCAGCAACAAAAAAAACTTGCGCGCGCGGTCGGACTCAAAACGAACTGAGGTTGATCTACTTGGCGATGAGATGCGATCCCGGCATGTTCTCGTTTAGGGTCGCTAGAGCCGCACCATTCGCGCTTGCTAGCCTGCTGAGGTGACCATCAGTAATTTGAGAAACATCGTGGTGGTCCGGCATGAATGTGACGCGGGCGCTGCTCGCCTCCTTCAGACGGATCAACAAGGCGCGCGCCTGAGGGATCGTGAATCTTGCACGACGGGGCTTGCGCCAGCACGCACAAATCCCAACTCCGTAATCGAGCAGGTAGCCAACGTCGGCGAGTTTTGCTCGCGGATCCAAGAAACCACTCGATCGTGAAACTCGTGATTGACAAATCCGAGGGCCACCAGCGCGTTCACATCGAGCAAATGGATCATGGAAAGTTGGACAAGATTTCCTCGACTTCTTTGCTGGTCAAAGTCGGGGCATCGGGGTCGGCACTGAAAGCAGGCAGTCCAGTCGCAGGATCGGTTAGGATCTTGACCCGGTGGCGACAGTTGTTACCAGGTGTCAAGACAATTCGGCCAGCTTCGATGTTCGCCTCCAGTGCATCGCCCGCGCGGATGCCAAGCCGGCGGCGAAGCGAACCGGGGAGAACAACTTGCCCCTTGGTGGATACTTTAGTCTGCATGGTAAGACACTCTTACCTGACCTGGTGCCTGATTCTCAAGGCGCGAAAGCGACGCACAAAGTTTATTCAGTCAGCCGCACGCTCACGGGATGCAGGACCTGCTCTCCCTCTACGTCGGCGCTGCAGCCGCTCCAGTCGATCGACAGCGCGACCGAGGTCACGCTCGATTCCGGACTGGTAGCGAAGAATTACGTCCAGAGCATTGCGATTCGGAATCACGTGTCGAGCGAGCACGGCTTCTCTAACTTTCCTAGTTCTCCTCGAGGGGAGGTCGCGGACTTCGGGGCGAATTGTGCCTCGCCGAAACATCGATGATCAAGCGGGGTCAGGGATGCGATTCGTCGGATTAGAAGAGCTCGATGGCTGCGGCATGGCCCGAAGCAGCGGCAAGTCGGGCATCCCGTGTAATTAGTGCAGCTCCGAGTTTTTCGGCCAGCACAATGTAGGCCGCGTCATAGGCAGAGAGACTGTGACGCAGTTGCCAAATTCGTGGCAGGAGCACGAGATGAGGATAGCGAGTAATACGCAGATCCAGCAGGTCACGGAGCGCCTCGTCGGCACGACGCACCGGGACTACTCCTTGCAATGTGAGACGCCTTAGTACCTGCGTGACCTCGAGATCTAGGAGGTGAGGCGCGTGTAGCGTTTCTTTACGCGAATAAATTCGCTTCTCGATGCTCTGTCCCGCAGATGTCTGAAGAAGCCAGTCAACCGCGGCTGACGCATCCAGGACGATCATCGGGCGTCGCGCTCTTCTCGCAACAGGTGAGCAGTATCGATCTGAGCCGAAACCGGCTTACGCGTGTGCAGCCGTTCCCGCAATTCTGCGAGCGTTGGCCTCTCCGCGATTTCCTTGATCTCCGTTAACAGATAGTCCGAAAGCGACATACCGGCCAGGGCAGCGCGAGCCTTCAGACCACGATGGAGGGCATCGGGTACATTACGAAGCTGGATCATCTTTGACATGTTATAAGCATACTTTCATGCTGTACACATGTCAATACGCTTGCCTATGGGACATGCGGTGAATTCACCGGCAGCCCCCAGTTTGCACCCGAGGAAATCAGCGCGCGCGGCGATGGCATATTGTGGGTCTACACTCTGGCGCACGGAAGCCAGGCACAGGCCGGATCATCAGGTCAGCTGCACTTTGACGAGAGGCAGGACCGACTCACCCTTACGGCTTCGCTGCAGGCGCTCTAGTCGGTCGATTGAACGATTGAGGCCTCTGTCGGCCGCACCGTCCGCGCGGAGCGCTCTGTCTAGGGTGTCACCCGGTGATAGTGCTTCTCGGTCATTGCAGAGCTTTATCGTCTCTCCGAAAAGCAACCCCCTGCGCTCGAGAGCGAGGGCCGTGAGCCGAATGGTCGCGTGGAGGCACTGCTTGCGGCCCTCGGGGTCTGCACCAGTGATTTCCTTCGTCATTTCAGGCGGCAAGCCTATCTGTCCAGCTAACAACTCGTTGAACTCCGCTTCCACGGACTCCCACAGCTTTCGGAATCCCACGTCTGCGAACATTCTCGCGTCGAGCTCATCCGAGATTTTCCCGGTAGTTTCAACTTCCGTCTCGGCGTTTTTCAGCAAAACCAAGTGAGCTTGATGCTCCGATGAAAGTGTTTTCAGCTTGTTCAGCTCTGCATGTCTTGTGCAGAGTTTGCCGGCAATCTGAGCGTTTTCGTATCTCCACACGCGTGAAAGTTTCCACCAGCACGCTGTAATGCGCTGCACCTCCAGCTCCTCGGGGGCTCCCACTGCCTGATAGTCTCGCAGTAACCGGTCCAGTAGGTCTTGATATTCGTTCGGATCCTCCCACTTCGTCAAGGCTGCCATATAAAGATCTACGGCAAACAGCCCGTGCTTAAGAGCGTTTCGTCGACTGTATCCTTTGCCTCTGGGACTCTTGGGGCCAGTAGATTTCGATGCATTCAGGCGGTTGGCCTGAATCTTACGCACCGATACAGGCTTCTTTCCGGGTCCGCCGTCCTCTTGCTCAGTCATAGTCCTCCAGTATTTCGTATTTTGTTCGCCTACATGCGAACGGTAACAGAACCCCGTGGAAGCACAAGAGTCTAATGGGCAACAGCGAGTCGCCATACGTACATGTACCGCCGGTATCGTCCGTACTGAACAGAAAACACACAGCTTAATGGCATTACAATTATCGACGGGATGTGCACATGGGTGCCTTTTCCCAAGTCCCGCGGGTTGGGATTGCTAATTTTCTCGTGCGATTTCCATCTGCGGTCCATCGCCAGCATTTCGGCAGGCGCGGGGACGATTGGTTCGCTGGAGAAATGAGGCTTTCTCAGACGCTCTCAGGTTTTGCGATGGACAACTAACCCTCTCCGTTCCCTTGATGAGGGCGGATCGCAGTGGCGATCCGACTCCGAACGCGCGGGGACGACGTCATGAGTCTTTGACCCTGGATTTCTGCTTTGCAACCAAGCGCTGCATAAACTTTGGGCCTTCCTTCTTGTAGACCTGTACACCTTCGGATAGGAGCAGTTCGCAAACCTGCGAAATGCTTCTAGCTTCGCTGTCTGCGATGCCCTGAATCTCGCTTTTCAGATCGGGGGAAACTCGGAACGCCAAGAAACCCTTCTTCATCGTCACGACAAAGACTATAGCTTTGACGGAAACCAAGGGACAACCAAAATTTATATTGATCCATGTATATCATATGTTATCATAGGTTATCATTATGATGTCAAACGGAGACTTCATGAATGTCCACAAACCAAAGACACGTCACCCACTAAGAGAGAATCTACGGCTTGCACGACAGCTGCTCGGCGGCACTTTGCCAACCCGAGTGGTTAGGTCCCTGGAGACTCTCTCTAGGGACTTCCATTTCTCGTTGAGCAACGGCGAACTCCAATTCATCAATAGTTGTTGGTACGTTACGCACACCGGCCTCCTGCGGTTGGCGCGCCGCAAGAGATGCAGCGGCATCCATGTGGAGGTGGTTGATTCACTCTGTGATTCCGCAGCAAGCAGGTTTGTCCTTAGGGCGACGGTATACCCCTCCAAGAGCTCCTCAGGCTTTGTAGGCTACGGCGACGCAGATCCCTCTAATGTCTCTTTTCTCGTTCACGGTGCCGAGATGCGGGTGGCCGAGACTCGCGCCGTCAACCGTGCTCTTCGCAAAGCTTATGGAATCGGCATCTGCTCGGTCGAGGAAATCGGGTCTTTCGCCGAACCGCCGAAGTCCTCCCGGGAGTCGAAGAAACTCCCGCCGCAACCTGCCGATGCCAATGGGAACCACGGCGCTCCGAAGGTTCGCGATCGCCTCTGCCAGATCATTCGCCAGCATCAGCTCGATCCGATCTTGGTCAAGGCGTACGCCGCTGATTTCTGTGCCGTGAAGGCCCTTCGCGACGCCACTCGCGAACAAGTTGAAAACTTCGTTAAGCATTTGGCCGAATGGGCCGAGAAGGACCGTAATGCTCTGCTCTGCCAGCTCAACAGCCATCTCGGCCAGAAAGAAGGTGCCGCATGAGACGTCAGATCGCAGGTCTACACGCCGCCGATCGAAGTGCCGCCGACCAGGTCCCCGATGGAATCTTCCTCGTTCGGGTACAGCGGGTCTATTTTTGCCGGCAGGCACAAAAACCCTACTACACACTCACTCTGGCCATTCTCGAGCCCAGCCGTTTTTCAGGCCATAGCCTTTCGAGCCGGATCTATTGCAATCCGAAAGCCTTGTGGAAGCTGAACTGGTTCCTGCGTGACTTCGGCTACGACACCGAACTGCTCGGACGGGATGAGGTCGACGAAACTCAGCTCGTTGGCCTAGAAGGCGTGGTCAAGACCAGTCACATCGTCTTTAACGGCGCTTCGCTGCTCCGATTCGACGGTTTTGCTTCGGCAGATCGTTGGCTGGAGCTTTCGCCGGCGAATCTGGACGACCCACAGGTAGCCTGATGACCTACAGCTACACCCAGATCAGCCAATACCTCACCTGCCCGCGACGATATCGGCATCGCTACCTCGACGGTTGGAAGGAGAAAGACACTCGGGCGGCGATGCTGTTCGGCCGCGCTTTCGAACAGGCCCTGGGCGCGTATTTCCGGCGAGAAGATCCCGGAGCAGTCCTGTTCTCCGAATGGTCTCCATGTCAGAACCAAGGTCTCCACTACTCGAACGCAGATTCGTGGGATCGCATGCTGCGGCAGGGACTCATGCTGTTGACCCGGTTCTGTCAGGACGACCGCATCCGGGTGCATCAGCCTCAACAGAATCTGCAGATCAAATTCACCCAGCCAATTTCAGGAAAGAACGATTTTATTGCCTATGTCGATGCCATCGGCACACTCGATGGCACCCGCTGCCTGCTCGAGTGGAAAACGTCTTCGAGCCGCTACCCAGAAGAGCCTGAGGGATTGTTGTCTCTGGATCCGCAGCTGGTTTGCTACTCGTGGATAACCGGCATTGCCGAAGTCGCCCAGATTGTATTCGTTCGCAAACGGCTGGTGGAGGTTCAGTACCTGCGAACCAGCATCTCCGACGAGCAGCGGCAAGAGTTTGGGCACTTGGCAGAAAGCACAATCCGTCGCATCGAGTCGGCGGACTTTCTGCCGCACAGCGGCATCCGCTTCCCCCAGAATCCCTGCAGCAGCTGTCCCTACGTTGGGCTTTGTCTTGGAAACCAGCAATTGGCAGACGCCAGCTTGGTGCGGCGTCCAGGAGCAGACAGTCTTGATTGGCTTGACGAGCTTAATTACTGAGAATCCGCCCATGCCGCCCAAGCTCAATCGCCGCCGCGCCCTCTTTGTCCTGGGCAAGATCGACGAGATTCTGGCCTGGGAGCAGCGAAAGGAGATGGAGCGCGACACCAAGTTCGTGGAACTGGGGCGCTATCTATGCGAGGTGCGGGCGGGGCAGTACTGGCGGGTGGAGGATCTGAAGTGCTTCGACGAGTTCCTGGAGAGGCGCTTTCCTGGGTCGCGGCGGAAGGCCTACTATCTGATGTCGATTCACGAGCACCTGCCGCCGCAGGCGAGAAAACAGCTGAAGGAACTCGGCCGGGCGAAAGGGCTGGAGCTGGCCAAGCTGGCGAGAAGGGGCGGCCAGCACTTCGATTGTGCAATCTGGTTGCACAGGGCGCGGGAAATGCCTCAGAAGCAGTTCAAGCAGGAGGTCGAAAAGGAACTGACGGGGCGGGAGACGGAACCGTGGGAGATTATCTACTTCAAGGTGTACGAGAGCCAGATGCCGGTCATTGAGCGGGCGATTGAAACAGCGGCTCAGATGTTGGGAAGCGACCGATCCCGAGGGTACTGTCTAGAGATGATCTGTGCAGACTTCCTGGCCGGAGCGAACCTGGACCACGGGGATCCGGAGATGTTGTTGTTCTCGATGGCGAGATTCTTCAAATTTCTGCCTGGAGAGCAGCGACAGGCATTCCTTGGGAGTCTCTGCGAGAAGGCATGACGAGCCCGATTGGTCCCAAAGCCACGTCCTTGCGACTCGATCCGGCATCCTACGAGGATCTACGGCAGCAGGTGCTCCGTCGTGATGGCTGGAGATGTCAATCGTGCGGCACTATGGCGAATTTGGAAGTTCACCACAGACAGTATCGCAGCCACTCGGGCGATGACACTG
>Ga0210390_10002953_pt1 | contig 14766 bp, 9 predicted proteins | sample IncBWH11OmetaG_FD_161050 | JGI IMG/M metagenome (GOLD analysis project Ga0210390, IMG submission 161050) | Forest soil microbial communities from Barre Woods Harvard Forest LTER site, Petersham, Massachusetts, United States - Inc-BW-H-11-O ...
AGCAACGGAATCATCGATACCCTCAGCAATCACTCAGTCGACGAGACCGTAGAAAAACTGAAGGGAATTCTTCAAGCCAAGGGCATCGCCCTGTTCGCACTGGTCGATCACAGTGGAGAAGCGCAAAAGGTAGGGATGAAAATGCCTCCGACCAAGCTGCTCATCTTCGGTAACCCCAAGGGCGGCACGCCACTCATGCTGGCTGCTCCCAGTGTCGCGATCGATCTTCCCCTTAAGATTCTGGTCAGAGAGGATGCTCAAGGCAAAGTTTGGGTCAGCTACAATAGCCCAGCCTACTTGCAGGAACGGCACGGCTTTCCGCCCGAATTGCTGAAAAACATTGTGGTAGTCGAAGCCTTGGCTGCCCAGGCGGCGGAATAGCGTCCTTGTGCCCTCTACAATCGCCGTTTCATCTGGCTGGTGAGGGAAGGTTGAAATCTGGTTTAGGCGGCGAGCATACCGAATCGAACCACCGGCTGATGTAAACCTCAGCGTGGGCTTCACCGCAGAAGTGCCGGGCTCCGCCGGCTTCTGCCGCTTCTGAATTCCAGCGATGAATCGTGACCTGCGAGTCGCCGCACTGAATCACAAACCAGTGGATGGGATGGGTATCAACAATTCCGCAGATTTCACATCGATATTCGCGCATCGTTGTCATCGTTCACTTATCCTCGCTAGCCGATTTGCAAGAGTTCAAACACCAGCGTCTCGATAAGCACTCCTAGGACTGGCCCGACGTTTTACTGCTGCCAGCCTCCGCCCAAGGCCTTGTAGAGTTGCACCAGGCTGCGATATTCATCTCCACGCGCGGCTGCGAGCGTCAGCTCGGCGCCGTAAAGCGACCGCTGTCCGTCGAGTACTTCGAGGTACGTCGTCGTGCCGCCCTTGTAGCGAAGCGTAGAAATGCGGACGGTTTCCTGCAGATCAGCTACCGAATCCTGCTGGCGCGTCCGGACCTGATGAAGTTTCTCGTAACCGATGAGCGCGTCCGAGACCTCTCCAAAAGCGTGCTGGATTGCTTCCCGGTAGCCGATTAGAGCCTGCCGGTGTTCCGACTCCGCGAGATGCAAATTCCCTTTCAGCGCGCCTCCGGTAAAGATTGGCTGGCTCACCTGCGCGCCATAAGACCAGATGCCCAGCTGCGTCGTCATGAGGCTTGAGAAGACGGAGCTTCGACCAAATGCACCACCGCCCCCGCCGGTCAGAGAGATTTGCGGGAAGAACTGAGCTTTAGCGACTCCGATATCGGCATTTGCGGCAATCAAGATCTGCTCCGCTTCGCGAATGTCGGGCCGACGCTCGATGATCGAAGATGGAACGCCCGCCGGAACTTCCGGCGGAAGTGTTTGCTCGACGAGCGGAATCCCACGCGTGATGTCCTGCGGGTAATTGCCGAGCAGAATGCTGAGGCCGTCTTCTTCCTGAGCAATTTGCCGCTCCAGGTCAGGAATCTGCGCATTTGCCGTGTCGAGGACCTGTTGCGCCTGGAGCACATCCAACTTCGTGGCTACTCCGTGCTCAAGCCGCAGCTGCGTAAGTTTGACAGAGTCGGTCTGTGTGTTGACCGTCTCACGCGTGATCGCGAGCTGCAGATCAAGCTGCAGCAGCGTGAAATAGTCGGTCGCAACATCGCTCACCAGAGTCAGCGCGACCACCTGGCGCGCATCTTCGGTTGCCAGCAGTTGAGCCCGGGCGGCTTCGTTGGCGCGGTGCAGCTTCCCGAAGAAATCGAGTTGAAAAGCCGCGTCGGCAGTCAAGGTCAGGAAGTTGAATCGGGACTGTTCCAGATTCTCCTTGCCGCCGTTGAAGTTGGCATTGCCAGAGACCTGCGGGAAAAGGCTTGAACGGGCAATCGCAAGCTGCGCGCGAGAGGCATTGATGCGTTCGGTTGCGAGCTGCAAATCATAGTTCTGCTTGAGTGCTGTGCGTATGAGTTCCTGCAGTTTCGGATCCTGAAATACCTGCCACCAGGGAAGATCGGCATACGACGCAACCTGCGCCTGAAGCTGAGGGTTCTCGGCCGGATCTCGAAATGCATTCGGAGTCTCAACCACGGGGCGATGGTATTTCGGCCCAACCATGCAACCGACCAACAGGGCCGATCCCACAATGGCGGCCAGCAATTTTCCGGTGTTCATTTTCTCGGCGTTCGTTTTCACGGAGTTCATAGCACGGTTCCGATAGGCTCGCGTTCTCTTCCAACCATGCAGCAGTCTCAGTCTCCCGGCGCTGGCGAAGGCGCAGCCGGCAATATGCCGGATGCGGGTTCCTTTCCCGCGCCCGACCATTTCTCGACCATGTAAAAGATGCCGGGGATGAAAAAGATTCCGATCGCGCTGGCAGCGAGCATTCCGCCGATTACCGCCGTTCCCATAATCTGGCGAGCGACCGAACCGGCCCCGCTTGCCGTCCATAGCGGAACGCAGCCGAGGATAAACGCGAATGACGTCATCAAAATCGGGCGCAGCCGCAGCCTCGCCCCTTCGAGCGCGGCGTCGGCCAGCGGTTTTCCGTGCTCGTATTGGTCCTTAGCGAACTCGACAATCAAAATTGCGTTCTTCGCAGCCAAGCCAATCAGCATGATCAAGCCGATCTGCGAGTAGACGTCGGTTTCGATCTGCACCATATAGGGCGGCAGGAAAACGCTGAGTAGAATGCGGCGCAGCCACAGCACTAGAAACGCTCCAAAGACCGCCACCGGCGTGCTCAGCAGTACGCTGAACGGCAGCGACCAGCTTTCATAAAGCGCCGCCAGAATCAGGAACACGAATAACAGCGACAGGCCGAAGATGGCCGCTGGTGGGACTCCCTGGCGCGCTTTCTGTTCGAGAAACGAGATTCCCGAATAGTCGAAGCCCATTTCTCGCGGCATGGTTTGTTTGAAAACTTCTTCGAGCGCCGCGGTCGCCTGATCCGCACTATAGCCCGGCGCGGCGCTTCCATTGATTTGTGCGCACCTGTACTCGTTAAAGCGCATGGTGAATTCGGGGCCAAGCTGTGATTTCACCGTGGTGAGCGTAGACAGCGGAACATTCTCGCCCTTGCCGTTACGGACATAGAATTGCCCGACATTATCGGCACTAGCGCGATCGTCGCTCTCGGCCTCGATGTAGACCTGCCACTGGCGGCCAAAGCGGTTGAAGTAATTGATGAAATATCCGCCCATGAACGCCTGGATAGTGCGGTAGACATCGGAAAGGTTCACGCCTTGCTTCAACACCTTGTCACGATTCACGTCGACGAACTTCTGCGGAACGCTGGGCAGAAAAGTCGTGCTCAAGCTGGCGATCTCCGGCCGCTTTCGCGCTGCCTCAAGAAACGTGTTCAGGTTTTGCGACAGGAATTGGATGTTGCCGCCGGAGCGGTCTTCGAGGATGAATGTGAATCCGCCGGCAGTACCAACACCCGGAATGGCCGGCGGCGAAAAGCTGAATGCGATTCCCGCCGGCAATTTAGAGAGCTGCTGGTTCAAGTGCGCCTTGATCGCCTGAAACTGCTCAGCTCTGGTCGTGCGTTCGTCCCACGGCTTCAGTGTAACGACGAAGAAAGCGTTGTAGCTGGTACGAACAAAACTGAGCAAGCTGAAGCCGATGACGCTGGTCGTATACTTCACACCCGGCGTGTTCGCCAAAATGTTTTCGATCTGTGACGCGGCCTGCGAAGTTCGCTCCAGCGATGCGTCATTGGGCAATTGCAGATTCACGTACGCGTAGCCTTGGTCTTCGTCAGGAAGAAAACTCGACGGCACGCGACTGGAGAAGAATCCCGCTGCAACGCAAAAGGCCAGCAGCAGCACAACCACCACGGCCGTCTTCTTGAGCAGCACGCCACTCCAGCCGACATAACCCTCGGTGGCTCGCTCAAAAACCCGGTTAAACCAATCGAAGAATCTCCGCAGCAGGCCATGGCTCTCTTCGCGCGGTCGAAGCAGCAATGCGGCTAGCGCTGGGCTCAGCGTAAGCGCGTTGAACGCAGAAAGAATTACCGAGATGGCGATCGTGACCGCGAATTGCTGATACAGCCTGCCGGTAATCCCTGGAATGAAGGCCGTGGGCACGAATACAGCGGAGAGAACCAGCGCGATCCCTACCACGGGACCTGACAGTTCCTCCATCGCCTTCAGCGCGGCATCCTTGGGAGTCATGCCCTCTTCGATATGCCGTTCCACACCCTCGACGACGACAATCGCATCATCGACCACCAGACCGATCGCCAGCACCAGCCCGAAGAGAGAGAGCGTGTTGATGGAAAAACCAAACAGCGGAAAGAGTACGAATGTTCCTACCAGCGAAACCGGCACAGCCAGCAGTGGGATTAGCGTTGAACGCCAGCCCTGGAGAAAAAGAAAAACAACGATGATGACCAGGACCAGCGCGATCACAAGGGTTTCAACGATTTCCTTGATTCCCTGCGTCACGGAAAGAGTTGTGTCCAGGGAAACGGCGAAATCCATATCCTCAGGAAATCGCTCTTTCATCTGCGCCATCAGCTGCTTTACCCCGGCAGCGGCGTCGACTGCGTTCGACCCGGGCAATTGGTAGGCTGCAATAATCGCACCCGGCTTGCCATTGAAACGCCCGGCAACGCTGTAGTCTTGAGCGCCCAGTTCGATGCGGGCGACGTCGCGCACACGCACCGTCGCGCCGTCGGGGGTTTCGCGCACCACGATGTTACCGAATTCTTCCGGCGACACCAGGCGGCCCTGCGCGAGAACAGTGTAGGTGTACTCCTGTCCCTTCGGGGCCGGTTCGCCTCCGGCTTTGCCGGCTGGGTTCACGGTGTTCTGTGATTGAATCGCACTGACAATCTCTGGAACCGTGATGCCAAGTTTCGCCAGCGTGTCCGGCTTTACCCAAAGGCGCATCGCGTATTGACCGGCGCCGAACACTTGCACGTTGCCGATGCCGGGCGAGCGAAGGACCGGATCGACGATATTGATATACGCATAATTGGCCAGAAATCGTGCATCGTATGTTCCGCGCGGAGAATAAAGCGCAACCCACATCAGCGGAGCCGTGACCGATTTCCGCACCGTGACACCGTAGTTGGTGACGTCCGATGGAAGCTGCGAAGCAGCCTGCGTTTCCCGCGACTGCGTGAGAATGAAATCGGTATTCGGGTCGGTCTTTACGTCAAAGTCAACAATCAGGCTGGTGCTTGAGTTGCCCGTGGCATTCAGCGAGTACATGTAGTTCTCGTTGTCTACTCCGTTCATCTGCTGCTCGATCGGAGTAGCCACCGCCTGCTCCAGTGTCTGCGCGTCCGCTCCGACATAGGTGGCGAGCACTTGAATTTCGGGTGGAGTGATGTTGGGAAACTGTGCGACGGGCAAGCTCAGCACAGTGAGCGCACCAACCAACACCATGACGATGGAAATCACCATGGCGACGATGGGACGGTTGATGAAGAATTTCGACATGGGTCATCCGTTCTTATCGAGTGGCAGATCCCTGGTTCGTCGACGCTTGGTTTGCCGGTCCCTGGTTTGCGGCCACGAATGGCTTCGGGTTCACGCGCACACCGGTGCGCATTCTCTGCACTCCTTCAACCACGACTTTGTCTCCGGGATTGAGCCCGTTCGCGATAATCCATCGGTTATCGACCCGGTCGCCCACAGTGACCGTTCGAACGTCAACTTTGTTGTCGGCGCCAACGACAGCTACCTGATAGCCGCCCTGCAACTCCGAAACTGCCCGCTGCGGCACCAGAAGTGCGCCCGGCTGGGTCCGGATTACCGCGCGGACTTTGGCATAGCCGCCAGGTCTCAAGATATTGTTTGGATTAGGAAAGAGCCCGGCGATCCGAATCGCTCCGGTGGTCTCGTTCACCTGGCGGTCGGCAAAATAAAACTTTCCTTCACGCGGATAGGTTGAGCCGTCCGCCAGGATCAGTTGCAGCCGCAGTTCCTGGTCGGCCCGCAAGCGGCTCTCTTCGGTCGGGAAACGCGCCCGCCATGAAAGATATTGAGGCTCGCTCACGGTGAAATAGACCTTGATCGGATTCACTGTAGAAACGGAAGTGACGATCCCGCTGTTGGGACTGACCAGGGCTCCGACTTGCAGCTGAGCCTGACCGGCAATGCCATCAATCGGAGCAATCAGGCGCGTAAAATCCAGGTTGATCTTTGCGGTTTCAACTGCAGCCTCGTAGGTTTTGATTTGAGCCTTGGCAGTTTCTACGGTGGCGATCGCGGCGAGATTGTTCTGCACCGAATTGTCCAGATCCTGCTGGCTAGCCGCCTGTTGCTCTGCCAAAGGCTTGTAGCGCTGCACGTCAAGTTCGGTGCGGCGCTGAACTGCTACGGCGTTAGCAAGCGCGGCTTTTGCCTGGGCAAGCTGGCCTCCAGCCTGATCGAGCGCCGCCTGAAAAGGCCGGGGATCGATCTGGAAAAGCAATTGGCCCTGCTTCACGAAAGCTCCCTCGTGATAGCCTTGCTTCAGCAGGTAGCCAGTGACTTGGGCTCTGACGTCAGCATTAACCAGACCGTCAAACGTGCCAATCCAGTCCCCGTAAATCGGCACATCCTCTTTCTGGACTTGCGCCACCTCGACATCCGGAGTATTGGGCGGCGCACCCATGGCGTGCTTTGACGGCCGAACTGCTCCAACAATCAGAGCGACCACGATCAAGCCAAGAACTCCGCCGATCAAAAGATAGCGTTTCTGGACATGGGTCATATTGTCTCCCACAGATATTGCTTGCGCCTGGGCTGCGAAAAAGGATGTCCTAACTCTACAACTGGAGGACACCTGGGACGAAGCAGGCTATCGGTCGTCGATTCTGAAAATGTCGATTGCGAAAATAACGCGTGAGGCGACCGATGTGCAAGCAATAATACTCCTGTGCTCGCATTCTTTGGCAGCCGTCCACCGTATGCTAGCGTAGGAGCATGCCGGCGGGTGAGATGGAATCGAAAAGCGGAGCGGACACCAGATATCGGACCTTGCTGCTTTCGGATAGTGGGAACTCGGTTCGGCTCATAGCGTTTGACCGAGCTATCGCTGGGTTCCACCCACAGTCCCGTCGGGGCTTCCTTTCAATGTTGCGCAGTTGTACATGCGGATGGCTGAAGGCATTCGCGGAGGAAAGTGCGGCAGCCCAGACTTCGATGCGGCCGTCAAGCGCCACGAGTTGCTTGACGCGATTCAGAAGGCGTCGGACACCGGCATCCGCCAGATTGTTTAGCGCGCTTTGACACTGTTTGAAGAGGCCGTCAGGATCGACACCTCCAGCCCCATCTCATCACCAATCGATAAGTGGAAGAGATCCGAAATTTGAAAGAGGAATAGTCGAAAAGGCATTTGTAAAACTCCAGGCTCCCCGCGCAGAAATCCTGCCGCAGTCAGCCGAGATGGACGACAACTGCTCTGCACGCGGGTCGGACTCGATCGCCTCCGCTGCCTTCCAATTTTCTAATTTTCCAGTCATGATGTCGAAAGCGCGGGTCGAGATTGAAACGCCACATTTTAGGTCAATGAAGTGGAAGTCACCGTCACTTCCAAGCCAGCTGCTTTGTGGCCTGTACCGCATCGAACCGGCTAAGTTGACTGTTTTCCGGACACTTGTTATGAATCGAGGGATCCAATGCTCACGCGACGAAAGTTCCTTGCTACCACCCTATGCTCTGTCGCTGCGACACGTTTTCGCGTGCACGGCCAAAGTGAGGTTCGGGTAGTCCTAGCCATTCCCAAAGATGCAACTGGTTCAAATTTGCCGATCGACTTTGTCGGCCTGTCTTATGAGGTGCAGCAACTCGCTGATCCCAGTTTCTTTTCGGCGCAGAACAACGGCTTGATTCGTGAGTTCAAAGCACTTTCGTTAACTGGCGTTCTGCGCCTTGGCGGCAACACCAGCGAGTTTGCTTACTGGAAACCTAAACCTGACTCTCCCGAGCCGGAGCATCCTCAGGTGCGTGAGGTCGTCGGGGAGCCGAAAGCGCGGTACTATCCTGTGACGCCTGAGGCAGTCAGGAACCTGGCGCAGTTTCTTCACGCCACAGGTTGGAACTGCATCTACGGCATCGGGATGGGCACAAATGCACCGGCACGCGCCGCCGAGGAAGCATTCTTTGTAGCCGAGACGCTGGGCGATCGACTCCAATATTTCCGGATCGGAAACGAGGCGGATCTATTTGACCATCACCTGCGCGATCCGAAAACGTGGTCGGCGAAGACGTACCTCGAAGAATGGCTCGCGCTAGCGCGCGCTATCGCAACTGGGGTGCCGACAGCAAAGTTCGGCATGCCTGATGTTGCGAGCAAAGTTTCATGGTTGACTGAGATTGCCGACGAATGGCCTTCCATCCAGAACCCTCCGCACGTAACGACGCTCACTCATCACTATTACTTTGGCGGCCCGGCGACGAACCCCGACGTCAACATTCCCAACCTGCTGAAACCGGCAACGATGCAAAAGGTGCAGAACACGGCGGATGTCGCATCGGCCGCAGCCAGCAAGATGGGTGCTCGCGTACGCATGACCGAAGGCAACACTTGCTATCGCGGAGGTAAGCCGGGTGTCTCCGACGTGTTTGCTGCAGCGCTTTGGTCTGCCGACTATTCGCTCCTTCTGGCCAGTAATAACTATTCGGGCGTCAATCTGCACGGTGGTACAGGCAAGTCTGTGGCCAATTCCGTTGGCGGATCTCTGCCCGGCGACTCGCTTCTCGAAGCGAAGGGCGAAACTGCCGAACAGATTGCCGCGCATCCACATCCTTTCTATACACCGATTGGGACATTTGGCTCGGACTATGTGTTGGAGCCCGTCGCCTATGGGCTCAAGTTTGCGGCCTCGTTCAGCGCCGGAACACTGTTGAAGACCGACTTCTCGGCGAAGCTGCAGGATGCGGGAGTCAATGCAACAGCGTATGCCGCGAAACTGCCTGGCGGGCACACATCGGTCATCATTCTGAATAAGGACGCGGCAGCAGACCTTGAGGTGGAACTCGACTTTGGTCGCGACGCGAGGGGAGTGGTGCAAGCCGAGACGTTGCACGCACCGGGACTAGATAGCCGCGAGGCTCACATCACTACATCAACGAAGACCGACTCGCTCAAGCAGGGCAAGTGCTCCGTTCTTGTTCCCCATGCGACGGGAGTGCGTGTGACAGTGAGTTGAGTCGTCTCCATTCCGGCCAGCGCGTTCGCAAAACAGGCTAGCTCCTTCGTTTGTTAGGATGTGGAGATTTATTGCCAACTACCAACCTCCTCATCACTTCTTGAGACACTTGGCCGCGAGCTTGTTTGTATCCCAAATCCAGACTCCTTCCCCGGATCGTGTCTGTGCGAGGATGGAATTGTCTTTCGCCCCTGCTAAGAGCATTCCATCCGGGCTGAGGGAGCCGCTTTCGCTGTACATCAGGTCTGACACGCATGTTTGAGCGGTGCCCGTGTTCCATACCCACAATCGATCATTGCTGTGGCCAAAGATTGCACCGTTTGTACCGAAGGCTGCAAACCCTCCGGCAGCGCCGTTGAACTTGGGCAACTCCGGGTTGGGCGCGCTCGGGAGGGGCTCGCCGGTGCTGAGACGAAGTAGCCGGAAGACCCCGGACGAGGTAATAACGAAGCTGTCCGACTCAGGACTCAATGCGAGTGGGATTGCATACAGCGGGGACCGGGGCAGTGTCCGCTTCTGCGTCCAGTCCGAAGTGGACCATACTGTGAAGTTGGTTTTGCTGACTGTCATCAAAATATCGCCTAGCGGCGACAAGACAGGCGAATACATGTCTTTCAGTTCAGCAAGCTGTTTATCAGTGTTAATGTCGAGTACGTGTGTGACGGCAGCGTTGTCCGACACAACAATCCACGTACCGACTGGACCGAAAGCCGCAGAATGTACGTAACCATTGAAATAGTTGTAGGTCCGCACTAGCTTGCCGTCAGGCAGGTGCTTCAAGCTAAACCGATCACCTTCCCCTGCCGTGGCCAATAGTTGCGCATCCGCAGAAAGAGCGACGGCATGGACAATGCCTTGGCCGGTATCTACCGCACACAAGAATTTCCGGTTTGGCACATCCCAAACGACAACCCGACCAAAGTCTTTACCTGCAGCGAGCACTCTACTGTCTTTCGAGAAACCCAGGACATTGATCGTCGTAGGCGTGCCAACTCCTGACTGAATGGTTAGCGTATTTCCTGGGCTGAGCTGTACTCCACTCTTCGGTTCCTTATGCTTCACATCTGCCAAAATTGCTTCTGGTGGTGGGAAACTGACCACCGACTGCGCAACCGTCTGTCGGAGCGAGACGCCGAGAAGGAAGAGGACTAAAGCCCGCTTTGCAGACCACATGCGAGGGAGTGTACCTCAAAAAGACAAGTGACTGCTGTTAACGACCTTATCACTCACTGACCGCGAAGTTAGGTCGCCAGTCGGCAACTACTGAAGTCCGCAGGTAAGCGGTCCTCCCCTCAAACAGCCTCCATTTCATTCGTGGATCGGTTTGAAGTCGAAATAAGCCAGATTCATGTTTCCGTTCGTCAGTATGTGTACGGTGAGAACATTTTTTCCTTTGCCCAGACGAACTCTGAAAAGTTGTGGTGCCAGATTCCAATGGTGCCATTGACGCCAGGCAACCGGGTCGGCAGGGTCGTTTGTTGTTGTGATCTGCAAAGGTCCGGTCGCGTCCTTGCCGTTCACATCGACTGATATTGTGCCGCCGCGATTCGATGTGTAAAGGAAATCGGCCGCGTATGTTCCCGACTCTGCCACATCTACCGTTACGTTGAACCACTCTCCGGGTTCGGTCCAGCCAACATAGAGCAGGTCGGCAGGAGGCACGATCTTGTCGAAGGGGTTGTCGTCAATCTGATCGGGTTTCCGGTTGAATTTCGTATAGGAAGTATCCACTCCCTCATGGATACGAAATTCATTCAGATAGGTCCCGTCAGCCGGATTCAACTCTCCGCTGCCGTGATTTTTTGGGTCGGTGTCGTGATACGCCACTCCCTCGCCGCCCAGGTCATAGTAGGCGCACAAGACCTTGCCCGGTATTTTTTGTGGACCGCCCGTATAGCGGCTGTCCTGATAAGGCGAGCCTTTATACTGGCTCACGAATGATTGGGAAAACGCGGTCGCCGGTAATATCGATGCCACTATGAAACATACGGAAAATACTCTCGGGTTCATTTCTCCAACTCCGTCTGCATTGATCATGCGATGCACAAGAATCCATAGACTCGCCGCTTGGCGAACCTAGCAGGTTGCGGCAAAACTCGATTCGATCGATGGAAGACGACCTGTGGGGCTAAAGCCCGCACTGATTCTGCTGGGCTTTACGCAGCGCTGAAGCGCCGCTCTTCCACGGTGCTGCACGCACATTGTTTCAGCTGATCAGGAAAAGTTCGATCCCGTGTGCTTTTCCGAGATTGCGCGAGTACTGCTTGTCCTTCCCATTATTCCAATGCTCATGTACACCGAGGCTGCGGCATCGGATGCCGTCGCGTTCAGGATCATAGACCGTCTTCGAAGGCGGGTCGTTCGCCAAAGCAGATTCGCGCAAGTAGTTATCGGCATTCGCGATATCCGGGAGGTCAGGCCATTCCGAAGTCAGAAAATCGAAGCCCACCGAATCGATCGCCACGCTGTCAAGCGACATGAAGATACTATTCGGCCAGGCATCATTGAACGGCGCCATTTTCCATTTGCGATGAGGCGGGCCATCCACATTGTCGTTCCCATAGAGCCCGTCAATAATAAAAAGCATGGTTTTCTCGCCGAGATCCTTATGACCCAGAAAATCAGTGAAGGCGGAGTAGCTTGCCGAACCATCATTGTTGTGATGGAAACCATCGTGCGCGTTCTTGTGCCAGTCGGGATTGATACTCGTAGCCCCGAACAGATTCTTCGCGCAAAGCGTCACGCCTGAACTCACATGCGCTCTCAATACCGCAGCATCAATTAGGTAGGTGGCTTCAATGACTACGGTGTCGAGTCCTTTAGCGTTGTTGCTTTCAACTGAGAAGGGGATCGCGTTGGGTTTGAACTCGGCCTTGAGTCGTCCATCGCCTCCGATATGGTCCACAAACACGACACCGGGAAACTCATGGTGAATCTTGTCGTAGAGATCGCTTGGGATGAACCGGCTGGAATCGAAGACGGTGATCGATGCTTGTGGCACTCGTCCTGGCCCAGTCAACTGGCGGACAAGCGAAAGAATCATATGGGGCGAAGAGTTCAGACGATCGATCGTGTCATGACCCGTTGTGTTGTTCAGGTTGGCCTTGATTGCCACTTTCTCGCCGGGCTTGTAGCCGGCGTCGCCGCGACCATGAGTACGATTGAAATACTTGAAGATGGTGCTCCACGCCTGGGCATCGTTCTTTTGAACTGTAAGGCTCCGAATAGAGCGCGAGACCATGCGGTCAATTACTGCCTGGTTGTTGTTGGCGTCTTTCCACCAGGAACCGGTCCCATCCCACGTCACGGCCGCCGGATCATGCGCCCAAGTGACTCGACCGGGAACGACGCCGCGGGGAACACCCACGGGAGAAAGCGTAGGCTCAAAAAGAGAAGAACGAAGAGTAGTAGCAGCTGCCATAGACAGGGCGAATTGTCGGCGAGTCATTCCCATTTTTTATGCCTCACACACAAGTCTTACGGTTACCCCGGAGCGTCTTGCGTGAAACCTTCTGGATTCAGGAAAAAACTATTTTAAAGCAACATCTTGCGATCGACAGAGTATATGCAAGGATAGCTCTGTTGGTTGCTCCTTGTTTGGCGCCGACTATTTCATTCCGACGTATATACCCACTTGGGCATCTGGGATCCGCTGCACGTTCATCATAGGCTTCAAAATCGGTTAGGTAGGCCCTCTTTCCTCCGGGGTGCGGATTTTGGTACTGCCCAGATGCGGCCCCACATCTCAGGAACCACCTTCTTTCCCTCAGCGACAAAAAAGGAATTAGAGCTTGAACCCATAGTTCCTAACCATTCTTTCCGAACCATCCTTCCGGACCATCGCAGTGCAATAACAAACAGCTACTTTTCGTAGACCGTCGAGCCGCCTGTGACGGTGCGCACGATCTCGATATCTTTGATTTTCTCCTGGTTCACCGTATGAGGATCGTCCGCCAACACGACGAAGTCGGCCAGCTTTCCAGGTGTGATAGATCCTTTGATCGCTTCCTCATGTGAGTTGTACGCACCGTTGATGGTGTTTACCAGCAGGGATTCATCTACGCTGATTCGTTGGTTGGCTCCCCAGGTCTCTCCATTCCAGCCAGTGCGCGTCACCATGCCCTGAATGCCCATCAAAGGGGCGAACGGCCCGGGGCTGAAATCTGAGCCGGCCGCGGCCCGAATTCCGGCGTCGAAGAACGAACGGTACGCCATGCTCCGCTTCATGCGCTCCTCCCCATAAAAATGAAACTTGTCGGAATTGTAGTAGGCATAGGTGGTGAAGGGGGCAGGGACTGCGCCGAGCGCCTTCATGCGGCGGAGGAGATCATCGTTGATCAGGGTGCAGTGAGTAATTTTGGGGCGCACGTCTGCACGCGGTACGGCCTGCTGCGCCCGCACATATGCGGTCAGCACCATGTCGATAGCAACATCCCCATTCGCGTGGCAGTTCGGTTGAATACCAGCCCGCTGCACGCGCTCTGCCCAGGCGTTGAGATCCTCCTGCGTCTCGGTAATGTTGCCGCTGTAGGGAGGATTGGTGCCGGCATAGGGCTGGCTCAGCGCCATGGTGCGCTCGGAGAACGAGCCGTCGACGGTGTGCTCAGAAGTTGCGCCAAAGCGAATCCACTCGTCGCCGAGGCCGCTACTGATGCCGTTCCTGATCATCGCTTCCAAAATATCCCCGCTGGTCTCAAAGCTTACCCGGTGCAGCAGTTCGCCGCGTGCCCGCACTTGCTGCAGCGTAAATAAATCGCCGCCTTCGTGATGAACGCTGGTCAGGCCATAGCGGACGAACTGTTTGGAGATGTATGCCAATCCGTCGCGATCACGCTGCTCCTTCTGTTCTGGCGTGAAGGTTTCCCGTTTACCAACGCCATTGAATACGTCCCGGGCGCGATCGGTGACTCGTCCGTTAAGCTCACCGTTTTCGTCGTGATCGTAAGTTCCGCCCATCCGGTTGGGAGTGCCCTTATTTATCCCAGCTAGCTCCAGTGCTTTGCTGTTGTAGTACGACGTGTGGCCGCCGCGATGATGGACCACTACCGGATGTTCCTTGGAGACCTGGTCCAGGTCGTGCACATTAAGCTGGCGGTTGTCCTTCACTTTCGTGTCGTCGAAGAAGTATCCATCAATCCAAAAGCCCACGGGAGTCTTCTGGGCCTTGGCACGAAGTTTGTCGATGATGCTGGCGATGGTGACAAATTCGACCTCGTAGGGGTTGCCGACGATGACTTCGTAGAGCAGAATGTTTCCGCCCGCGTGATTGTGGCAATCGATGAATCCGGGCACGATGGTCATCTGCTTGGCGTCAAAGGTCCGCGTCCCCTTGCCGATGAACGCCTTGGCTTCTGGTGTGCTCCCCACGTAGACGAATCGCCCACCCGTAACACCAAAAGCCTCCACTTTCGGTATGCGGGAATCAACGGTGTAGACCTTGGCGTTGAAAACGACTAGATCGGCATGCCGCGGATCGCTGTCAGCGCTCTCCGTTCCAGCGAATGCAGTTGTGCTCAGAAGACTGCCACTGGCAAGGCCAGCCACGCCGGCTCCGGTCAGGCCCAGGAATTCCCTGCGACTGTGGCGGTATTTGTTCATCCTTCCTTCGCACCCGCAGTTATCTCACGAACTGCGCGGTAACCCTGGTCG
>Ga0210390_10002956_pt1 | contig 14739 bp, 11 predicted proteins | sample IncBWH11OmetaG_FD_161050 | JGI IMG/M metagenome (GOLD analysis project Ga0210390, IMG submission 161050) | Forest soil microbial communities from Barre Woods Harvard Forest LTER site, Petersham, Massachusetts, United States - Inc-BW-H-11-O ...
TGAATGACTGTGAAAAGCTTACCCGATTTTCTATTTCATCTTGCGAATCCATTTCTCTGAAATCAACGCGAGCAAGTAAACGCCTACGACGAGGTTAACCGCACCTATCGCTCCCATTTGCCTGGGAGAAAAGTGGTTTCTGTAACAAACGATAAATAGAAACGCAGGAAGATATAGGACGAATGCTGTAACCATGACAAGCAGTTTTTGCTTCGGCTTTAACGGCTCTCTTTTCATTCCCTTCATTACGGTCGATCTCAGCTGAACTCGCTTCGTTAGAGGTAAACCGAAACTCAACACACGTCCTCATGGAAAGGGAAGATCGAAACCTGAAACAACGCCGACTACAGCTTCAGCCCTTTTAAATACTCCCGCAGCGGGCCGCCCAGATCCTTGCGCTTGAGGGCGAACTCAATCGTGGCCTTCAGGAATCCCAGCTTGTCGCCGGCGTCGTGGCGCTTGCCTTCGAACACGTAGCCAAACATTTTTTCTTTCTTGAGCAGGGCGCGCATGCCGTCGGTGAGTTGCAATTCGCCGCCGACTCCCGCCTTGGTTTGCGCAAGAGTCTCAAAGACCGTTGGGGTCAGGATATAGCGTCCGATCACGGCGAGGTCCGAGGGCGCTTCTTCAAGCTTTGGTTTTTCCACCATGTTGCGGATTTCGTACAGCCGCCCATCGAAACGTCCGTCTGCGGGTTTCACGTCCAGCACGCCATAGGCAGAGATCGCTTTGCCTTCGATTACCTGAATGGCAATCACCGAGGATTGCGTCTGGTTGAAGACCTCGATCATTTGCTTGAGGCAGGGAGTTTCGGCGTCGATGATGTCGTCAGCGAGCAGCACCGCGAAGGGTTCGTTGCCCACTAGTTCGCGCGCCATCAGCACGGCGTGGCCCAGGCCGAGCGCTTCCTTCTGGCGCACATACGCGACGTGGATCATGTCCGAGATATCGCGCACGATCTTGAGCAGATCGGTCTTGCTTCGCTCCTCCAGCATTTTTTCCAGTTCGTAGCTGACGTCGAAGTGGTCTTCGATGGCTTGCTTGCCGCGGCCGGTGATAATGATGATCTGATCGCAGCCCGAGGCGAGCGCCTCTTCCACGCCGTACTGGATGATCGGTTTATCCACGACCGGCAGCATTTCTTTGGGTTGGGCTTTGGTGGCGGGCAAGAAGCGCGTGCCCAGTCCGGCGGCGGGAAAGACGGCTTTGCGAACTCTCATGGTCATAGAGGGTCGGTCGTTAGCGGGCGTGACTCCGCCGCTTGAACCGAACTAGAGATTGTACCGGATTGTAGCGACGGCTGATGTGCTTCTCGGAAATCGGTAGCGGGCCAGTTTCGACTGTAGAGCCTCGCCTTAGCACCCCTTCTGGGGAGTGGAAAGCTACTCTCCCGTTGCGCCAGGAGCGAGAACTTTCTTTTTGAAGAGGGATCTCATCTCTCGGCGCTCATCGCCGGTCAAGTCTCTTTGGAGTAACGTCCGGCACGTCCCAAGAAGCCGTCTGTCGTATTCCATTGGCACGCTGGTCGAAGCGGTAAGTGCGGCTTTCAGGGCGGGAATGTCAGAGTGGGGAGGAGCCAGCGTCTGCTGGATGGCTTCGTCTATCACCTGGTCAATCGTTTTCACCGTTCCCGCTTTTGAGGAGCTCGCCTTCGGGACAGCAGCAGCAACTGCTGCAGTGCCCGGTGCGACCGCAGGTTTCGGCGGCGCGGAAGTCAGAAGCTTCAAAAACTTGGATACATCGGCTTTGGCAATTTCGTGCACTGTATCAGCTTCTTGTCGCAGAGACGGTGATTGGGAGACGCGGCTCGGTTCCAGGCCGATCAAATGAACGCGGACTCCAAAAGTCTGCGCGATTTGCACGGCGATACGGACATCCGTATCGGCCGTCACCACGGTGGCGTCGCAGATCGACTGATTCCGGGCCAAGTCTATGAGGTCGGTTACAAGGAGGGAGTCTACTTCCTTTTGCTCGCCAGCGCTATTGATCGAGCCAAGCCGCAGTTTCACATCTTGCATGTTCGCAAGAGCCAGATGTTCGATGGTCGGGCCGTTCCATGCACCGTCGTACCAGTAGATGCGAAGAAGAGGCACGCCAACGCTCTTTGTCAGTGCAAGAGCCGTTAGCTGCGCGATGATCTCAGTCGCGTCTAACTTCAGTTGTGTTCGGGGAGTTTTGCTTCCAGAGAGGGACACCGAACCCTGGGCGAAAACGTACCCAGCGTCCACAAAAATTGCGTGGCGTTTCATAAGGACCTTCCTAAGTGAAGGGGGCCCCCGCAGGAGCCCCTAAATAGTCCAGCGTGCACAATATAGAAGCATAGGTGCCCGCCGGAATGTTTAGTATAGCGCACCCCTGTCTGGATGTAAACTAATTCGACATTACCCTATGATCTGGATCCCCAAACCTTAGAAAACAATGCTGTAAAGACCGGAGCTTCCGGCTGACATCGTGCACCGCCCGCTGAGGACGAGGGAATCCCCCCTACTTGGAAAACGAAACTGGCCCACTGGTCCGAAAATCGGATATTGGATCGGTTTCAGTAAATTATATTGTGGTTCGAAACTCTGCTGTGTCGGAGGCCTCAATGAGACGTCAGATTCTTTCTTTGCTCCTGTTAGTCGGTTCGGTTTACGCGCAACAAACTACCGTGCCCGAGATCCGCTACCACTCCGTTCCCGATTTTCTGAAGCTTCCAACGAACCTCTACTTCGGCGAGGTTCCGGGAGTCGCCGTCAACTCCAAGGGGCACATTTTTGTTTTCTCGCGCGGAAATTCGACGGGCCCCGCCTATGGAGCGACTGCGGCGCAACTTCTGGAGTTTGCCGCGGACGGAACCTTCGTGCGTGAGATCGGCCACAACTTATATGCCTGGTCTTTCGCACACACGGTGAAGATCGATCCCGAAGACAACATCTGGGTGACGGACAAGGGCTCGGACATGGTGATCAAGTTCAATCCAGAAGGGCGCGTCGTTATGGTGTTCGGTCGCAAGCAGGAAGCCTCCGACGACGGCACGAGCCCGCTGAAGAAACCGAAGCCGCCGCTGCCTCCCGAGGACGGAATGTTTCGACAGGTGACCGACGTGGCTTGGGACAAGGCGGGGAACACTTACATCAGCGATGGGTATATCAATTCGCGGGTCGCTAAAGTCGACAAAGACGGCAGCTGGCTTAAGTCGTGGGGTGAGCCTGGCAGCGGGCCGGGGCAGTTTGATACGCCGCACAGCCTTGCCATCGATGCGGGCGGAAGCGTCTATGTGGCAGATCGCGGCAACCGGCGTATCCAGGTGTTCGATGGCGAGGGGAAGTTTCTGCGGCAGATCACTATCGACGTGCCGGTCGATCCGGACGCGCGCCCGGCGATTGGGAACAAGCCGGCGCAACCGAGCGGGTCGAGAGCGCCGGGGGCGCCCTGGGCAATCTGCATCACACCGCCCCCACATCAAGTGCTGTACAGTTCCGATGGCTTCCCGGGACGGATCTACAAGCTGTCGCTCGATGGGAAGGTTCTCGGCGTATTGGGGAAGTCAGGCAAACAACTGGGGCAGTTCGGATGGATTCACGAAATGGCTTGTCCCTCAGAGAACGAGCTCTACGTCGCGGAAATATTGAACTGGCGGGTACAAAAGTTGGTTCTGGAACCGAGTCATTAAATCCGTAAAAAAAGGAGGACGGGCGTCCTCGCCCGTCCAGTTCGCACGACACGCGGTTGCCGATGATCAGGTCTGGGGTTGTGTCTACACCGAATGAAGTAGCTGCTCCCCAACCCGGAAGTCCTGCCGCTCTTTCCAGCGCCGCGCCTGGGCGATGCAGATGACGTGAAGCATGATGAATAGCGGTACGCCGAATGTCGGGAGCATGCTCATGGGCAGCTCCATCATTACCGAAGGTGCCACTGAGTGAGGACTAATCAGCCTGGCCGCTGGCCCCAGCGTCAATGCTGTCACCAGATCGAGAATTCCCAGTATCTGCCACACGACAAATGCTCTCCGGCGGCTGAAGTTCGCAAACTTCAGAGCCGCCAGGGGTGCGGTTGCGCCGATGAAGATGTCGCCCCAGCCCGCAGGCAATGCTAAAACGCCGGGCAGAAGTCCTGCAGCATAAAGGGGCAGTAATGCGAATCCGATAATCCTCCAGGACTGGACGAAGGTTAAGGTTCGCGGGTCAAAAGACAACGCGAACTCACGAAACCCCGGCGATGTCGCAAACCAGATCAGGAAGGCGGCGACTGGAATCAGCGCCCCGAGGCCAAGAGCGAGCGGCGGAAGCGCAGGGTCAGTTTGGAATAAGTGTAAAGCCGAAGCCGACAGCGCAAACACGAACCATGCGGCGACGAGCCCGGCGGTAAGTTTTCCATAAGTTGCGTTGTTCATGACAAGCCTCCTCCTTTGGCGGCTAGAGTTGTAACGTCATTGGTTAACTTCAGAAGGCCGTCCCAGCGCTCGTCTCCCACTTTGTGCCTCAACTGCGCCTGAGCATTTTCCCAGGCAGGAAGCGCGCGGCGAAATTGATCACGGCCAGCCTTGTCCAGACGGAGCAGGCGTTCTCGCCGATCCTTACCATGTCGCTCTGCAATCCATCTCTGCCGGGCCATGATTCGCAGCGTGCGCGTCAGGGTAGTGCTATCCATGGCGAGGATCCCGCCCAGTTGACCCTGTGATACTTCTCCTACTCGCGACAGCACTTGCAGAATCGTGAATTGTGTCGCTCGCAGGCCCGCAGGGCGCAACGCCACCTCATACAAATGAGTGAGCGCCCTTGATGCCCGGCGGAAACTCGCGCACATACAGGGCAGGTCCGGAATTACACGAATGACATCATTCATAAAAACAATAGATGCATATACATATAATTCAGATTCAAACTTAGTTTCGTGCAGTTTCGAGCTCCAGGGATGGACCCAGCAGAGAAAACCAAGAGAGAGCGTTTCGGCACCCTGCCAGCGTGTTAGAATTTTCGAAGTATCCCATGCCTGGAGCCCAATTGATCGAGTTGGCGCCGTCGATTTTGTCGGCTGACTTTGCCCATCTTGCCGAGCAAATCCAGGCTGCGGTCGAGGGTGGCGGCAGCGTGATCCATGTCGATGTCATGGACGGGCATTTCGTTCCCAACATCACCATCGGACCGCCCGTGGTGAGGTCGCTACGCAAGACCACCGATCTGCCCCTGGATTGTCACCTCATGATCGAGAACCCAGATCAGTACATTCCCGACTTCGCTGACGCGGGAGCGAATTGGATTTCGGTACACCAGGAAGCTTGCAGGCACTTGAACCGGACGCTGCATCTGATTCGCAGCCATGGCGTGCTGGCGGGCGTTGTGATTAATCCGGCGACCCCGGTTGAAACGTTGAGCGAAGTGCTGGACATCGTCGATTATGTGCTGGTCATGTCGGTGAATCCCGGGTTTGGCGGGCAGAAGTTTATTCCGGGGGCGGTGCATAAGATCCACAGGCTGGCGGAGTTGCGCGAGCAGCGGCGGCTCAATTATCGGATTGAAGTCGATGGCGGCATCGCTGTGGATACCGTGGGCGAAGTGGTGCGGGCTGGAGCAGAAATTCTGGTTGCGGGCAACGCCGTGTTCGGTAAAGGCGATCCAACCAGTAATGCGCAGAAATTGTTGAAAGCGGCCACCGAAGCTACTTTGCAGAAGGTGTGAAGTTGCTTCGGCCGCGTGGTGGCGGGTCTTTGAACCGCCCGGTATGTGGCTCAAGCAGCCGCTGCGCGGCAGGACCGGGTCCGAGATCCGGTCCCACGTGATCACTCTTGGTTTTCTGAGGTTCTTATGTCATGTCGCATTCCGGCGATACTTCTTTTGGGCGTGCTTGCGGTTTCCGTGGCCTGCACCAACAAGAAGGTCAGCAATCCGATTGCTAATGTCGATTCCAAGCAGCCTGACAAGGTCTTGTTCGACCGTGCCATGGATGCGATGAAACACAACCGCTTCGACGTGGCGCGCCTGTCGCTGGAGACCCTGATCAATACCTACCCCGATTCCGAATATATTGCCCGCGCCAAGTTGGCGGTGGCCGATTCCTGGTACGCCGAAGGAGGTTCGGCTTCGCTGGCGCAGGCGGAAATTCAGTACAAGGATTTCGAAACCTTTTTCCCGAACATGCCGGAGGCCGCCGAGGCCCAATTGAAGCTCGCCAACATCCACTACCAGCAGATGGAGAAGGCGGACCGCGACCCGACGCATGCCATGCGTGCCGAGGAAGAATACCGGCAGCTCATCATGCAGTATCCCGACAGCAAGCTGGTGCCGGAGGCCAAGCAACGTCTGCGGGAAGTGCAGGAAGTGATCGCCTCGCGCGAGTTCGCCGTGGGACGTTTTTACTATTTGCGGCAGTCGTATCCGGCCGCGATCGCCCGGCTGAAGTCGTTGGTCGACAAGTATCCGCTTTACAGCAAAGCTGATGAAGCTCTGTATTTGCTGGGACAATCCTATGAGGGCGAGATCAACATGTTGCGGGCCCGGCAGGGGATGAACGAAGTTGCCAAATCCCGCATGATTGAGGATTTTACCAAGGGCGCCGCCGAAGCCTATGGACGCATTCTGACCCGGTATCCAGTGATGGATCGAGCGGACGACGCCAAGGCGCGGTTGCTGGCATTGCACCAGCCGGTGCCGCGGCCCACGAAGGCAGCGATCGCTCAAAATAAGGCGGAGGAAGATAGCCGGCGCGAGTCCAGTACGCTTACGAAAGTCATGAAGACTTTCGCGAAGCATCCGAATGTGACCGAGGCCGCGAAAGTCGGCGACCCCACGCTGGTTGATCCCGCGCCCATGAGCGCGAGCCAAGTAGTGCAACAGGCCACGCGCGCTGCCATGGGAGGCGGGGCTGCCGACAGTCATTCTGTCTCTGTGGAAACCGTAAACGGCGCACCCGGACCGGATCAACCGGCTCCACGGTCGGATACCCCAGTTCCTGCAGCCGCGGATAACTCCGCAGCGGCCGACAGTTCTGTGCCGCCTGCAGCCGCTCCGGCAGACCGCAATGAGCTGAAACCCAACACTGGGCCAGCGGATCCGAACGAACTGAAGCCGAACGTCAGCGACGACAATAGCCAGGCTCTACCTCCGCCACAGCAGGTGAACGAGATTCAGAGTGGAGTGTCCACTCAGCCCGTGACCGGTGGTGCCAGCCCTGCTACCGCGGCTAGCGGGAAGACCGGCGATGCCTCGGCATCGTCCACTACCGACCAGAGTGACGACACCGATGCCACCGTAGCCTCCAGCAAGCATAAGAAAAAAAAGGGCATTCACAAAGTAGTTCCATTCTGAGCGCAAGTTGCTGTTGGGAACTCATGAACCTGTTTTGAGCTGGCCTTCGGATTACCAGTGGTTACTGGTCTGTCGTAACCTGTTTAATCTCGTATCCTCATTGACTTAGGGTCCGGGACAAGTTAACTTCGCGCTATCTCCCCTTTCAGATAAAGGATATCGCTTGGCGCGGAAAATACTGCTCGCCGATGACAGCGTGACAGCCCAGAACATGGGGCGGAGAATTCTCAGTGATGCCGGCTACGACGTCACTACGGTGAATAACGGGTCGGCGGCGCTCAAGAGAATTGCCGAATCGAAGCCCGACCTCATCGTGCTCGATGTCTATATGCCGGGCTACGGCGGGCTCGAAGTCTGCCAGCGGCTTCGCGAAGCGCCTGAAACCGCGCGCATCCCGGTGTTGCTCACCGTGGGCAAGCTGGAGCCTTTTAAAGCGGACGAGGCGCGCCGCGTCCGCGCTGATGGCTTCATCGTCAAACCGTTTGAAGCCAGTGAGCTTCTCACTGCCCTTACCAAGCTTGAAGACAAGATCGTTCCGCAAAGCCAGCCTGCCAAGCCCAGCCGGTTCGCCAAGGCATTGGCGGGAGCAGAGGAGTCGGCCTCCGGAAAAGAATTCGGCGACAGCGAGACGGGATGGAAGAATCGTTTGTCGATTCCTCCTCCGCAGTCCAAACATCGAGGAGCGCCGCCTGCGGAAGTTCGCGAGGCATCTTCCGATAGAGACGTAGCCAGCTACGTCTCTACAGTGCCCAGAACCGAAGAGCAGAAACCCGCGGAAATGAAGTCAGGCCTGGAAGAAGCCTTGCTGTCTTCTTTGCCGCAGGACGTCACTCCCGAGGAGATTGCCGCCATTAAGGCCGCCGCCGCGGCTTTCAATGCAGCGGCCGATGAATCAAGCTTCGCGCCGCATCGCAATTACGTGGAAGATCCAACCCCGGAGCCGGTGACGGCGGAAAAGCGGCCATCGGAACCAGGCAGCGAAAGCATTCTGGCGCAAGCGGAATCCTCAGCAACCGCGGAGCCAACGACAACTGCCGATGCTGTCTCCGCAGGCGATATTCCCCCGGAACCAGTTCCGCCGCCGGTGGCGATCGTCGCAGACTCGCAGGCCAGCCCTGCATTCCAGGCTGCCGACGTGGAAGCCGCCAATCTGGCCGATGACGAGGTCGCCGCAGCACTCGCCTCTCTGGCGCCGACCAACGGGCACGGGGACAACGCAATCGACAGAGCAGCTGACCGATGGGCGTTTGCCGCAACAGATAGAGATCAAGTTCCTGTAACCATGGCGGTCGCGGATGCAGCGCAGGGGTTCAGCGGCCCGCGATGGATCGCCGAAGCGGTTCCGCTCCGGGACGATGAAGCTACGCTCATCCTCGAACAAGAGATGGAAAAGGCCTTTGCGGCTTTCGCTGCGGCAGACGCGGCCTGCATGAGTTTCGCGAGTTCTCCTGAACCCGTTGCCCCGGTGCAGATGGCGGAGGCTCCAGCGTTCAACTCGGAAGCCGCTTACTCACCAGTCGAGCCGTTTTCGAATTCGCAGAACTCTGAATCACAGCCACAAGAGCCCGTGGTGGCAGACACAACTGTGATGCGCGATGAAGGCTCGAGTGCGCCCGAGTCCGAGCTAATCGCAGCGGCGGCCTCTGCTAGCGTAGACGCAGTCAGCGATTGCGTCGTCCCCGAGGTGAAGGAAGTCGCCGCTTACGCGGCCGCAGCCTCAGCCGGCGCCAGTACCGTAGACGTGAAGATGGATGCGGAAGCCGTGTCTCACGCGACTCCAATTGCGGAATCTGCAGAAACCGCTCTTGTTGCCCCCGAGCCCGGCGAAGGACGCGGCGAATCGGAGCTGGTTGCAGCCTGGGCGAATTGGAAGCAGATACGGGAGTCCGTCATCGGCTCACAACTCACACCACAAATTGCCGACACAGTCGCGGAACTCAAAGAGACCAGCATCGAGACCCAGCCAGGGCCTCAGGTTGATACCGCGCCCGCCACGGAAGCCGAAACCAGCGAAATCTCCAACATCGTCGACAGTGTGCTTGCCGACTTAAAACCCAAATTGATGGCAGAGATTGCGAAGAAGATGGGGAAAGACAAGAAAAAGTAAGTCGTTTTATTTCACTGTCTCGCCAATACCTTGGAGCTCACTGCACAGATTTTGGTGCAGAATATCCCTCAAAAAAATCTCTTGTTTGCGCCCAAAATCTAGAAAACAAAGGGCCGGAGTTTTTCTTGCCTTCTAGATCTATGGTTCTTAAGGTAGTTACAGGCAAAATATTCTAGACATTGGAGTTATCGAGTTCGTTTTCGCCTTCGGACGACGCTACGACGACACAAACGGTCTCACCTTCGCCCTGATGGGTCGGACTCAGCGATTGGCACGGCCAGAAGCTCTTGTCAGGTTGTCAAAGAACTTGATTATCTAGTAGATAACCGTTGTGCTCCTACAATATCAAAAGCGAAGAATGAGATCAAGAGGAAAGTGGAACGGGCTGCGGAGCAGGTCCCGAATCGGGAGACGAAAAGCGCGACGAAGCGCCAGTCATGTCCAGGGAGCGGGCGCGCGAACCTGAGTGACAACACCGTGGAGTGCGTGGCCGTGCTGGCAAAACTAGGGAACATCCCGTCTGTACACAAGTTTCCTGAAAGTCACTGTTCCAAGATCAATATTCGTCCTCGGGAGGCGCGGAGCGATGAATCGCCTTGGTGTAGTCCGCCGCACTTGTCGAATAGCATGGCAGGGCGCTGTGATGCCTGCTGCTATTCAGCACGGGAGAATCGTCCGAGTATCTCAACGCTACCTGGGTGCGAGTTCTTTCGTCGGTGGTGATTTGCGTCAGAGTTTGATCGCAACTCGGATCTCGAGTGGCCCGAAGATCGTGCACCACCGAATAGTTGAATTCATATTCCGAAAGCCGCGGCTGATACGGGAGGAATTCGTACACCAGCTTCACCAGGCGCGTTTCATCCTGGCTAAGCTGTCGCGCGGCGACGAACACCTCGTGAGTAGAAAAAAATGAGGACCTTGGGTCCGCTTCCGCCAATGCGATCAGGCGCACTTGTAAGTTTTCTCTTTTCGGCATCTGCCAACGGAGTTCTGCCCGGGCATGGTCAGGCCCGCCGATTGCGCAAAGGAGCAGAAAAATCAGGTTAATGAATATAGGAAAAAGGCAAGTTCGGCGCATCGGGTTCCTCCTGGGCTCCATACACAAGGAACGGCCTCCACCATCAAACTTGAAGGCTCGCGGGAAATCCGCGCAGGACGAAGTGAACGACGCGGGCGCCCGAACAAGATCGGTCGGCCCTAGGGCAAATTTTAACATTCTTTCGTCGGAACAAGGAACCGGGACAGTGGTCGTGGAGCAGCTATCGGAGGTATGCTTTCGGGGGAAAGAGCGCGGTGGGAATAAATCAGGTAGGGCAAAAGCCAAGATCAAATCGCGACGCCGGCGGCATGAGTTCCCACCTTTACAAAGAACGTAAAGGTGGGCCAGCCCCGGTGAAACAAGCTATGAGAGAGCGTTTGCAGCAGATTTCTCTCAATACTTTGGAAAAAGAAACCGGCCTAAGCAGGCACACCATTTTGCGGGCACGCCGGGGTGAGCGCGTACATCCGAGATCGCTGCAGCGTCTAAGGATTGTGACTCGAAAACTCTAAAAGATGTTGAAATCTTCAGGGCCGAGGAGCTACGAACTCCTTATTCCCAATAAAGAATTCACGGTGGATCGATCCCTTCGTACCTGTGCCATTGAAATAAGACTTGATTCCGTTCTCGTGAAATTCCACACTATTTAGGTAGGCGTCACAATGGCCATAGGATGCCAACGGAGCAGCACAAACAGTCGTCCCTTCCATCGGCGACAGCAGGGCTGTCGGAACCGTTCCTGTTGCGGAGCCAAGAACCTTCACCAACACCACCGTTAGAGACTCCGCTTGATCAGCAAAAACCAGCTTACCGGAGTCGGCACTCCAAGAAAAAGAACTCATTGCGTGGTGTTCTCGCCGTGATAATACTCCTAAATTATCGTCTTCCTTGTTACCTCCTCCAGGATAAACGTTCATGCCGACATCAATAAGGTCGTCGAGCGGAACGGCGGCGGGCCTGTTCTCTATCGCAGTTTTTTCAACGTCATATAACATATAGTGATCGTCCGCTCCGCGAACAAAATGTGGTGGATAGAATTTAATGAAGGCAATGAATCTCCCATTGGGAGAAACCGTTGGGTTGAATCCCTCGAAGCTGTCAGTAATCTGTCCTTGGCCCAGATCTATGATCAAGACACGCGACACGAGGTCGCTTACGCTTGCAATGACAATTAACCGATCGCTGTATCGCCGGATGGCTATAACCCTGTCAACGTCAAGCGGCAACTTTACATCTTTATGAAAACTTTTCGCATCGAGAGAAATTATGACGTTCTTACCAATTCTCCCCGACTGTGCCCTTACCTCATTGTCTTGATATAGAACTGAGTCGTGCGTTCGGCTTTGGTCTGCAGAATCAAAATCAGCAGGAATTCGAATCTTCTCTCCGCCCTGCCCAAGATCCGTCTCCCAATAGTTGGGCAGGCTATTAGCCGTACACGAATTGTTATCGAAATAGTTATCTACATGGTCGTAGGTGCCCGTCTTATGCATGGAGCAAACTGGACAATAATCCTCAACAGTCTGTGGATAGTAGGCGTTCTTCCCAGTTTTAATCGCAACGTATAATAACTGGTCATTGCACGAATAGGGACCGCCAGTTAACACAGGATTGGGATAGACTGCAACGTCGCCATCCTCCATAGAATTGTGACAAGAACCCGTAACGTCAGAAATTGTAAAGAATGTATTCGTCTTTGTTGCTCCTTTTGGATAGTGCTTCTTACATAAGCTCTGTGTATTGGCGTGAACCAATTCGCCGGCGCTGGTCTCGCCAGTCCCGTTTAGAAAGGTTTGGGACGCAAACTGTGGCTTCAAATCTACCGCACTAAATGCACAGCTCGTCCTATCAAAAGTCCAGTAACCGCTTGAGGGACTTCCGCTGCAAGCGTCTTCGTATACCTTTATGTACACCGTATTCTCGACGATGCCGCGGACGTTCCATTCAGGCGAAACGCTGAAGGGCGGTGATGTCACCCCCCCTTCCACATTCCACGTTGCTGTAACCATATCGTACAGATCTGGAGGCAATTTGGTGCGATCAAACGGCACTTGGTGTTGTCCTGATTTGAGCGATTGGCCGTTGTCCGCCGACACGGTGTGATTTCCGCTATTCATCCCATGCGCCACGACGTCCAAGGTGCCCGACTCGCTACTCGTTCCCTGGAGAATCACACTTAACACATTGTTGACGAGATCGATGCTTTGAATCTGCACATCGGAAAGCTTCATGGTCACCTTGCCGTTTCCATCCGGATCCATCCAAGTGCCACTCGCGAAATTACCCTCTGAATTGATGGTCATATCGTACGTAACGTACGAAACGCAAATATCGTCACCACCATCTGGGTTTGTGGCGGTAATCGAAAATTGAGAGTCACCAGTGACGCTACCAGCGACCGGCCAAATAGGAATAGGACATTGTGCTGAAGTATAATTTACTGACCCTGAAATGCTACCAGATTGATCCTGGCTCAGTGTCCACGGATAACCAAAGCTATCTATCCATGTCCCAGTTACGTTAAATGACTGTGGCGAAACAACTGCCGAGCTGATAACAGGTCTGGCTGCTTGAGACGGGTTGCTCTTCTTTGTGTGGGACCTTCGAGGAGGTGCAACGGTTGAAAGGTCTGAAACTTGTTGTCCGTTCGTCAAAGGGAGTCCCAGTGCAAATGCAATCATCATCAAAGCGCCGGGTTTCCAGAAAAGCCCACCTTTCATCCTCTCCATAGTTAGTCACCTCAAATTTGAATCGGGAAAAAATACTCCCCCTTGGGTGGGAATTCGGAAGATCTTCGTTAAGAGGCTCTGCTATCCCTGCGGCCCGCCCTCCCTAACGGCTTCCGCTTTCCACCTGCGGGTTTGGCCTCGAAATAAGCAACCCGTTTGCTCCCGCGGCTAATGCGCCGAGACTGGCGGATTGAGGTTTGGAAGCGTCGTAGACCTTTTCGATCTTCTGTTGTCCTGCGTAGACTCCCTTGTTTGGGATCGTTTCGTAAGCATAGCCCGTTATCAAACCGATGATCCTCTTGGAATCGACAGATACGTTTAGGCGGACCCAACCGTAGTGATCCAAATTCTTCAGATCCTTGAAGCGCAGTCCTAAATAGAGCTCGGTTTGGTTTTTCCATGGTCCCTTATAAGACGGCGAAGTGGTTTTGTTGGAACACCACTTTTCCAACACCCCGTTATGTCGAAACTTGGCTTTGGCATTGATTGGAGCGCCCATTTTCAAGGCTGACCCGTAATAAGTTTTGCCCGAGCCAGTCACAGTGCGAGAGGCGGGACAAATCACCGAACCGCCTCCGGGTTTATAAGCCACAACCGAGCCGTTTACTGCCAGAATGGCTCCGTACCCTGCATATTTAGTGCCTGGAGAATTCTTCAGCTGGAACTTGAAAACGCCTTCTTCAAGTGGAGGAGGTAGAAAATCAAGAAAATAGGTACCATTCGCAACCATCGAGATATGGGCTTTACGGTAAATTATCCTGGCGTCGGCAGGCTGGGCCAAAGCCACTAAGCCGATTCCTGCCGCAGTTGCCGCAAGGGCATAGGAGTTGAGCCGTCGTTCTAGGGAATCATCAAGTTTCGTTTCGCCGCGCCGCGTGACTATTCTCTCGACCATGCCTACCCTACCCCAAGCTGATCTCCCACTTAACCTCAAAAACGGAATCGATTCTACATCGGCTTCGCCCGGTTGCAGCTTCTTTATTTTGTTCAAAAACTTACAACTTTGGATTGGCTCTGTCTCCTAACCCACCAATGCATGGGGAGGGGGGTGCATATTCCGTCCCGTTGTGTTCTCACCCCTCACGCCGTTTGACCGCGTTTTCGACACGCCTGTAAGATCAAAGATCAGCTTTCAGCTCTCAGCCTTCAGTGTTCGGCCCTTGGAAATTTCACTTGCTTCCTGCAATTGAAGCCTTCTTGCTGAATGATGTTGGCTGAGTGCTTCTGCAAAATCATGGGCCACGATCTTCCTAAATCGTATGAGCCGGGCGCGATTGAATCGCGTTGGGCCGAGTACTGGGTTAAGGAGAAGCTGTTTTCTGTGCCTACGCCTCCGCCGGGTGAGACGCGTCCGGTGTTTACGCTGCTGTTGCCGCCTCCGAATGTTACTGGGCGGTTGCATATGGGGCACATGCTGAACCATACGCAGATGGACATTATTGTGCGATGGCATCGCATGCGCGGCTTTCTGACGTTGTGGCTTCCGGGTACGGATCACGCGGGCATTGCGACGCAGATGATGGTAGAGCGGCAGCTTGCTTCGGAAGGCAAGAAGCGGCGCGACATGGGGCGCGAGGC
>Ga0210390_10002957_pt1 | contig 14737 bp, 9 predicted proteins | sample IncBWH11OmetaG_FD_161050 | JGI IMG/M metagenome (GOLD analysis project Ga0210390, IMG submission 161050) | Forest soil microbial communities from Barre Woods Harvard Forest LTER site, Petersham, Massachusetts, United States - Inc-BW-H-11-O ...
AGAGCCAGAGCGCGGGCGATTCCTTCCAGAAGATTCAGGGCATTCCGTTTTCTGCGCGCCGCACCCGGGTATTGAAGCAGGATCCCACGAACTCGGCGATTGTTTATGCCGGAACTACGGAAGGTCTCTGGAAGACGACTGACGCGGGCAAGAGTTGGACGCGCGTAAGCGATCCCGATGTCGTGGTCAACGACGTGATGGTCGATCCCCGCAACTCCGCGCGGGTCATGTTGGCGACCGATCGCGCCGGCGTATTGGCTAGCGACGACGGTGGGCACACATTTCTCACCTCCAATCATGGCTACACTCACCGTTACGTAACTTCGATCCTGGCGGACAAGAAAGATTCCAACACCCTGTTTGTGGGCGTGGTGAACGACCGCGAATTGGGTGGGGTTTTCGTTTCGCGCGATGGCGGACAGCACTGGACGCAGAAGAGCAAGGGTCTGGACGGCCGCGATGTATTCACCCTGAAGCAGACCAGCAATGGCGAGCTAGTGGCGGGAACCAATCGCGGCATGTTCATGCTGGCCCACAACGCCAGCGAGTGGAGCCCGATCAACAACGTTATCAACCGGACAGCCTCTTCGCATAAGAAGGGGACGAAGTCCGAGAAGACGGAAGTTCGCTCCATCCTGACCGCACGGGTAAGTGAGATCGAGATCACGCCCACGACCTGGATGGCCGCAACCTCCACGGGCCTGTTCACCAGTTCGAACCAGGGGAAGAGTTGGAGCGGCGGTCCAGTAATGGGCAAACAGGATTTCGTCTCCGTGCAAGCGAACGGAAACCTGATCGCCCTCGCCACTCGCAGCAATGTTCTGGTCTCGAAGGATGCCGGCAAAACTTGGGAAGACTCCAGTTTGTCTTCTTACGTGAGCAGCATTCGTGGCGTCACCATCACGTCGGAGGGGACGATCATGTTCGCTTCGCGTGAAGGTGGTTTCCGCAGTCCGAACGCGGGTGCGGGATGGGAGCACATGCAGAACGGCCTCCCGGACAAGAACATCAGCTCCATCACTTATGACGAGAACAATAAGCGCCTGCTGGCGACCAGCACGGAAACCGGCGTGGTCTTCGAGAGCGAGGATTCCGGCCACACCTGGACCCGCGGCCCGGACACTGGCTACCCGCTGCGCAATGTCAGCGTGGTGCATGGCCGCTTCGTGGCAGCCACCCCGTTTGACGGGGTCGTGATGCAACCGGAGAACGACGACCGCAGCGCATCCGGCGAGGCGGTTACCCGGCGCAGCAACTAATCAGTCTATAGAACAATGCGGAGGAGCGGGCTTCACGCGCTCCTCCGTTTTCTTTTGATCAGGTCGCGGGAACCGCCTGGGATGGCGATCCAAGTGGTTCCCATCATTGCAGTCAAAGCGGCTTAGTCGCTCTCGTGGTCGTTTTCGCTTACGCCACGCAGGAATCTACAAGTGCCATGCACGTCTGTCACTTTGGTCATGAGGGCGCGTTCGTTAGGATGATCGAATGGCCTTGAATTGTTTGGTCGTGACTTGCGACTCCAGCTTGTTGGGCGAGATCAAGGCAAATTTCAGCGAGCGAGGAGCTACGCTCGACCTCCGGCAGGATTCTGCAAGCGCGATCGAACTCGCCTCCCGCCGCCATTGGGACGGCCTAATCATCGACTGCGATGATGTGACTGGAGGCGCGGAAGCGCTTGCCAAGGTTCGGAACAGCCGTTCGAATCGCGAATCCCTGATAATCGCGGTTCTACACGGTTCGACCAGCACGGAAAGGGCTCTTGACCTCGGAGCCAACTTTGTACTTTGCAAACCCATTGAACCGAATCGATTGCGAACCGTCTTGGATACCGCCATTCCCAAGATGGAGCGCGAACATCGCAGATATTTTCGATACGACATAAATTTGCCGGTTCGATTTCAGAATCACCTCGGGCAATCCTTCAGCACCACAATGATGAATGTGAGCGAGGGCGGAATGGCCATCAAACTGGTTGATCCGGTGCAGCTCAAAGGAGTGGTTCCGGTGGAGTTTGATATTCCCAGCATCGAGCCAAAGGCTTTTCGTGCGAAAGGGGATATTGTTTGGAGTGACGCATTCGCGATGGGCTTACGCTTTTTACACATCGAAAAAGATTGTGAAGTGGCCCTTCAATCATGGCTAAGTTCGTTAGAGGCACAAGTGCAGTTCCGTGACTCGATCGAACGCGGCTCATAAGCAACCGCGACTGCGGCCAGAAATTCAGCTGGATTGCCCAGGTTTCAAGGAAAGCCATCGCCGAATGGTAACTCGCTGCGGCGTTGCGCCAGCGCGTGCGGCAAATCACGGAAACCGGAACCGGCCTTGGAGGCAGTCGATACGCCATCGCACAACAAACCTACGATAAGTGCAATGAGGTGCGAGAGCTGAGACTCGCCATCTCAGGTCTCGACTTGCCATCCGACCAGAATCTGGCATGGTTTTGAGTGTTAATGGTTACAGCAGCTAGCTTCCCTGACGACCGAACTTCTCAATCCCAATGCTAGTTCGACGCCGGATTCAGGGCGATCCGCCACGGTGAGCGCTCGTCCCAGTGCCGGATCGTGTCGCTCGCCCACGACGTTGTCTTATCCGTATGGCAGGAAGTGCACGGATTGGGAATTTTGTATTTGTCGGTCATCGCGGGTGTGATAAATCGGAAAGTATGAGCGTGAACCATCGTGTTCGCTGGGCCTTCCGTTTCAATCGCGGGCATGTGGCAAGCGACGCACTCACCTCCCGCGCTCCCCTCTTTGTGGTGCGTGTGTTCCTCGATGGTCGCTGTCCGTGGGCCGTTCGGCGATAATGGTCCGTGACAATCAAGGCAGAGTTCATTAGCGGGCTTGCGTAGCTGTGCATAATTTCCCGTGCCATGCACGTCGTGGCAATCGAAACACGTGATGCCGCGACGATACATTACGCTTTGGACGAAATCGTTCCCCTGCATGCGGTTCTTGTGTGCAGTACCGTCTGGGTAATATAGGAAATTCGCTGGTTCACCAAGAGTTTGGCCCTCCAGCTTCCAGTAGTCCGCTAACTTTAATCCCAGATGATAACCAACGGGCCAATCGTAATACTTACCCTCGATTGGATTGGAAAGCGGCTGTCCCTGCGAGTGGCATTGAATGCAAGCGTCACTGGCCGCTACGTAATCCATGTGCGCCGGATTAAGGATGTTACCGCGTGTGGGATGCGCCACGTGTTCACTACCGGGGCCGTGGCAGCGTTCGCAGCCCACATTCCACTGAGCTACTTGTTTCGTGTGAATGTCATAGCCAACCGAGTGGCACCCGTCGCAGAGCGGCCCTGTTGGACGGTGCATGTTGTCGGGAGGATAGAAGGCAGCCCACCAGTCCCCCCCGGTCCGAGGCACTTGGTACTTGCTCCATTTCTTGTTTGCGACTTCCCACTGCACAGGCAGCGGGAAATAGTCGTCGCCGACCTTCGTGAAGTACCGCTGCTTCCAGATGCTCCCATAGACGAAGGCAACCTGATCCTTGGAGAACTTGTACACGTCGTTCGTTGCGAGGTTAGGAATGATTGCACTGGGATGCTGGCGCGGATCGCGGACAACGTTAGCCATCGGCGTTTTCTGCCAATGCTCATAGATTTCCGCGTGGCACCGTTCGCAAGCTTGTGACCCGAGGTAGTGCGCCGAAGCCGAAGTTCGCGTTTGCTGAACCTGCTCCTGCTGGGTTAGGGGTCGAAGGCTGCGAATGTAAAGAACTAGTTTCCAGCTGCCGTCATTTTGCGCCTGATGTGGATTGCCCCAGGCGGGCATTCCGGTCAACTCCACGCCATTTTCGATGATGTAGTGTATTTCGCCATCCGTAAGGTTCTGTGTTGGTGAGGCGCGCAGATCCGGCACGCGAGGATAGAGTGACTGTCCCACAGGCGTCAGCCCGCTTCCATCATGGCCATGGCAAGTCTGGCATTTGGCAAGGAACGCATCGCGACCGTCCTGAAGATTCTGCGAAGTGGCATCGAGAAGAATCTTTTCGTTTCGGGCGGCGCTGGGTATCGAATAATTTCGCACTGCACGGACGGCAGCAACCTCAAGCGCAGACGGCCGGTTTGTCGCACGAAAGCCACGGTGAATCAAAACTGCCGCACTGACTACAACTATGACCAAGACGAGCAGCAATGCGAAGACTGAACACTTTCCAAGCTTCACCTTGCCTCCGGTACGCCCTGGACGATGGTAGACATTCTAACTGAAAGATGAAATTCGCTCGATAAACCGACATGTCGCGCAAACATAAACCGCCGATGGTTGGCGAAAAATCGCCATTACACTCAGAATGCCAATCAACTTTTTTCCGGAAGGGTCGTTGATAAGAGAAGTTGGGATTCACGATGCGGCGTTGCTGGGCGTGTGGAACAAAAACGGCACATTCAGCAGCAATTGCGTTGTACGCGCTTTAGTTGTGGCAGCCGGACCTGTAAGCCGAATTCTGTCTGCGGGATTGCTCCTGCAGGACGGTCATTCCTCTGGGCCGCGCATTACTGCGCGGCTCAAGCGACCTACCCGGAGGTTGTGACGCGCCGAGCCGGCACGTTCAGTCGAAGTTTGCACTCCGGCCAAGTCCCTCCCTATTTGGTCTTGCTCCGTGTGGGGTTTGCCCTGCCCGCCACATTACTGCGGCGGCGGTGCGCTCTTACCGCACCTTTTCACCCTTACCTCGCGCATCCGAAGATGCACCAGGCGGTATGTTCTCTGTGGCACTAGCCGTCAACCGGGCTTGAACCCGGCTTCCCGGACGTTATCCGGCACACTGCTCTGCGGAGTTCGGACTTTCCTCCCCCGTTCCTTGACGAAACAGGAGCGACCGTCCGGTCCAGCTGCCTACAGAGTGATTATATGCGATAGGACTGAGGGTCGTTGGTCATTCGTCGTTGGTTGTTGGCCATCATTGTTGGTTGAAACCAAACCTGGGACCAAGGCCTTGGCCAGCGACGAACGACCAACGACAAACGGTAGCGCAAACTCTTTCATCTTGACAAACGTACTGGGCAGACGAGAATTGCAAACACATCTGCAGCGGCGGAGAAACAGAGAAGGATCATGAACTCCAAATTAGTCCGCTTAGTTGTTTTGAATCTATCCGGCGTGGTTTTGCTGGGCACCCTTGTCTTGGCACAGCCCAAACTTCCTGCCACCTGTTCGATTACCACTCTGCACCAGCGCTACGGATTTGCGATCAATGGCACGAGCAGCGGCAATCCATTCACCGCCGTCGGCCAGATCGCGGCCGACGGGAATGGAACCCTTGCTGGAAACGAGACCATCAGCGACAACGGGTCCATAGGCAATCTTCTCGGGGTATTGGGCAAGTACACCATCAACTCCAATTGCACTGGCACCATGACGATTCAGGCGCAGGGCCAGTCGAAGCAAAATTTCGACATCACCGTGATCGCTGATGGCACACAAATCGACCTGATCCAAACTGATGGCGGCGCCACCATCCTGGGAACCGCGCAAGCACAAGCATCGAAGTCCTGCTCCCTTGCGGGCGTCAAAGGCACTTACGGTTTGCAGGGCGCGGGAACGGAAATTGGCACAGGGCCGCTGGCCATTTCTGGGCAAATCACATTACGCGAGGATGGAACTGTCAACGGAACCGGGACCGTGAGCATTAACGGTTCGAACGCGACAAAACAAAACATTTCGGGTGCCTACAAGGTTGGCCATCAATGCCAGGGCTCCGCTGTAATCCGGGTAGGAAATCAGGGGACAACCCATCTGAATCTTGTGGTTGTGAATGGCGAACGCGGAATCCTTTTTATTCAGGCGGACGCGGGCAGCCTGCTATCGGGCTCCTTACAGCGGTAGCTGAAGGCCTCTGCTAGACTCTCGATAGCAAGGCAACAAAGGCTGAAGCCGAGATTACGCTCGAAGCCTGTTCATGACCATCCTCGAAGCCATTCGCATTGCGCTGCAATCGCTGTGGGCAAACAAGTTGCGATCTGCGCTGACCCTGCTCGGCGTCGTGATCGGCGTGGCCGCGGTTATCGCTGTGGTCACATTTGTGAATGGCATCAATGGTTATGTGGCGGAGAAGATTTTCAACCTCGGGGCGGACGTCTTTATCATCAGCAAAGTTACGCCGGTCATCACCAACATTGACCAGTTCCTCGAAGGCCAGCGGCGCAAGGATCTTACCCCCGACGATTACGAGGCGGTGCTGGAGGCTTGCCGCCACTGTACCATGGTGGGCGCTTCCGTTACCAACACCAGCGGCCATGTGAAGTATGGGGAGCAATCCCTTAGCGACTCCTGGATACGTGGGATGACGCCGTCGATGGCGCCCATCTTCGATCTCGATCTAACCGCGGGCCGCATGCTGAATCGCAACGATGAGAACAACCGTTCCAACGTAGCCGTGATTGGAACCGACATTGCCGAGAATCTTTTCTCGGGCGTCGACCCGCTGGGCAAAGAAATTCGCATCGAAGGTCAGCTCTACACTGTGATCGGAGTCGGGAAAAAGCAGGGCAAGACTTTGGGGCAGAGCCGCGACAACTATGCAGCCATCCCCATCACCACTTATCTGAAACAGTTCGGAACTCACAACAGCGTTCGCATTTCAGGCAAGGCCAATGGCGTGGGCAGCCAACTGGAGGCGGCGATTGATGAGGCGCGCGTGGTTCTGCGGGCGCGGCGTCACGATCTTCCCGGGCAGCCCGACAGTTTTGCTGCCGAAACCAATCAGAGTTTCTTGAGCATCTGGTCGAACTTGAGTGGGACGTTTTTTATTGCCATGGTCGCGATTGCGGCGATCTCGCTGGTTGTGGGTGGCATTGTGATTATGAATATCATGCTGGTTTCGGTGACCGAGCGCACTCGCGAAATTGGAATTCGCAAAGCTATGGGAGCGCGCAGTCACGACGTGCTGCTGCAATTCCTGATCGAATCGGGAACCATGGCGCTGGTTGGAGGGCTGGTCGGAGTTTTGTTTGGGATCGCTTTCGCCAAAGGCATTACCGCGCTGATCGGGATGCCCTCTGCAATCAAGTTGTGGGCGGTGCTGGCAGGTCTTTTTGTTTCGACCAGCGTGGGCGTGTTTTTCGGAGTCTATCCCGCGCAACGAGCGGCGCAGTTGGACCCGATTGCAGCGTTGAGATTTGAACTGTAAAGGATTGACTCATTGAGAGATTGAATCATTGAATCATTTAACGCTGGATTCGATGATTCAATCTCTCCATGTTTCAATGATTCAATTCCATGATGCGCAAAGGCGATTACGGCGAGATTGTTCGGATGGCACTGAACACCATCCTCGGCAACAAGCTGCGCTCGGCGCTAACCGTGCTTGGGATCGTGATCGGCGTGGCCGTGGTGATCGGCATTTCTTCCGTGGTGCGCGGACTGAATGACAACGTTACTCAGTCCATCACCAGCCTGGGTTCCAATATTATTTTCGCGTTTCATATGGAGCCGTTTACGTTCGGCCGGCCCACTGAGGAGATGCGCAAGCGCCGCGAACTGACATTCGACGATGCCATGGCGATGAAGGATTTGCCTCATGTAAAGGGCGTGACCGCGACCCTGCAGCGCATTCAAATGGAGTTTGGCGAGGGCACCTACGTTGTGAAGTATGGCGATCGCCGGGCCAAGAACACCATCCTTGAGGGCGATAGCGGATCGTTGAAGGATGTCTACGACCTGGCGCTGTCTTCCGGGCGTTGGTTTAACGACACCGATGACGAACATCACTCGCCGGTCATCCTGCTAGGGTCGGATACTGCAGAAGAACTGTTTCCCGGCGGAGACCCGCTCGGCAAGGAAATCAATATCGAGGGCCAGATGTTTACCGTGATCGGCGTGGCGGCGCCAGTGAAGGGGGTATTTTCCGGAGGCAAGAATCCGCAGGATAACATTGTGTATTTCCCGCTGAGCACATTCCGCAAGCTGCATCCTGAGCTGAAGCAATTCTGGATCACGATCAAAGCTACTTCGCACGCGGATATGCCGAAGGCGATGGATGAGATGCGCGAAGTGTTGCGCCGCCGACGCAAAGTGCCACCCGACAAGCCTGACAACTTTGCCATCCTCACCCAGGACTCGCTTTCCGATGTGTGGAACCAGATTACTGGCGCAGTCTTCATCTTCATGTTCGCCGTTTCTAGTGTGGGGTTGGTCGTGGGCGGGGTAGGAGTGATGAACATCATGCTGGTTTCGGTTACGGAGCGGACCCGCGAGATCGGCGTACGCAAAGCGATCGGAGCGCGCAAACGCGACATCCTGCTGCAATTCACGCTGGAAGCGATTACTTTAACCGCGCTGGGTGGAATCCTCGGCGTGCTGCTGGGAGCGATGATTACGTGGACGATTCCTGCGATCTGGAGTGCATTGCCGGCTCGCATGTCGCTGTTCTGGGCCAGCTTTGGCTTCGGCGCCGCCGCCGTCGAGGGCTTGCTCTTCGGCATTTATCCAGCATGGAAGGCGGCAAACCTGGACCCGATCGAATCGCTAAGGTACGAGTAAACTTTTTGCTCCTCAGTTTTTAGGTGGTGCAGTGCTTCAGCGCTGCGATAATGACTTCGACTGAACCAGGGCTTTAGCCCAGAGACAAGCCGGTTCAAGCCATTCATGGTTCACCAGGCAACTGAGATCATCGAAGCTTTGGCTGTGGCCGGAGCGGCCGCAAGCATCGCTTATTACATCGTGTGCCTGTGGAGCGCGGCGACGTTTCTTCGCGAGCGAAAGGCGGCGGACAAGGGTGTCCGCCCCACACTGGCTGTTTCGATTTTAAAACCCTTGCGTGGCACCGATCCCGAGATGTACGAAAGCTTCCGGAGCCATTGCCTGCAAGACTATCCGGAATACGAAATCATCTTCGGTGTAAGCGCTGCGAACGATCCGGCAATTCCGCTGGTAGAGCAACTGCAGGCGGAGTTTCCCCAACGCGCAATCCGCCTCATGATTTGCCGTGAGAGGTTGGGCGCCAATACCAAAGTCAGCAATCTGGCGCAGATGGTGCGCCAAGCGCGTTACGAATACCTCATCGTGAACGACGGCGACATCCGGGTCGAGCCCGATTACCTCCGCCGCGTGCTGGCTCCGCTAGCCGCACCAACGGTCGGGTTGGTCACCTGCCTCTATCGCGGCGTTGCTAATTCCACGTTGGGCTCGCGCCTGGAAGCTGTCGGCATCAGCACCGACTTCGCTGCAGGAGTACTGGTGGCCCAAACTGTCGAGCATGGAATCAGTTTTGGGCTCGGTTCAACCCTGGCTTTTCGCCGACGCGATCTGCAAGCAGTCGGCGGGTTCGAGGCTATCGTCGACTTTCTGGCCGACGATTATCAGATTGGAAGCCGGATCGCGGCATTGGGACTGACAGTCAAGTTATCTGACATCGTGGTCGAGACCTTTCTGCCGCGCTACACGCCTCGAGGTTTTCTGGATCACCAATTGCGTTGGGGGCGCGCAGTTCGCGATTCCCGCTTCTGGGGATACGTCGGACTTGGTCTGACCTTCGGTTTGCCGTGGGCGGCTCTGGCGTTGATTTGCGCGAAGGGCGCGGGCTGGGCGTGGGCGCTTTTGGCATGTGCCGCAGTGTTGCGCATGGTCGTAGCCATCGTCGTGGGCAAATTTGTATTGCGCGATCGCCAACTTTTTCGATGGCTGAGCTTGGTTCCAGTGCGCGATATATTTGCGCTATTCGTGTGGATGGCGAGCTTCGCCGGTCACAAAATACTGTGGCGTGGCGATCGCTTTAGATTGGAAAACGGCAAACTCATAAGGATTTCTGAACTCTAGGCGCGGGCATCCACGCTCAGTGCGGCGGCTAATTTGAATCCAACCCAGCGTTTTCCTAATCGCGACAAGTTGTGGCCAAGGCACGGACCTCGCTTGTTTCCAAAACTTCACGGATTTTTTTTGCCAGCATCTTCAAGGAAAAAGGTTTCGGCAGGAAACGGTTGGCAACATCTATCTTGCCATGGTGCAGAATCGTGTTTTCGGCATAACCGGAGACGAACAAGACCTTCATATCTGGCCGCTCATCCGCCAATCGTTCCGCCAGTTTGGGTCCACTAATTTTTGGCATCACCACATCGGTGACCATCAGATGAATCGGGCCAGTATGTTCTCGCGAGGCGCGTAGTGCGTCAGCTCCGTCGCTTGCCTCCAACACGGTATAACCGCTTTCAGTAAGAAATTGCCGGGAGGCTTGGCGCACGGAGGCTTCATCTTCCACCAGCAACAGGGTCTCGCAGCCACAAGGAGAGCTTTCGGCCGGCTTCTCGTTGTCGATGCGCACCTCCCTAGCCAGTGAATGCACCTGGGGCAAGTAGATCTTGAAGGTGGTTCCAAGTCCGGGCTCGCTGTACACCCAGACAAACCCGCCGTTCTGTTTCACAATGCCATACACAGTGGCCAGGCCAAGCCCCGTCCCTTTGCCCGCTTCTTTAGTGGTGTAAAAGGGTTCGAAGATGTGGGGCAGGTGTTCCGCGGCAATGCCCTGGCCTGAGTCGGCAACGGTGAGCACTACGTAATCACCCAGCGGGACGATCGAATGCCGCTGCACGTAGGATTCATCGACCTGCACAGTTGCGGTTTCAATGGTGAGGGCGCCGCCACCCGGCATGGCATCGCGCGCATTGGCTGCCAGGTTCATTACTATCTGCTCGATTTGTACCGGGTCCGCTTTCACTTTGCCTAAAGCTTGCGCAGGAAGAAATACCAGATCGATGTCTTCCCCGATCAGCCGCGGCAGCATGGTAGTGATTTCTGCGATGACCGTGTTCAGGTCGAGGACTTGCAACAATTGCATCTGCTTGCGGCCAAATGCCAGCAACTGGCGGGTAAGATCGGCCGCCCGCCGGGACGCGGTCATGATCTCGCCCACGTTTCGACGCAGAGGATCCTCGACGGCCAGCGAGTCGAGCATGAGTTCAGCGTAAGCGCTGATCACCAAAAGCAAGTTGTTAAAGTCGTGAGCCACCCCGCCGGCCAGCCTGCCGATGGCATCCATTTTCTGCGCCTGACGCAGATCCGATTCCAGTTGGCGGCGCTCGGTGATATCCCGGCCGGTGGAGATAAAGTGTGTGATCTCTCCACTGCCATCTCGCAGGGGAGTGAGGGCCTTCTCGATAATTAAGGTTTCTCCATTCTTGGTGCGGTCCATCACGATTCCCCGGAAGACGTTGCCGGAAAGAACTGTGTTCCACATCTCCTCGTAAAGTTCGCCGGCCTGCTGCTCCGACTTCAGGATTCCGAGAGTTTGACCGATTGCTTCCTGCCGCGAGTATCCGGTGAGAGCTTCGAAGGCGGGGTTCACGTACTCCATGACGCCGGATCGATCCATAATGATGACCATATCCGCCGATTGCTCGACCGATCGCCAGAGCTTGCGCAGAGTCTCTTCGGACTTTTGCTCCAGGTATTCTGCGGAGCCCACGTCAACGGCGTTAAGACTGGCGGAGGCCGGGCACGGCTCCGGAAGACTGCCATGGGCTTCATTGCGACAGACTTCTGCTTCCATCGCCGCCTGGATCACACCCTTGTTCACCGGATCGCTTAAAAAAATGAGCGGAACGCCAGAATTATATTGGCGCACTTGGCGTAGCAACTGAAACGCATCGTCGTCAGTCGAATTGTGACTGCAGAGTAGAAGGTCATAGTTTCCTTTCCTAAACTGTTTGAGCGCGTCATCAGGTGAGGCAGCGTGGTCAAGATGGATCTGGCCACCGTTGCCGCCCGTGAGCAATTCCAGGAGATCGGCGAACTCCTGCTGATTGCCTCCGACGAGTAGCAACTGCATCTGCGGTTTGGCGATCTTGGAGGCTCTGGTTTTTCTCATTCGCAGGACATCCCGCTAGTGGCTACATCGGAGGGGGACCCCAGGAGCATCTCCGCCAGAGTGCAGATTCTGAAAAATTAACGTGACTAAAGTTCCAATTCAGGAAGAATAGTTTCTCCTCCAATCGAGGTTTGCCTGTGATTGACGCCTGTAGAATCAACACCTGCAAGTCATGAACACCACTTTCCATAACCGGGCCGTTTGGAGGACAATAGATAAAACCTTAGTGAGGCGACTTATGCGGCGTGGCCTATGTGAACTCCTTTGCGTTGCGCTTTTGACTCTTTCTCCGGCGGCCTTCGGCCAGCAGATTCGCGGCGAATATATCGAGACCCGCAGCGCCGATGTCTATACCGGCCAGTGTTTCGCCAATGGCGAAGTAAACCTTGTCGGCGACGAGGCCATCCTGGCATGGCACGTCCAGAGCGGGAGTTGGGACGGCGTGTCCTTGGAGGGCCTCACAGTCGCCGCGGCCGTGCATGCCCACGCCACTCTGGGCGATCCCTACGCGAATCCATACCCTGCGCAGGCCGTGCTTCTCGTGGATGACCAGGCGAGCCCGCAACAGCGCTCAGCCCTGGTCGCATTCGCGCACCAAATGGGAGGTGAACTTCTGCGTCACGCGCAGCAAGTGATTCCAGCGCCCATGGAACTGGTCGTGAATCCCGAACATCACGGGTCAGCCCTGCTGCGCGCCGGGAGGTTCGTGACGGTGCATACCCGGCCTATCAATGACCAGGATCATCTTTGCGGTAACGAAGTAACCTTCTATCCGCCGCTCACCCAACTGACCCACTCCATGCCGGCTGTGGCCCTGACGGATTCCTATCGCGGGCCGGGACTTGACGTCGATTGGGAGTCGCACGGTAGACGCAGCGCCTTCGTAGGAACCTTCGTGCGTTAGCCTTAGGGCCTCAAGCGACTGCCGCATCTCGAGCCGAGAGGGCTGATTGGATTTATTGTCGAAGTGTCTGAAACCCGCTACCCTGGCGGCTTTTCAGGTGCTAGCTTAGATCATCCTCCGCTGATTCCCACTCAGCCGAGCCCCTTCATACCAAAGTAACGGCCTGAATTACCAAAGCGCATGCACATGGGACATCTGTTAGTCCGTGGTTGCGGGTGAGATGTTGAGGTTGTATTTCTCGATCGAGGAAACCGGCGAACCATGGGGAAAAGTGATTTTCTGGACGAGGTTCATGTGCGAATCCTGCGGGTGACCGAGGACCTGCGGGCGATTCAACAAACTCTGAACTGCGCAGCCATGCAAGCGCCGGGTGATCCCGAACTGATGGAAGCGCTGTGTGAGTTGCCGGAGATCGAATCCCTCCATGTATTACGATCGGCGCTCGACCAGATGCGCCACTTCCTCTGGTTTTACATGCAGGTCATGACCAACGAGTCCGACGACGGCGACCGCCTGCGGCAAAACCTGGGGCAGAAACCGTCCGCCGACGGCATGGTCAGTCCCCGGGTAGCGGCAGCGGAAAAATTCAAGCGGGCCGCCGACACCGCGCTGCTGCAGTATCTATCCGACGGCAAGGTTCGCAAGCCGAATTAAGAATCTGCTCTCTGTCAGCACCCTCTCATCGCGTCACTTGGAGGCTAACGCGCGTTGGCCTTTTTCCTACGTTGGAACGGGATGACAATCCATAAGTAGGGATACCAAGAACTCTCTGACAGATGACGATCCATATGAGGGATACCAAGAACTCTCTGGCAACTATGTAGAAACCGTGGGATTCGTTTTCTTCGATATATCCCCTATGCGATACACACATCTTTACCGAGGAAAACTCTGCATCTCGTGCCGACCAGCCTAAATCCAATAGAATATTGCCTATCCGGTGGTAGTGTCGCCGGGTGCGAGGCAGTCGCTGGTTGACTGCTTGCCTGAGTTTAGCGGCAAGAATCAGAGTGCGGGGGCTGGCGACGGGAGTTAGACTGCTCACCCTACGGAATCTGCTGTAACGCCTTGAGGAAATTATGTGGATTGTCCGACTAGCCCTGCGGCGGCCTTATACCTTTGTGGTCGTGGCTTTGCTGCTGCTGATTTTGGGGCCCATCGTCATTCTTCGTACGCCTACGGACATCTTCCCGAATATTAATATTCCCGTGGTCAGCATCCTGTGGAACTACACCGGGCTTAACCCAGACGACATGTCGAACCGCATCGTGTTCCAGACGGAGCGAGCATTGACCACGCTGGTGGACGACATCGCGCACATCGAGTCGCAATCGCTGAATGGGATCGCGGTGGTGAAAGTGTTTTTTCAACCGCATGCGGATATTACCAAGGCGATCGCGCAGGTAACCGCGATTTCGCAGACGCAACTGAGGCAGTTGCCACCCGGGACAACGCCGCCGCTGGTCATTACTTACAGCGCCTCCAGCGTGCCGATTATTCAGCTGGCGCTTTCGGGACAGAAACTTTCAGAACAGCAATTATTTGACTACGGAGTGAACTTTATCCGGACCCGGTTGATCACGATTCCCGGGTGCGCCATTCCCTATCCATATGGCGGGAAGCAGCGCCAGGTGCAGGTTGATCTGGATACCAATGCGCTGCAATCGAAGGGGCTGTCGCCGCTGGACGTGGTGAACGCGATCAGCGCGCAGAATATCATTCTGCCGTCTGGCACTTCGAAAATTGGGGCGTTTGAGTATGCCGTCGACACCAACAGCAGCCCGACGACGGTGGCTGAACTGAATCAATTGCCGATCAAAACGTCGGGGAACACAACTATTTACATTCGCGACGTGGCGTACGTGCGGGACGGTTTTCCGCCGCAGACCAATATCGTGCGGGTCAATGGACAGCGCTCGGTTTTGCTGACGGTTTTGAAGAGCGGGCAAACCTCGACGCTCGATATCATTGCTGGGGTCAAGTCGCTGCTGCCACAGATTGCGGCGGGGTTGCCGCCGCAGTTGCA
>Ga0210390_10002958_pt1 | contig 14736 bp, 13 predicted proteins | sample IncBWH11OmetaG_FD_161050 | JGI IMG/M metagenome (GOLD analysis project Ga0210390, IMG submission 161050) | Forest soil microbial communities from Barre Woods Harvard Forest LTER site, Petersham, Massachusetts, United States - Inc-BW-H-11-O ...
GCGAAGCTTAAGGCCGAGCGATGCCGAATACCGGTCATCTTCATCACCGCGCATGGTGATGCCGAGATGCGGATCCATGCCATGCGTCAGGGGGCGGTGGAATTCTTGACCAAACCTTTCGATGACGCAATTTTGCTAGAGATCGTCCATGCCGCAATCGAAAACTAGCTCGCGAAAGCGCGAGGGTTTTGGGAGTCGAACTGATGAAACTGGTTGATCAAGATCGTCGGGCCCGCAGATTCGAGCGAGCGTTTCTGGATGCACCAGCAACGCGCCGTGAGCTGATGCAAAACTGCGAACGAAGGCAAACCATGATTAAGAAACAACCTACCATCGTCATCGTAGGTGGGGGCTTTGCAGGGCTCGCCGCAGCGAAGTCACTACGACATGCTCCAGTGCATGTGGTGCTGATTGATCGCGCGAACCACCACTTGTTTCAGCCGCTGCTCTACCAGGTCGCGACGTCGGCGCTGGCACCTAACCAGATCGCATCGCCAATCCGCGACATCCTGCGCACACAACCGAACACAACCGTCGCCATGTCAGAAGTGCTCGGTGTCGATACCGAGCATAAGTGCGTTTTCGCCAGCACCCCGGATCGTGAACACGTTTCGCTTTCGTACGACTACCTGATCTTGGCGACGGGCGCGACCCACAGCTATTTCGGTCGCGACGAGTTCGCGAAGTATGCGCCGGGACTGAAGACGCTCGCGGATGGCGTCGCGATCCGCAACAAGATTCTTCAAGCCTTCGAGCAGGCCGAAACTGAGGAAGACACGAGCATGCATCGGGACCTCCTAACCTTCGTGCTCGTCGGCGCCGGTCCCGCCGGAGTCGAAATGGCGGGCGCGATAGCAGTCCTGATCCGCAACAGTCTGCGCACACAGTTCCGCCGTATCGACCCAACGTCAGCGCGAGTTGTCCTGGTCGACATGGCCAACAAGGTCCTGGGACCCTATGCCGACGACTTGTCGGAGGCGGCAAAGCAGCGTCTCGAGAAGTTGGGAGTGGAGGTGCGGCTGTGGCATGGGGTCGACCAGATCGACCATGACGGTGTCACTGTTGCCGGCGAGCGGATTGCCAGCCGGACGGTGATCTGGACCGCGGGTGTCGCGCCTTCGCCTGCTGGTAAATGGTTGAACGCTGAGACTGACCGCGCCGGGCGCGTGCGCATTCAACCCGACCTCACCGTACCGGGACACCCGGAGATCTTCGTGATCGGTGACACCGCCACGCTCAGTCAGGACGGCAAACCACTGGGTGGCGTCGCACAAGTCGCCATGCAACAGGGTCGCTACGCGGGCAGGCTGATTGAGCGGCGCGTGACCGGCAAACCAGAACTGCCTCCATTTCGCTACTTCGACAAGGGCACCATGGCCGTCGTTGGTCAAGGCTATGCCGTCTTGCAAACGGGCAAGCTGCACCTTAAGGGATTAATCGCGTGGCTGGCGTGGGCGGGCGTGCACATCATGTTCCTGGCGCAACCCGGCCTCCGGTTAAGCGTCTTCTTGCAGTGGATGTGGACGTTCCTGACACAGCAGCGAGGCTCGCGGCTAATCGTTGATCATCACGGGTTCGTTTTGGAGGCCGGGGCGACGGATATTCCCCCGGCGGAAGTGACTGCCAGCAAGCGAGCAGTGTGACCGACAGAGTCCGGCGACAGTTGCGCGCAAAATCAGGGAGCAATCAATGATCATTACGCAGTCCAACTTACGCAGGGAGCGGGCGATACGTAACGCGACAGTCGAGGGCACTGGTGTGCTCGCTGCCCGAGTCATGAGAACGCCAGCGCTTCGAGATATCTGCATGCTCAAGGAGCAACTCTAGTGTCAACCTCGCCAGTGTCCTCCGGATCCGGGGCGCAGGTCGTGAAACCGCGGCCGCCAGATACGGATACGACGGTTCCTCGCCAAGGCGCGAGCTGGCAGAAGTACTTAACACCCGTTTTCGTAGTGCTTCTGGCTTTGGCAGTCTTGATTACGCTCACGCGTAATTGGAATGCCTGGGAAGGCGACAAGGCCGAACAAGTGACCGACGATGCTTATGTTCGCGGCGACCTTACTCCGCTCAGCACGAAAGTGGCAGCCATCGTCCGCGCCGTCGATGTGTCCGACTACCAGCAAGTCCACAAGGGCGACCTCCTAGTCGAACTGCAGGACGATGACTACCGGGCGCAGGTGGATCAAGCCAAAGCGGCAGTTGAGGCTGCACGCGCAGGCATCGAGGAGAATCTTCGGCAACGCCAGTTGCAGGATTCGCGCATAGCGAAGGCGTTGGCGGGTATTGATCAGGCAAAGGCGCAGATTGCAGCCGCCGAGGCTGGCAAGGAAGCCGTACAGGCTCAGTTGGTTCGAGCGCGCTCGGAACGTAAGCGCCAGGAAGCGCTTTATCAGACTCATGCGACGACTGAGCAGAACCTCGAGGCCGCTGTCTCCGCCGAAGGAAGCCTCTCCGCTCAACTTTCCAACCGTGATGCCGACCTCAATCAGGCGCAAACCATGCTGCGTAGTAGTGAAATCGCCGCCGAAGCCGAGAGACGCAGCAAAGCCGTGCTCGAATCGCAGGAGACGCAAGTTCAAGCCGACCTGCACGCCAAGCAGGCGAGCCTTGCTGCAGTCCAGGTGAACCTTGGCTACACCAAAATCTACGCTCCCGACAACGGCACGGTGGGTGAACGGCAAGTTCGGCCCGGGCAACTCGTCTCGCCAGGTATGCAGGTGATCTCTTTTGTCGCTCTCACCAAGTGGGTGCAAGCGAACTATCGCGAAACCCAGTTGACCAATGTGAAAATTGGAGACCCTGCCGAAATACATATTGACGAATATCCCGGACAACTCATTCGCGGCAAAGTGGTCGAGATCGCGCCAGCCAGCGGATCGCAATTCGCTCTGTTGCCCCCCGATAACGCCACTGGCAATTTCACAAAAGTAGTGCAGCGCATTCCGGTCAAGATCGCACTGGACGATTCGACTCTGGCGACGAAGCTGCGCCCCGGACTTTCCGTGGTAGCGACCGTCCGTACCAAGAACTGACCGGAACTTATGGCAGCCTCAACCATCACGATTCGCCCCACTGCGGTAGAGATCGCGCATGCGGCCGCCGCGGTTATCCCGTCCGAAGTATCGACGCGTCCTCTTCTCGGTATCCTGGGAGTCGTCACTGGCGCCGGGCTCGTCACCCTCGCCGGCCGCATGCTCAACCTTGGCCTTGCCGATCTGAAGGGCCACGTGGGCATAAGCCTGGACGACGGTGCCTGGCTCGACAGTGCCTTCAATGCATCGCTCATGTTTATCGGCCCGTTCACCGTCTACATTGGTGGTCTGCTAGGGCCGCGGCGGGTCCTGCTATTGGCGGCAGGACTTTTCACCGTTACCTCTCTCTTTCTTCCGCTCATCCATAGCTACAGTCTTCTCGTTGCTGGGCTAATCTTTGCCGGGCTGACCTCAGGCACTTTCTATCCCCTCACACTGACGTTCGCCCTGCGTAACATTCCGTTCAGATATCTTCCGTTCACTATTGCCCTCTATGCGGCCTTTGTCGACGGTGCGGTAAATATCGCGCCTTCTCTCTACGGTTGGTATAGGGACCACCTATCGTGGCACTGGATGTTCTGGAACTCCGCGGCGATCGCACCGGTGATGATGATATGCATTTACTTCGGAATACCGCCGGCGTCGCCGCGCAAGAAGAGTGGCCCGGCACCCAGCTTCGCCGGGTTCCTTTACCTTAGCGCCGGACTAGCTCTGATTTTCACTGCTCTTCAACAGGGCCAGCGGCTGGATTGGTGGCGCTCCGGCGTGTTCAACGGCTGTTTCTGGTCTGGAGCTGTTTTTCTCCTGTGTGCGCTGGTTCGGAGACTACGCGGTCCCAATCCTCTCGTGGCGTTACCTTATCTGTTGAAGTGGGACACTATATTGCTTGGCTGCCTGCTCTTCTGGTTCCGCTTCACGCTCTGTACAACCATCATCCTCATCCCGCAGTCGCTGGCCATTCGTAGTTTCGAAGCCGGCCAGATTGGTCTCGCGATTATCTGGAGTGCGGTTCCGCTCATCCCGATTGCCTTTATTGCCGCGCTTTTGCTTTTGCGAAAACTCGATCCACGCTTGCTGTTCGCGGCGGGGCTTGCTTGTACGGCATTTGCTGCCTGGCTGTGCTCGCAGTACACCACGGCGTGGGCGGCGGAGAACTTCTACCGCACGGAATTGCTCGTCGGTGTGGGACAAGCTTTTGCTTTCATCGGCCTGGTCGGCTGCATTGTGCTGCAGGCAATCTTCACCGGCGGCCTAGCGAAACCTGAGTGGGTCCTGACCTTCTCGGCCTTCTTTCACGTCGTTCGCTTATTCGGCGGCACCGCGGGCGCCATTTACATGGGCCACTTCATGGCTCAGAGGGAGAAGCTTCACTCGAACCTGCTGGGACTCCATGTCAGCGGTGGCAACTGGATCACCGATCAGAACGTTCGTGCCATGACGGCCGGCCTCTACGCCAAATCCTCCGGCATGGCGGCCGCAGGCGCGCGCGCCGTTGATCTCATTGCAGCCCGGCTGCGTCTGCAAGCGTACAGCTTGAGCCTTAACGATGGCTTTCTCCTGATCGCCTGGAGTTGCTTTGGTGCCTTGATCCTTGTCGCTTTGCTGCGCAAATCACCTTTGAACTACGGCGATCTCAGCGCCATGCAGCAGATTCCCGGAGCCAAGAAGGGGTCGAATCAATGAAAGGAAATGCCGCACTATTCGTGTTGGCAGCTACTGCCTTTTCCGTCTCTGTCGCGGCGGCCCAGGAGACAACCAACACGACGTCTCCTCCACGGCACGTAACTCTGCAAGAAGTCGTTCAGTTGGCGCTTAAGCACAACCACGATATTCGCATCGCCGGCTATACGGTCGAGGAGAAGCAGCACGCGAAGGAGGTGGCAAAGAGCTCCTATTTTCCATCGATCCGGAATGACAGCAGCTTTATTCACGCGACGGACACTCAGTTGATTCAGATCAAGGCCGGCAGTCTCGGCGTAGCCGGGGGAACCCAGATTCCGCCTGTAGATGCGATCATCAGCCAGGGCGGCAAGAACTTTATAACTAGCGGAACCCAGATCACGCAGCCCCTCACGACTCTGCTCAAGATCAGACGGGAAAACGATCTGGCCCAGGCGGAGTTAAAGGCATCGCGTGAGAAGGCCGACCTTGCTCGAAACGACGTAGCGCTCGCAGTCCATCAGGTCTACTATCAGGTCCTGATTGCACAGGCGCACCGTAGCGCCGCCATGGCGCGGATAAAGGCTTCCGAAGCCCTTCAAAGCGAGCGCGTCGAGCAAGTAAAGTTCGGCAGTTCACTGGAAGAGAACCTGATCGACAGCCGTGCCCAGCTGTTGCAATCCAAGCAGCAACTGCTGACGACCGATTTCCAGCTGACAGACCTGAAGCTGAAACTCAACGACTTAATTGGCCTGCCACTGGCCACCGCTCTGGATCTTGATCCGGGTATTCCCGAGTTTCTGGAGACCTGTCAACCCAAAGATTGTGTTACTGCTGCCATTCAGTCACACCCGGAAGTCCTTGCCGCTCGTGGCGAGGTGCAAAAAGCTGAGGCCGCGATCGGTTTGGCCAAAACTGATATCTGGGTCCCCGATGTTGAGGCTTTCGCCCGTTACAGCTACCAGGAGAATGTCCCCTTCCTGGCGCGCAACTTCGGAACGTTTGGTGTTCACTTCGGCTACGACCTGTTCGACACTGGGCGTAAGCGCGGCGTGCTGCGTGAACGTCAGGCGCAACTGTCTCAAGTAAAGGAGAATCTGGCGAAGCTGACGGACGAGATCGAGCTATCAGTCGAGACGGCATACAACAAGCTGGAAAGGACACGGCAGATGTTGAAGGTGTCGGAAGAAGTGCTGGCTCTGCGCACCGAGTCGAACCGTGTCCGTCAAACGGAACTAATACAGGGAGCGGCGCTGAACTCGCAGGCGGATACCGCAATGGCTCAGGAATACGATGCCAAGGCGCTCCTACTGCAGTCACAGATGGACTATTTGCTGGCCCATGAGGAGCTCCTGGATGCCATGGGCCGTACGCCCGAGTAAGTCATTGGATGACCGAATGGTCCGCCTCTACGGAAGCAGTTCTGTCTTCAACGGAAGAAGGTAAATATTGACGCGGAGAATGAAATCGAGCTTTTGCTGCTCATGGCGGATTGCACCTCTTATATTTTGGTCCGCGAGTTTACTTTGGGCAGTCGAGCCAGGCGGTTCGACCGCCCAGAACACGAGCATTTTTTCTCCTGCCTCAACGCCAGCCAAGTCAATCGCTGACTTGTCTGTCTTTGTACTTGTCGTTACCGGAATCATCTTTCTCGCGGTCTTCGCATTGCTGCTTTACTCCGTCATTAGGTTCCGTGGGCGAGCAATGGACGGTGGCAGTGAACCGGCTCAGGTGTATGGAAGCATGCAAATTGAGTTGGCATGGACCATCATTCCCACTCTGATCGTGGTCGTTCTGTTTCTGGCTACCGCACGAGTGATCCACGCGATACAGGATGCTCCAGAGCCAGCCGGCGCTTTGGATGTGATCGCGATCGGGCATCAATACTGGTGGGAGTTTCGCTACCCAAAGCTCGGTATTGTCACGGCGAACGAACTGCATATTCCAATCAGCGATTCCGGTCATCCGACACCAACCTTTCTGCAATTACTTTCGGCTGATACCGACCACAGCTTTTGGGTGCCGCAGCTTGCAGGCAAAACGGACCTCATTCCAAACCATCCCAACCCAATGTGGATGGACCCGCAGCGCACGGGTGTCTTTCTTGGCCAGTGTGCACAGTACTGTGGAACGCAGCACGCCAAGATGCTGCTTCGCGTTTCTGTCGATGGACCGGAGGATTTTGCCAGCTGGGTTCGCGCCCAACAGAAACTCGCAGTCGAAGACGCTGGTGCGATCGCTGGCAGGCGAGTGTTTGAACGGAATGCATGCATGAACTGCCATGCGGTGGGCGGAACGCCAGCGAACGGACGCTTTGGCCCTGACCTGACCCACCTGATGAGCCGCGCCACGATTGCGGCGGGTGCTGCTGAAAACACTCACGAGAATCTCCGTCTTTGGATCCAGAACCCCAGTGCGATCAAACCTGGGTCGCTAATGCCCGCCATGAAGCTGAGCGACGCGGACCTGAATGCGGTCGTGAGTTATATGGAGACGCTGCGCTAAAACGCGCTGGAAAATAACTATGTCCTCGAATGCCATCACGATTCCCGGCGCCCAGATCGAAGCCAGACCCTGGGTCGACGAGCTTCATCTGTGGCTGACCACGGTCGATCACAAACGGCTGGGAATTCTCTACATCCTCTCAGCTCTGTTGTTTCTCGTGATCGGCGGAGTTGAGGCACTCATCATTCGCATTCAGCTGATGCATTCGCACAACAATTTCGTTTCTCCGGAAGTCTTCAACCGCATGTTCACGATGCATGGGACGACGATGATTTTCTTTGTGGCCATGCCTGTCCTGTTCGGATTCGCCAATTACCTGGTTCCCTTGATGATCGGTGCGCGGGACATGGCTTTCCCGCGCTTGAATGCCTTCAGTTTTTGGCTGTCGTTTCTGGGAGGACTTCTTCTCTATTTCAGCTTTGTCGGAGGAAGCGGTTTGTACGGCGCCGGAAGCGCACCAGACGTGGGTTGGTGGTCGTACGCGCCCTTGGGCGCCCGAGCATTCTCGCCTGGGCATAGTTCCGACTATTGGACGCTGGCGCTGCTCGTCTCCGGATTTGGCAGCATCGGAACGGCGATCAATATTGTCGCGACAATTCTGTGCATGCGCTGCCCTGGGATGAAGATCAATCGTATGCCGCTGCTGGTGTGGATGAACCTGGTGATGGCAGGAATGGTTTTGCTTGCGATTACACCTTTATCGGCCGCTCAAATCATGCTGCTCATCGATCGCTACCTGGGCGGCCATTTCTTCGATACACAGGCTGGCGGATCGGCAGTCCTCTGGATGCACTTTTTTTGGATATTCGGACATCCGGAAGTTTACGTTCTGATCATTCCTTGCTTTGCCTTCATGTCAGAAATCATTCCGGTATTTTCACGCAAACCGATTTTCGGATATCCGGTGATGGTTGCTGCAACCGTATGCATCGGCTTCGTGAGCATGAGCGTTTGGGCACATCATATGTTTACGATCGGAATGAACTCCTACGCCAACAGCTTTTTTACTCTGACGACAATGGCGGTAGGCGTTCCCACCGGAATCAAGATTTTCAACTGGATCGGCACGATGTGGGGCGGCAGGATTCAGTTCGAAACACCGATGCTGTTCAGCATCGGCTTTCTATTCCAATTCCTCATCGCAGGCCTGACCGGCGTCATGATGGCCGCCTCGCCCTTCGATTGGCAGCTGAGCTTGTCCTATTTTGTCGTGGCGCATTTTCATTATGTGATCGTGGGCGGAATTCTGTTTGCGCTCTTCGCCGCCTTCTATTACTGGTACCCCAAAATGACTGGCCGAATGCTGAGCGAGCGTCTGGGCAAATGGCATTTCTGGCTGTTCTTGATTGGCTTTCACGTGACGTTCGATGTGATGCACATTCCGGGAGTGCTCGGGATGCCGCGGCGGATCTACACCTATGAGCCTGGCCGCGGCTGGGACACCTTGAACTTGATTATCACAATCGGCGCGTTCATTCAGGCACTCGCGATTCTCGTCTTTGTAGCAAACCTCGTAATTTCGTATTTCAAGGGAGCCCAAGCCGGTAACGACCCATGGGACGCGTGGACGCTGGAATGGTCCGTGGGTTCGCCTCCGCCTGTTTATAACTTTGCGACCGTTCCGACAGTCGCGAGCAGACGCCCCTTGTGGGACCTGAAGCATCCTGAAGACCCAGATAGCCGCTATGAGTGAGCGAATTATATGAGCGCAGCAACAACTTCATTTCCGAACACAGCAGCGTGGGATCTGCCATCTCGCGGGAAGGTGGCGATGGCCTGCCTCATCATCGCCGAGTCGGCGATTTTCACGATCTTCGTCGTCGCCTATCTCTTTTACTTGGGCAAAAGTCTCACGGGGCCCACACCGCGCGAGGTCCTTGAAACGCCGATCTTCTACACGATTTGCTTGTTGTCGAGCAGCCTGACCATTCACTTTGCGGCGAAATCGTTGGAGCGGGACTATACACGATTATTCCTCGGCTGGTGGCTGCTGACCATTGCGCTCGGCGGCGCATTCCTTTACGGGACAGCCCAGGAATGGCATCGACTGATCTTCGAACATGGACTCACAATCTCGACCAACCTGTTTGGGACAACCTATTACTCACTCGTCGGCTTGCATGCCTTTCACGTTACAGCGGGTCTGATCATGCTCTTGGCGGTCGCGATATTTGGATTTGCCGGCCGCGTGGGAGTGAGCCAGTCAGATCGCGTCGCAGTGCTCTCGATGTACTGGCATTTCGTCGATGCCGTATGGGTTGTGGTTTTCACCGTGGCTTACCTTCTTGGACGCTGAGGTTTAGATGGCAACGGTATCCGCGACAGAAGAATTGAGTGAGAATCGGCGTGCTCCGCGCGAGATTGAAGTGCCGGCGCCGACAGCGTGGCCGTTCATTTTGGCGCTCGGGGCAGCGCTGCTGTTCGCGGGCCTTGTGACGAGCATGTCAGTAAGTTGTCTTGGCGTCATGCTGTCGGTGGCAGGCTGTGTCGGCTGGTTCGGTGAAGTCTTTCCTCGCGAGCATGAAGAAGTTGTACCGATCGCTGCCGAAGACATTCGTCTGACTACGGCTCGCCGGGTCGTGGAGCGCCTTCCGGTCCTTCCAGATCAATTGCGAGCTTGGCTTCCGGTTCATACCTATCCGATATCAGCGGGCGTGAAAGGCGGGTTGGCGGGCAGCATCGCGATGGCAGTGTTGGCATGTGCCTACGGAGTACTGAAAGTCGGCAGCATCTGGTATCCCATCAACCTGCTTGCCGCAGTAATTTATCGAGAATCCTTAAGGCTCGGGCCTGCACAGCTGAATTCGTTTCATCCCGACGCTTTCGCGATTGCCTGTGTTCTGCACGTGGCGGTCTCCATCTTTGTTGGTTTGCTTTACGGCGCGATGCTGCCAATGTTCCCACGCCGTCCCATTCTCCTTGGAGGACTTATTGCCCCGGCGCTATGGTCAGGGCTACTGTACACAATTCTCGGACTGCTGAATCCACTGCTCGCGAGTCGGATTGATTGGGCCTGGTTCATGGCTTCGCAAGTGGCTTTCGGAATTGTCGCTGGACTCGTGGTCGTGCGCGAGCCTAGCTTTCCTACCCGCGAGAATGTTTCGTTTGTTTTGCGCGCAGGAATCGAAGCTCCGGGAACAATGCCCCGACGAGAGAGTGGGGAGGGCCAGCGATGAAGATGAAGCGGATCAGAACTCTCTCTGCGCTAGCGACCCTCAGCCTGTTGATGCTCGCTGCCTGCAGTACTCCAAATCGTGAACCGCGAACCGATCCCGAACCAATTGCCCCGAGCCAGGTTTCGGACTTTGGCACTCTCTACACACAGAACTGCGCGGCCTGCCATGGCACCGAGGGGCGTGGAGGAGCCTCGATCGCCCTTGCCAATCCCGTGTATCTCGCCATTGTCGATGAGAAGGCGATGTACAACGTTGTTGCCAACGGCGTCCACGGAACATCAATGCCCGCCGTCGCGCAGTCTGCTGGCGGGATGTTGACCGATCAACAGATCGAGGTGATTACGAGTGGAATCTTTTCCCGCTGGGGGCACAAACAAGTTCTCGATGGAGCCAATCCACCCTCATACGCGGCAAGAGCCGCAGGGAGCGCCGATCACGGCCAACTCGCGTTTGGGACATATTGTGCATCCTGCCATGGTTCTGAAGGCGGGGGAACGCGCAAGGGAAGTGCCATAACGAATGATTCATTCCTGGCGCTGGTCAGCGATCAGGGACTGCGCACGATTGTGATCACCGGCAGACCGGAATTGGGCGCGCCCGACTGGCGCGGCAATGTTCCCGGACATCCAATGACCGATCAGGAAATTACAGATGTGGTTGCCTGGCTGGCAACTCGGCGAGCGCAGAATCCGGGGCAGCCTTATTCCGCTTTGAACTTTGCTGGACAATCGAAGGCGCAACACTCGGAGAAATAATATGTCAACGAACACTGCGACGACCTCGCCCCCTGAAGCTTCTCTTTCGCGACGCGGATTCTTCATGAAGCTGGGAGTCCTGTTGAACGGATTCGCCGCGATCGTATTGGCGCTGCCGGTTGCGCGTTTTCTGTTTTCTTCGATCACGCGTGGTCAGGGGAATGCCTATCTTTCGTGGGTGAGTCTGGGAGATGTCAACAACTTTCCTGAGGGGGAAACGCGGATGGCTACTTTTCGCAATCCCTTGGTCATGCCCACCGATGGGAAGACAGTAGACACCGCGTGCTGGGTGCGCCGTATCGCGGGCGATCAATTTCAGGTGTTTGCCATCAACTGTGCCCATCTCGGCTGCCCCGTGCGCTGGTTCGCGCAATCCGGTCTCTTTATGTGTCCGTGTCACGGTGGCGCGTACTACCGTGACGGCTCGCGGGCGTCCGGGCCTCCTGAGCGTGGGCTTTTCGAATATGCGTACAAAATCGAAAACGGTCTATTGACGATTGAGGCCGGGCAGTTGCCAACCCCCGGCGATCCAGTGGCGAGTCTGACCTCGGAGAAACCGCCATGCGCGTGATCAAGCGAATCGGCGAATGGTTCGATCACCGTCTACAGCTCGCGGCGCCGGTTCGCGAAGCGGCGGGGCATCCCGTGCCACGCAATACGGCGAGCTGGTTCTACGTCTTTGGCAGCGCCGCTCTCACCGTATTTATTCTGCAACTGGTCACCGGAATTCTATTGGCGCTTGTTTATGTGCCCTCGGCCGGCGAAGCATGGAGCAGCCTGCAGGCCCTGAATCACGCGGTTACGCTCGGCTGGTTCATCCGCGCCATGCATGGATGGGGTTCCAACTTCATGGTCGCCATTGTCCTGATTCACATGGTGCAGGTGTTTCTCTTTGGAGCTCACAAATTCCCTCGCGAGCTGACTTGGATCGTCGGCGTATTTCTTTTGTTGATGACTCTGGGCATGGCATTTAGCGGTCAAGTCTTGCGCTTCGATCAGGACGCTTACTGGGGGCTTGGAATCGGAGCGTCGATTGCCAGCCGCGTTCCCATCCTCGGTCCCTTTGTCGTGAAGCTCATGTTGGGTGGCCCGATTATCGCAGGCGCAACGCTCTCCCGATTCTTCGCGCTGCACGTATTCGTGATTCCCGGATTGCTGATCGGATTTGTTTGCCTCCATGTCTTGATGGTGTTGAAGTTGGGCATCAACGAATGGCCGATGCCGGGACGCGTCGTTAGGCGAGCAACCTATGAGGCCGAGTATCACGCTTTAACCAAGAAAGATGGCGCGCCATTCGTTCCGTATGCGATATGGAAAGACATGTTCTTTGCCGCGTTCATCATGCTTGCAGTTGCGGCATGCGCCTTCTGTTTTGGCCCTTTCGGTCCGACGGGTCAGCCTGATCCCACAATCATCCAAACTACTCCCAAGCCCGATTATTTTTTTTTGTGGCTCTATGCTCTACTTTCGCTTCTTCCTCCGTCACTGGAGACGCCGTTCCTTCTCATCGTTCCGCCTTTGGCAATTCTTGGCTTGATTCTTCTTCCGTTTCTTTCAGGTGAGGGAGAAAAAAGCTGGAAGCGCCGGCCGATCGCGGTAATCACCGTGCTCCTGATCGCGATCACCCTTGGCACGTTTACTCGCATGGCCCAGTTCACGCCCTGGAGTCCGCACATGAACGCCTGGAGCGGTGATCCAGTACCCGAGCGGTACATTCATGGCACAACTGCGCTTGAGCGCCAAGGCGCGCTTGTGTTTCAGGTGAAGCAGTGCCGCAACTGCCATTCGTTAGGAGACACCGGAGGACAAAGGGGGCCAGCCCTGGACAGCGTTGCCGTACGCCTTACACAGGACCAACTCATCAGGCAGGTCATCCAAGGGGGCGGTAACATGCCGGCTTATGGGAACAACTTGAGTCCGGCCGAGACTACCGCACTCGTAGCTTTCCTCGAGACCTTGCACCCAACAACACAGCGTCCGGCTCGCGATGCGACACGGGAACTGGTACTCAGCAACGGCCAACTGCAAACGTCCGGGACTCAACCATAGGCCGCCGATGACCTCACACATTCATCACGGCGCGTCCGAGTCTTTCTTGGTCTCGACAGCCTTGATTGTCGTCGCTTTTGTCTACTTACGTAGCTGGGTCCGTGTTCGCCGCCACGACTACGGCAGCGTTGAGGGTTGGCGCGCCAGCAGTTTTCTCCTGGGCCTTTTATTCGCCTGGATTGCAACGGCTTCACCTCTGGCCGCACTCGATCACGAGATGCTCACGGCGCACATGGTTCAACATCTTCTTCTCATGACGCTTGCGCCTCCGTTGATCTTATTTGGCTTCTCTCACAAGCAACTCGCGCATCACCTCTTACTGCGATTCTCACCAGCGGTCGGTCGTCCAGTGCGATCAGAACCGGTGCAACAATTCGTAAACTTGGTGACGCATCCGGCAATTTGCTGGTTAGCAGCGGCAGGGGCGCTAGTTGTGTGGCACATTCCTTCCGTGTTTATGCTCGGTCTGCGATCGCAAATGTGGCATGGGGTTGAGCAGACATCCTTCCTTGCAACCGGCCTTCTATTCTGGTCGCCTGTAGTCCGGCCATGGCAAAACAACTTGAAATGGCCAGAATCATCCATACTCTTGTATCTGTTTCTAGCTACTTTGCCGTGCGATATCCTTTCGGGATTTCTCGTGTTCTGCGACCGGGTGGTCTACCCGGTGTTTTTGTCTTCCCCCCGCTCCTTTGGCTTTTCTGCTCTAAAAGACCAGCAATGCGCCGGCGCGTTGATGTGGACTTGCGTTACGGTCGTCTACTTAATCGCCGGGGCGGTCTTCACCGCGCGTTTACTCTCGCCCCATCCATCGGAAGAATTCGTGATTCCGCAATCTGGCGCGCGCCGCATTGCGCTAAGGCACACCAATCCGCACAGGATGGAGGTGGTCTGAAAATGTCACATCGGGGCGCAATTACCGGGCCTTCTTCCACTCCGGTGCAAGAGCGCCATCTTGTGGAACCCACGCTGCTCTCAGACTACTGGGCACTCACGAAACCCGAAGTGAATTTCCTGATCCTAATTACAACTTTCGTAGGGTTTTATCTGGCCTCGGCAAGTGATAGGCGGTTTTCATTTGCCGGGCTGTTCAATACTCTGCTCGGAACGTTGCTCGTAGCAAGTGGGACTGGAAGTCTAAACCAATATCTGGAACGAAAGTTCGACGTCCAAATGCGCCGAACCGCCCGGCGCCCGGCCGCCGCCGGCCGTCTCACGCCCTCCGCAGTCTTGGCTTTTGGAGCAGTATTGGCAGCGGCTGGTAGCATCTATCTCGTTATAGCGGTCAACCTGCTCGCCAGTGCGCTCGCAACCTTAACATTGCTCTCCTATCTGTTCGTGTACACCCCGCTGAAGCGAATAACTCCAATGTGCGTTCTGGTCGGAGCTTTTCCGGGTGCCATGCCGCCACTCATCGGCTGGGCCGCAGCATCCGACCGACTGAATATCGAGGCGGGAATCCTGTACGCCATGCTCTTTCTGTGGCAGTTTCCACATTTCATGGCAATCGCATGGATGTACCGCGAAGACTACGACCGCGCAGGCTACTTGGTTCTGCCG
>Ga0210390_10002960_pt1 | contig 14729 bp, 8 predicted proteins | sample IncBWH11OmetaG_FD_161050 | JGI IMG/M metagenome (GOLD analysis project Ga0210390, IMG submission 161050) | Forest soil microbial communities from Barre Woods Harvard Forest LTER site, Petersham, Massachusetts, United States - Inc-BW-H-11-O ...
CCTGGAGCTGATCGGGTCTCAGGTCAGCCTGTCGGGCGGCTCGGCGGCGACCTCGACCTGCGCCGGGTTGAGCAGCGGCAGCTTGGGCACCGCGGTCACTATGGTGCAGTGATGGGTCGCGGTCAGAAGCGTAGCGGCGGCGCCGGCGGCGACAGCCGCGGATTGCGGCGCGTGGCGCAGTTGTTTACGGCGCGTGAGGAGAGCGCGGTTGCGGCCGTCGAGTTCGCGATCTACGCCACCGTGTTTTTGATGATCGTCGCGGCGGTGGCGGATATCGGGCTGCTGCTGTTCACCCAATCCGAATTGGACGCGGCGGTCGCCGCCGGCGCGGAATACGCCGCGAACAGCGCCGCACTGGTCGCGTCAAACCCGAGCGGGCTCAACACCAGCATCTCGCATATCGTCGACAATGCCAACGGCTCGGGGTGGGCGACCAGCACGGTCAACGTCAACAACAGCAACGACAGCACCGGTTGCTATTGCCCGACCGGCACGCCCGGCAATTGGAGTTGGGGCAGCACCGTGACCTGCGGTAGCACGTGCAGCGGCGGCGGCGTCGGCGGCCAATTTGTGACGATTACCGCGAGCTGCACGATCTCCCCGATTTTTTCGAGCTTCGGCTTTGTCCCGAGCGGGACGATCAGCCGCAGCGCGCTTGTCGAGACCGAATGAGTCGCAGCCGCCCGCTCAAGCTCGTGGTGCGATGCAAACGGATGACTCCCGTCCGTTGGCTGAATCGCACCACCGGCCGGTTGATCCGGTGGGCCGATTCACGCAACGCTTGGGAGCCAAGCATTGCGATCGGACGACTGGCGCAAGCGGAGGCCGGGGCGACTGCGGTCGAGTTCGCGCTGGTGCTGCCGATGTTCCTGACGCTGGTGTTTGGCACGGTCGAATTCGGCCTCCTCTTATGGACGCAACAAGCGCTGCAGGAAACCGCGATCGCCGGGGCGCGCTGCGTCGCGATCGCGCAGGGCTCCAACCCCACCACCAGCCCGTGCGCGTCGGGCGGGACGACAAGCTACATCGACAATGTTGCCAACGGGTGGGGTCTGACCCTCGCGAGCGTCACCGCGAACACCCCGACCAGCGGCGCCTGCAAAGGTCTTTCGCAAGTGACCTTGACCAGCACCTTCACCAGCGTCGCGCCGAGCCTCGTCAACCTCGCCACCGGCGGCATCACGCTCACCGCGTCGGCCTGCTACCCCAACAACCCCTAATGTGAATGGATCGGAAATTCGTCATCAGTGGTGCTGACCTACCAAAAGACTCCGGTCGCCTCCTATCAGTCGTTCCCGCGCGAACGGGGGTCCGAAGCATCTGCGCGCCGCGACGAGCGCGCGATCGGCTCCCCAACGTATCTATCCCGGGCGATCCTGCGCGGCTAATTCAGGCAGCGCCACCGCCCTCGATTGAACGTCGGGTTTTGGCGGCTCCCGCAACAGGTGCTCGATTATCGCGGCCAAGTCCTTCTGTCGGTATGGCTTGTTGAGGCGCGGCAGAGACAATTCGCCCTGCGGTGGATCGGCAAACCCGGTGGCGATCGCGACCGGCAAATTCGGCCGGAGCCGCTTTATCTCCATGGCGAGACCGGTGCCGTTTAGCCCCGGCATCGCGTAGTCGGTGATCACGACATCGACCTCCGGCGCGGAGCGCAGCACGTCGAGAGCCTCGACACCGGAGCCCGCCTCGATCGCCAGATACCCGAGCTCCTCGACCATCGCGGCGGTGCTGGCACGGACCAGCGGATCGTCGTCGACGACCAGCACGCACAACGAACGAGCCCCGTTGCCGCCCGACGGCGAGCGCGAAGTTTCCCCAACGATCTCTCCGCTCCCCAATGCCGGCAACCAGAGCTGGACATTGGTGCCGGACCCCGGCTGGCTGCTGATCCGCATCGCGCCGCCCGACTGGCCGACGAGACCGTCAACGATCGACAGCCCGAGACCCGTGCCGCGCCCTCGATCCTTGGTGGTGAAGAACGGCTCGGGAGCGCGGGTGAGTGTATCGGTGTCCATGCCGCAGCCGGTGTCCCTGACCCCGATCGAGACGTAGTCCCCGGGTTCGAGACCAGGAATGTCTCCGGCGGTTACCCGCTCGCAATGCGCAGTGATATTGAGATGGCCGCCATCCGGCATCGCGTCGCGCGCATTGAGAGCGAGGTTGAGCAGCGCGAGCTCGAACTGGTTCGGGTCGACCCGCGTCGGAGCGAGGTCCGGCTGAAATTCGGTTCGGATCTGGATCGTCGGCCCGAGCGAACGGCGCAACATCTCGACCATGCTGTCGACGAGCTTGACGACATCGACGGTCTCCGGCTTGAGCTCCTGGCGTCGCGCGAACGCGAGCAAGCGTTTGGTCAAGGTCGCGCCGCGCTCGGCACCCTGGATCGCGCCATCGATGAGCCGCAGCCCGCGTGGGTTCTCCGAGAGGTAGTTTCGCACCAGCTCGAGGTTGCCGAGAATCGCCATCAGCAGATTGTTGAAGTCGTGCGCCACCCCGCCCGTTACTTGGCCCAAGCTTTCGAGCTTCTGCATTTGATGAACTTGCGCGAGAGCCGCCTCGCGTTCACGGGTGCGCTGCTCAACCCGCTGCTCGAGCTCGGCATTGGTTTGGGCGAGCTCGGCGGTTCGCTGCGTGACGCGGCTTTCCAGCTCGGCATTCAGCATCTCGAGCTGTCGGGTCTTGCGATAGAGCTCGGCAAAAACCTTGACCTTGGCCCGCAACAGCTCCGGGATGACCGGGACCGGGACGTAATCGACCGCCCCCAGCTCGTATCCCTTGAGCAGGTCGAGATCGGTCACCTGAATCGCCGAGACGAAGATGATCGCGGTCGTCTGAAATCGCGGATGGTCTCTAATCATCGAGGCGAGCTGAAAGCCGTCGAGGTCGGGCATGCAGACGTCGATCAAAATGACCGCGATTTTTCGCTTCAGCAGCTGCTCGAGCGCCTCCGTCGCCGAGCCGGCCTTGACCAGGTTCTCGCCAAGCTCCGCGAGAATCGCCTCGTAGCTCAGCAACTTGGCGGGCTGGTCGTCGACCAAAAGGATATCGACCGCCTCTTGGTCGCTCACGGGCGTTTCCCTCCCGCGGCTAGCGATGGAGCCACATCCGCAACGCCGAGAGAAGCTGTTCGGTGTTGACCGGCTTGGCGAGATAGTCGGAGGCGCCGGCCTCGAGACATTTCTCGCGGTCGCCCTTCATCGCCTTAGCGGTCAACGCGATGATCGGCAGGCGCCGGAACGCGGGGTTCGCTCGGATCATTCGCATCGTCTGATAGCCGTCCATCTCCGGCATCATGATGTCCATCAGCACGATCGCCAACTCAGGCGTCGACTGGACGAGAGCGATGGCCTCGTTGCCGGTCGTCGCGTTGAGGACGGTCATGCCGCGGCGTTCCAGAACACTGCTCAGCGCGAAGATGTTGCGGGCGTCGTCATCCACCAGCAGCACCGTTTTGCCGACGAGATCCTCGTCCGAGCTATGGAGCCGCTCGAGCATCTGCTGTTTGGACGCCGGAAGGTCGCCGATCACCCGGTGCAGAAACAGCGCTGTTTCGTCGAGCAGGCGGTCCGGCGATTCGACACCCTTGACGACGACGCTGCGGGCGAACGCGTGCAGTTGGATGTCCTCCTCGGGGGACAGCTCGCGCCCCGTGAACACGACCACCGGAAGATCGCGAAGCGAAGGGTCGCCGCGCATCGTTTCAAGCAGTTCAAAGCCGGACATATCGGGTAGTCGAAGATCGAGCACGACGCAATCGATTTGCTGTTCGTCGAAGGCCGCAAGCGCCTCCGCGCCGGCGCCCGCCGTCACTACGTCGATGTCATCGTGACCCAGCAGTTCGGCGATGCTCAGCCGTTCGGCGGGGTTGTCCTCGACGACGAGCAGGCGCTTGCGGCGGGGTTGCACGTAATCTCTGATCCGCGCGAACGCCGCTTCCAGATCCTCGGTGCTCGACGGCTTTGTCACGAACGAGAATGCGCCGCCGGCAAGCCCGTGCTGACGATCCTCGTCGAGAGTGACGATCTGCACCGGGATATGCCGCGTCGCCGGATGCTGCTTTAGCTGATTGAGCACGGTCCAACCCAGCATGTCGGGCAGGAACACGTCGAGCGAGATCGCCGCCGGCTGATACTCGAGAGCAAGGGTCAACGCGTCGGTTCCGCGCATCGCCACCAGGACCTTAAACGCCGCATCATGGGCAAGATCGGCCAAGATGCGGGCATAGTGGGGATCGTCCTCGACGATCAGCAGAGTCGTGTCACCGGGTTGCAAAATCGCTCGGTCGTCGGGAACCCGCTCGACCGGCAGTTCCGCCAATTGGACCGCCGCCAGAGCCGGGGGAAGGGCCGGTGGTGACATCACCGTCGACGTCATCGCCGGTATCGCCAACGGCCCGACATATTTGACCGGCAGGTAGAGCGTGAACGTGCTGCCGACGCCCGGCGTGCTGCGAAGCTGGATCTCGCCGCCAAGCAGGTTCGACAACTCGCGGCTGATCGCCAGGCCGAGGCCGGTGCCCCCGAACTTCCGGTTGGTGCTGGCGTCGGCCTGCTGGAAGGCCTCGAAGATGATCTTCTGCTTTTCCGGCAGGATGCCGATGCCGGTGTCGGACACCTCGAAAGCGACGACCTCGGGGGCGATCTTCAGGATCGGGTGATCGGGGCTCCAGCCGCTGATCGCCGAATGGATGCTCAGCTTGACGCCGCCCTGCTCGGTAAACTTGAAGGCGTTCGACAGCAAGTTCTTCAACACCTGCTGCAAGCGCTTCGAATCGGTGACCATGCTGCGGTCGAGCTTGGGGTCGATCTGCACGTCGAAAGACAGGCGCCGGTTCTCCGCTTCATGCCGGAACGGCCGGGCAACCATGTCGCGCAGGCTGAGGTAAAAGACCTCCTCGGCGTCGACCGTCACCGTGCCCGATTCGATCTTCGACAGATCAAGAATATCGCTGATCAGGTTCATCAGATCGGTGCCGGCGCTGTGAATCGTGCGCGCGAACTCGACCTGCCGCGAGCTCAGATTGCCGTCAGGGTTCTCGCCGAGCTGCTGCCCGAGGATCAGGATGCTGTTGAGCGGGGTGCGCAGCTCGTGCGACATGTTGGCGAGGAAATCCGACTTGTACTTGGAGGCCAGCGCCAGCTCGGTGGCTTTTTCTTCGAGAGCCCGGCGCGCCTGCTCGATTTCCTGATTTTTCCGCTCGACCTCGATATTACGCTCCTCGAGTTGCTGAGCCTTCTGCTCAAGCTGCTCATTGGTCTGCTGAAGCTCGCGCTGCTGGGTCTGCAGCTCGGTGGCCAGCTGTTGCGACTGGGTCAACAGACCCTCGGTTTGCATCGTCGCCTCGATGCTGTTGAGGACGATGCCGATGCTGGCGGTCAGCTGGTCGAGAAACGAGATCTGCAGGTCGGTAAAGGTGCCGAGCGAGGCCAGCTCGATGACGGCCTTGACCTGGCCCTCGAACAGGACCGGCAGCACGATGACGTTGTTCGGGGTTGCCTTGAACAAGCCGGACGTCACCGGCACCACGTGTTCCGGGATGTGGGTGATCAGCATGCGACGGGCGTCGGCCGCGCACTGACCGACCAGCCCCTGCCCGGCGCCGAGCCGGTCCTGATGGCTTCGCGTTTCCATGTCGTCGGCAAAGCCCGACAGCAGCTTCAGCCCGGTGTCGCCCTCGGCCAGGTAGATCACGCCGTTTTGCGAGTTGACCAATGGCGCCAGCTCGGACAGCAGCATGCGCCCGACCGTCGACAGGTCGCGCTGGCCCTGCAGCATGTTGGTGAACCGCGCCAAATTTGTTTTGAGCCAATCCTGCTCGGTGTTGCGATCGGTGGTCAGCCGCAGATTGCCGATCATCGTGTTGATGTTGTCTTTAAGCTCGGCGACTTCGCCGCGCGCCTCGACCTGGATCGAGCGGGTCAGGTCGCCCTTTGTCACCGCGGTCGCGACCTCGGCGATCGCGCGGACCTGGGTCGTCAGATTGGCGGCGAGCAGATTGACATTGCCGGTCAAGTCCTTCCAGGTGCCGGCGGCGCCGGGGACATTCGCCTGCCCGCCAAGGCGACCCTCGACGCCGACCTCGCGCGCCACCGACGTGACCTGGTCCGCGAAGGTGGCGAGCGTGTCGGTCATGTTGTTGATGGTCTCCGCGAGGGCGGCGACCTCGCCCATCGACTTGACCGTCAGGTTCTGCTTCAGGTCGCCATTGGCGACGGCGGTCACGACCTTGACGATGCCGCGCACCTGCTCGGTCAAATTGGCCGCCATGACATTGACGGTGTCGGTCAAATCCTTCCAGGTGCCGGCCACACCCGGAACCTGCGCCTGGCCGCCGAGCATGCCTTCGGTGCCGACCTCGCGGGCGACGCGCGTGACCTCCGAGGCAAAGGCGTTCAGCTGGTCGACCATCGTGTTGATGGTGTTCTTAAGCTCGAGGATCTCGCCCTTGACGTCGACGGTGATCTTGCGCGACAGGTCGCCGCGCGCCACCGCGGTCGTCACCTCGGCGATGTTGCGGACCTGGGTCGTCAAGTTGGCGGCGAGAAGGTTTACGTTGTCGGTCAGGTCCTTCCAGGTCCCGGCCACCCCGGGGACCACGGCCTGACCGCCGAGCTTGCCTTCGGTGCCGACCTCGCGGGCGACGCGCGTCACCTCCGCCGCAAACGAGCGGAGCTGCTCGACCATCGTGTTCAAGGTTTCCTTGAGCAGCAGGATCTCGCCGCGCACGTCGACCGTGATCTTTTTCGACAGATCGCCATTGGCGATCGCGGTGGCGACCTCGGCGATGTTGCGCACCTGGCCAGTCAGGTTGCTCGCCATGAAATTGACGTTGTCGGTCAGGTCCTTCCAGGTGCCGGCCACGCCGGGCACCGCGGCCTGGCCGCCGAGCTTGCCTTCGGTGCCGACCTCGCGGGCGACGCGTGTGACCTCCGAGGCGAAGGCGTTCAACTGGTCGACCATCGTGTTGATGGTGTTCTTAAGCTCGAGGATCTCGCCTTTGACGTCGACGGTGATCTTGCGCGACAGGTCGCCACGCGCGACCGCGGTCGTGACCTCGGCGATGTTGCGCACCTGACCGGTCAGGTTGCCGGCCATCGAGTTCACGTTGTCGGTCAGATCCTTCCAGGTGCCGGCCACGCCCGGAACCTGCGCCTGCCCGCCAAGCCGGCCCTCGGTCCCGACCTCGCGGGCGACGCGCGTGACCTCGCCGGCAAAGCGGTTCAGCTGATCGACCATCGTGTTGAGCGTCTCTTTCAGCTGAAGGATTTCGCCGCGCACGTCGACGGTGATCTTGCGCGACAGGTCGCCGTTGGCGATCGCGGTCGCGACCTCGGCGATGTTGCGCACCTGGCCGGTCAGGTTGCCGGCCATCGAGTTGACGTTGTCGGTCAGGTCTTTCCACGTGCCGGCGACGCCCGGAACGAGCGCCTGGCCGCCAAGCCGCCCTTCGGTGCCGACCTCGCGCGCGACGCGCGTCACTTCGCCGGCGAAGGCGTTCAACTGATCCACCATCGTGTTGATGGTCTCTTTCAGCTGGAGGATCTCGCCCGAGACGGTGACCGTAATCTTTTTCGACAAGTCGCCGCGCGCGACCGCGGTTGCGACCTCGGCGATGTTGCGCACCTGGCCGGTCAGGTTGCCGGCCATGTAGTTGACCGAGTCGGTCAGGTCCTTCCAAGTGCCGGCCACACCCCGGACCTGCGCCTGACCGCCGAGCTTGCCCTCGGTGCCGACCTCGCGGGCGACGCGGGTGACCTCGCCGGCAAAGGCATTCAGCTGGTCGACCATCGTGTTGATGGTGTCCTTCAGCTGCAGAATCTCGCCGCTGACGTTGACCGTGATCTTTTTCGACAGGTCGCCGCTGGCGATCGCGGTCGCGACCTCGGCGATGTTGCGGACCTGGGCCGTCAAATTCCCGGCCATCGAGTTGACGCTTTCGGTCAAGTCCTTCCACGTGCCGGCGACGCCGAGCACGTTGGCCTGCCCACCGAGGCGCCCGTCGGTGCCGACCTCGCGGGCGACGCGGGTGACCTCGCCGGCAAAGGCGTTCAGCTGGTCGACCATCGTGTTGATGGTCTCCTTCAGCTGCAGAATCTCGCCGCTGACGTTGACCGTGATCTTCTTCGACAGGTCGCCGCGGGCGATCGCGGTCGAGACTTCGGCGATGTTGCGGACCTGGGCCGTCAGGTTGCCGGCCATGAAGTTGACGCTGTCGGTCAAGTCCTTCCAGGTGCCCGCCACCCCCGGGACTTGCGCCTGGCCGCCGAGCCGGCCCTCGGTGCCGACCTCACGGGCGACGCGCGTCACCTCCGAGGCGAAACCGTTGAGCTGGTCGACCATCGTGTTGATGGTGTCCTTGAGCTCGAGGATTTCGCCGCGCACATCGACGGTGATCTTGCGCGACAGGTCGCCGCGCGCGACCGCGGTCGTCACATTGGCGATGTTGCGCACCTGGTCGGTCAGGTTGCCGCACATCGCGTTGACCGAGTCGGTCAGATCCTTCCAGGTGCCGGCGACGCCCGGGACCAGCGCCTGGCCGCCGAGCTTGCCTTCGGTGCCGACCTCGCGGGCGACCCGCGTCACTTCCGAGGCGAAGGAGCGCAGCTGGTCGACCATCGTGTTGATGGCTTCCTTGAGCTGCAGGATCTCGCCGCGCACGTCGACGGTGATCTTCTTCGACAAGTCACCGCTCGCGACGGCGATCGTCACCTCGGCGATGTTGCGCACCTGGGCGGTCAGGTTCGACGCCATCGAGTTGACGCTTTCGGTCAGGTCCTTCCAGACGCCGCTGACCTCGCGGACCTGCGCCTGGCCGCCGAGCTTGCCGTCGGTGCCGACCTCTCGGGCGACGCGCGTCACCTCCGAAGTGAACACACCCAATTGCTTGATCATCGTGTTGACGATCGTCGCCGAGCGCAGAAACTCGCCCTTCAACGCCCGCCCGTCGACATCGAGCGGGACGGTGCGCAACAGGTCGCCCTGCGCCACCGCCGCGATCGCGTGGGTGACCGCGGCCGTCGGCCACAAGAGGTCGTCGATCAGCGTGTTGACCGACGTCTCCATCTCGCCCCATGCGCCCTCTGACAACCCGAAGCGGACGCGCCGCCTCGTTCTGCCTTCGCGCCCGACGACGTTGCCGACCTCTTCAAGCTGCCGGGCTATCCGCTCGTTGACGACGACGATTTCGTTAAACGTGTCGGCGATCTTCCCGGCCAATCCGGTCTGATCCCCCGGCAAACGGACAGAAAAATCCCCCTGGCGCATCGCCTGGAGCGCGTGCAGCAGCGCGTGCTGGTCAAAGCTGGCGTCGAGATGACCATTACCGTGGCCATTCGGCGCGATGGCGCTCGCCACATCGTCCAAAACCGGCGCGCCGGCCGGCAACCCGTCGGGAGTGGCCTCAACCAACGACTCGCTGGGCGCCATGAAGAGACTCCTGCTTTTCGGAAATTTACTAGGAGTGATCTTGGATTTCGGTTGCCGCCACCACTGCTTCGCCGGAGTAGCGATCACGTCCGGTGCAACAAGCTGTCTATACAATCGAAATGGCGTAATGTCGAGTGCAAACCGGCATCATAGGTTCCTGTGCTGTGTAACCGGAAAGCGTTATTCTGTCACCAGCAGTAACGTTTTGTAACAATATGCGTCGCGAACGGGCTGCCTGCCCTTCGACGCCATTCAAAACTTCGGAATTCGGGGCTCATCCGGCGATCGATCGGTGCGCCGTCCCGGCGGGCTCCACGGCGGCGGCTATTCGAATTCGAGGATCACCTCGTCGACGGCGAGGCTGTCGCCGGGTTTGGCGCGGATCACGGCGATGCGGCCGTCGCGCTCGGCGCGCAAGACATTCTCCATCTTCATCGCCTCGACGGTCGCCAGCGCCTCGCCGGCCTTGACCTCCTGGCCTTGGGCCACCGCCAAGGACGCCAGCAGGCCCGGCATCGGCGACAGGAGCAGCCGCGAGGTGTCGGGCGGCGTCTTTTCCGGCATCAATGCCAACAGCTCGGCGGCGCGCGGCGACAGCACCAATGCCCGGCGCACGACGCCGCCATGTTGCAGCCGAAACTCCACCCCCGAGCGCCGCTCGACCTGAACCGTCGCGGTCTCGGCGCCGCTGACGATCCGCAGCAGCACCCTGCCTGGCTCCCAGTCGGTCGAGGCATCGAGGCGTTCGCCGCCGGTTTCGACCTCGTACCCGCCGTTCTTCGGCTTCACCGACACCTTGTGCCGGGCACGGTCGAGGATGATCGCCCACTCCTCGGCCAGCACGCGATGCGCGCCGGCGAGCCGGCCGTCGATCGCGGTTTCACGCTCGCGGACGCGGCGGGCGGCAAGGGCTGCCGCGACCAGGATCACGCGATCGGCCGCGGCCGGCTGGGGCGGCGGCGCAAAGCCGCCGGGAAATTCCTCGGGGATGAAATCCGTGGAGAGACGACCGTCGCGAAACCGCTTTTTACCGGCAACCGCGGCAAGAAACGCGACATTGTGCTGCAGCCCGGCGATGTAGAACCCGTCGAGCGCCTGGCGCAGCCGATCGACGGCGGTGTCGCGGTCGGGACCGTGAACCGCGAGCTTGGCGATCATCGGGTCGTAGTAGACGCTGATCTCCGCACCCTCGTAGACGCCGTCGTCGAGCCGGATACCCTGGCCCGAGGGCGGCAGGTAGCGCACGAGGCGGCCGGTCGACGGCAGAAAGCCGCGCGCGGGGTCCTCGGCATAGATCCGCGCCTCGACTGCCCACCCGTCGAGCCGCACGTCTTCTTGGGCGAACGGCAGCTTTTCGCCGGCGGCGACGCGCAGCATCAATTCGACAAGATCGAGCCCGGTCACCAGTTCGGTCACCGGGTGCTCGACCTGGAGCCGCGTGTTCATCTCGAGAAAATAGAAATTGCGCTCCCGGTCGACGATGAACTCGACCGTCCCGGCTGAGCGATAGTCGACCGCGCGCGCCAACGCCAGCGCTTGGCCCCCCATCGCGGCACGCGTGTTGCAGTCGAGAAACGGGCTTGGCGCCTCCTCGATGACCTTTTGGTGGCGCCGCTGGATCGAGCATTCGCGCTCCCCGAGATAGACGATGTTGCCGTGCGCGTCGCCCAGAACCTGGATTTCGATGTGCCGCGGCTCCTCGATGTATTTCTCGATAAAGATCCGGTCGTCGGCAAAGCTCGACCTCGCCTCGCCCGCTGCGGCGCGAAAGCCGTCGCGGACCTCGGCGTCGTCGGCGGCGACGCGCATGCCCTTGCCGCCGCCGCCGGCCGAGGCCTTGATCATGACGGGGTAGCCGATGTCGCGGGCGATCGCGACCGCGGCCTCCGCGTCGGGCACGATGTCGAGATGGCCGGGCACGGTCGACACCCCGGCGGCGCTCGCCAGCCGCTTCGACTCGATCTTGTCGCCCATCGCCGCGATCGCCTTTGGTCCCGGCCCGACGAACACGATGCCGGCCGCCCCGAGCGCGGTGGCAAACGACACGTTCTCCGACAAAAAGCCGTACCCCGGATGGACCGCCTCCGCACCGCTCGCGCGGCAGGCTTCGACGATGCGGTCGATCTTCAGGTAGCTCTCGGCCGACGGGGCCGGGCCGATATGGATCGCCTCGTCGGCCATGCGCACATGCAACGCCTCGGCGTCGGCATCCGAATAGACCGCGACCGTCGCGATCCCCATCCGCCGCGCGGTGCGGATGACGCGGCACGCGATCTCGCCGCGATTGGCGATCAGGATCTTCTTAAACATCGGTATCAAGATTTCGATGAGACTGGAGATGTGCTGGTCCGTTCTCGAACGCTTGCCACTCCTGCAACAGTATTTCCATCTCCGACAGCGAAACCTTCGACCACATCGCCCATTGGCGAAAGTTCTCGCCCTTGTGCCCCGCCATATCTATTGCTTGCTGCTGAAGGGCCTGAAGATCAGGCGCGGCATCAGGACCGCGTTCTACATCCGGGAGATTGCAATCGAGGACCGCGTCGCCAATCCCGTCCTGGAAATGGCTGAGATGCACATATGCGCACTCGAGTTGGTTACGTAAGCTCGGCTCACGCTTCCATGCGTTCTTGATAACGGTTTTCAGGACCTGCTTCGGCGCAGGCAGCCGCGATGAGTCCAGCAAGGCCGTCGGGTATCGCTCCATCAGTTCACCCAGCGCACCCAACAACCCGACCGGCGTCTTCGAGGCCGATTGAGCCGAAACGCGGCCTGCTGCGGCTAAATCGCGACTCGTGAAGATTAAGCCGACGCCAAAGCCAATCCACCCCCACATGCTTCCGTCGAGCTGATAGTGAAAAAGCCTGACTGAGAAACCGCTCGATAGCCACTGCGCCAAGACGACGATTAGTCCCGCGACGAAAGTCCCCCCGATCTTCTGTGCCCGGGAGCCCCACAAGACGCTCGCTTTCAGTCCGCCGCCCGCGATGAACGATAGGATGCCGACCAGCGCAGCGTATAGTCCGGGAGCCCACCCAACCTTAATCGCAGCTGATCCTGCGACAAGTACTGTCGCGACAAGATACACATAGATGGGCCAGACCATACCAGCACCTACAGCATAGCGGTCGAACTGACAATTACGACAATGACAAGTTTGGGTTGCGATAGCAGATGCGTCACAGCGGGATGTTGTCGTGTTTTTTGGGCGGGTTCGCGAGCTGCTTGCCGCGCAGCATCGCGAGCGCCTTGGCGATCCGGCGGCGCGTGTCGCGCGGCGCGATCACGTCGTCGATAAACCCGCGGCTCGCTGCGACAAACGGGTTGGCGAATTTCTCGCGGTATTCCTCTGTGCGCGCCTCGATCGCCGCGGCGTCGCCCAAATCGGCGCGAAAGATGATCTCAACCGCACCCTTTGGCCCCATGACCGCGATCTCGGCCGAGGGCCACGCGAAGTTCACGTCGCCGCGCAGATGCTTCGAGCTCATCACGTCATAGGCCCCGCCATAGGCCTTGCGGGTGATCAGCGTGACCTTGGGCACCGTTGCCTCGGCAAACGCGAACAAGAGCTTGGCGCCGTGTTTGATGATGCCGCCATATTCCTGCGCCGTCCCCGGCAGAAACCCCGGCACGTCGACAAAGGTCACGATGGGCACGTTGAAGCAGTCGCAAAACCGCACAAACCGCGCCGCCTTGCGTGCGCTGTCGATGTCGAGGCAGCCGGCCAGAACCATCGGCTGGTTGGCGACGACGCCGATCGTCGATCCTTCCATCCGGCCAAACCCGACCACGATGTTGCGCGCGAAATCGGGCTGGATCTCAAAGAAATCGCCGTCGTCGACCACCTTCAGGATCAGCTCCGCGATGTCGTAGGGCTTGTTCGGGTTGCGCGGGACGAGCGTGTCGAGCGACGGCTCGACCCGGTCGCACGGGTCGGCGGTCGGCCGCAACGGTGGCTGCACCCGGTTCGAGGCCGGTAGAAAATCGACAAACCGGCGCAATTCCAGCAAGGCCTCGACGTCGTTCGCAAAGGCGCGGTCGGCGACGCCGGAGCGCCCGGTATGGGTCAATGCCCCGCCCAGCTCCTCCTGGGTCACGGTCTCGTGGGTAACGGTGCGCACGACCTCCGGCCCGGTCACGAACATGTACGACGTGTCCTTGACCATGAAGATGAAGTCGGTCATCGCCGGCGAGTAGACGGCGCCGCCGGCGCACGGCCCCATGATCATCGACACCTGGGGGATGACGCCCGAGGCCAGGACGTTGCGCTGGAACACCTCGGCATAGCCGGCGAGCGAGGCGACCCCGTCCTGGATGCGCGCCCCGCCCGAATCGTTCAAGCCGATCACCGGCGCCCCGACATTCAGCGCCTGGTCCATGATCTTGCAAATCTTTTCGGCGTGCGCTTCGCTGAGCGAGCCGCCGAACACCGTGAAATCCTGGCTAAAGACAAAAACGAGGCGCCCGTTGACCGTGCCGTACCCGGTGACGACGCCGTCGCCGGGGATGCGGTGCTCGTCGATGCCGAAATCGTGGCTGCGGTGCTCGACGAACATGTCCCATTCCTCGAAGGACTGGGGGTCGAGCAACAGTTCGATCCGCTCGCGCGCGGTCAGCTTGCCGCGGCGGTGTTGCGCCTCGACCCGCGCCGCCCCGCCGCCGGCGCGCGCCGCCTTGCGCTTTTGATCAAGGCGGCCTTGAATATTGTCCATTTCGCCTCAGACCGGGTGACGAGGCGAAATAGCACCGCTGCTCGCCGCGCACCAGCCTCAGCCGTGCCGCGGCAGCCTGCCGAGAGCGTCCCGCGACTGCGCTCGATCCCGGGCAGCCGCAACCCGGTCGAGGCGCGGCTCAGCCGATCTTGACCTGGATCTCGCCGTCGACGAGACGGACCGGATAGGTCTTAAGATCCTCGGTCGCCGGCGGGTCGAGCACCGCGCCGGTGCGCACGTCGAAGCGCGCGGCGTGCAGCGGGCATTCGATCGTGCTGCCCTCTAGCCAGCCGTCGGACAGGCAGGCGTAGGCGTGGGTGCAGATGTTGTCGGTGGCGAACAGCTCGCCGTCGCAGTCATAGACCGCAATCGAGCGGCCGCCGGCCTCGACCCCGATGACCTCGCCTGCGGCCAGTTCGCCGCGCCCGGCGACGCGGACCCAGCCTTCGCCTTCGCTCATGGCACCCGCCTTTATGCTAAAGCGACGAATCTTCGGAGAACGCCTTGAACGCGATAATCGTAAACGTGTCCTTGACCCCGGGCAAAGTCTGCAGCCGCTCGGTCACGAAATGCCCAATGTCGGTCGCC
>Ga0210390_10002963_pt1 | contig 14718 bp, 7 predicted proteins | sample IncBWH11OmetaG_FD_161050 | JGI IMG/M metagenome (GOLD analysis project Ga0210390, IMG submission 161050) | Forest soil microbial communities from Barre Woods Harvard Forest LTER site, Petersham, Massachusetts, United States - Inc-BW-H-11-O ...
CTAAGGCATTTAGAATGATTACTTTGTGAATATCGAAGGTTACCGAGGTGACTCAGCGCTGACGACGTTGGCGCTAAGTTGTTTGATTCGCTGGTTTTACTGACCGCAGGGGCTCGGAGAGTGCTCCAGAGCTCACGCCTGGTCTTTGCACGAAGGGAAGGTGGGAGGCAGGAAGTCCCTTCGAAGGCCTATATCGTACTAGATCGAAAAGAGGGGCCGAGTGCGGGTATTGGGGCGGCCGACGGAAGGGCGCGCCGGCAGCACCTTACGACGGTCGCCCAGCCCCATTTCGAGCCCTACGGGACAGCAACCTGCACCGGGGTGGAAAGGCTACTTTCAACCCCGCTGGAGTTCACCGAGGTAGCAGCATAATAGTAGGTAGTGCTTGCGGTTACCGTGCTGTCGCTGTACGCCGTGTTGCTATCCAGAGCAGGATTGATCCTGGCAAAGGATCCGGTCGAAGTGGTACTGCGATAAACGTTATAGCCGGTCGCCCCCGAACTCGGATTCCATGAGAGATTAACGCTGTATGGGGTCGCCGTGCCGACGCCGGTAAGAGGTTCCTTCTGCGAGTTTGACGCCGTACTCGCAAAAGAGAGAGACCCGGATATCGTCCCGCTGTTCTGCGGCGTGAAGGCCACGTTGAACGACTTGCTGCTTCCCGATGCGATGGTCAAGGGGAACGAAGCTCCGGTCAGCACAAACTGGGAATTGTTGGTCGAATCGGAAGAAATGGTCACACTTCCGCCCGTGGCGCTCACGGTGATTGGCAACGTATCGGTCGTTCCCACCGGGACGCTGTTGTAGTTCAGCGATGCCGGGGATATTGATAATTGGCCCACCGCACTCGTAGTCGCGGTGCCGCTGATGGGTATGCTGACCGAGGGGCCGGAAACAAATAGGCTGCCCCCGTTCAGACCCGCTGATTGTGGGGCGTAATTGACGTTCAAGGCCACACTCTGTTGTCCGCCAAGTTTCAACGGAAACGTCACTCCGCTAATCGAGAACTCACTGCCGGAGATCTGTATGCCCGTGATCGTGACCGCCCAGTGCCGCGCGTTGGTCAGAACGAGGGGCAGGCTTGCGCTGCCTCCCACCGCGACTTGGCCGAACGACAGGGTCGACGGTGCGGCCGTTACCGCCTCGTTGTCGACACCGCCACCACCCACCTGCACCGACAGCGTAGGAGTGGAGGAACTGCCGGAGAACGCGATCATTCCTCCAGTCCATCCCGTCGTCGTAGGAGTAAAGCTTATGCTGACGTCAACGCTTTGGCCCGCAGGCACTACCAGCGGCAAAGTAAGATTCGGCGTTGCGAATACGGCGTCAGTGACGGAGACTTGGGACCACGTTACACTGGTCGCTCCGCCATTCGTTAACGTGAGCAGAAGGCTTTCGGTCTGACCGACGTCGACGCTGCCAAATCGCATGATCGACGGTGAGGCTGTTAGTTGTGCAGCCCCGGTACCGGCATTAGCTGGTGCTAATGCGAAAACCAGGATCGCGCTGATAATTGGTAGTTGGATGAGAAAGACGGAGAGAGGCCGGATGCTGGACTGGGGGAGTCGCATGCCACACAGTTTGCAAGATTCGCCGCCAGTAGGCTAGATTCCATGAGGGCATCAGGGCAGTGTTCAATGGGCCAGGTGGTTTTTGTGAGAAACATACAAGATTCAACGGTTTGTCGGGCACGTCCCGGCATGGTCGAAAGTAGCGAGCGAATCGTCCTTCAGACCGGCCGCCGGATGGCCTTTCGGAACCTATCCCAGGGGGTAGTTGTCGGGCAGACTTACCTTGTCGCCATGGATAGGCGACAACACAACCCATATGGGCCACCTCCCCGCTCGTTTGAATGCGCTGCTCGTCGTGCTCGCCCTCGCTACATTCGTGGGCTGCCAGGGTTTCAGTTCCGGCAAAACGAACATCAAAACGCAGCCTCCGGGCGTTCTGAGCTCCGTACCACCGAGCGTGGCTTTTGGCAATGTGCTACTTGGAACTACCCAAGCGCAGTCGGTCAGCCTGGCAAATACCGGAGGCTCGAGTCTCACCGTTTCGCAGCTCACGGTGACCGGTACGGGCTTCAGCACCACGGGGTTGGTTCTGCCCATGACCTTAGACGCCGGACAGGGCGTCACCTTTAGCGTCGTTTTCGGCCCCCAGTCGGCGGGCGATGTAACCGGGAATCTCGCCTTCGCCAACGACACGTCCAGCACTCCGCTGAATATCGCACTCACGGGCAGTGGTGTCTCATCCGGAGGCATTACCACGAGCCCGTCCAGCTTCAGTTTCGGAACTGTCCAGGATGGCACCAGCCAGAGCCAAAACGAGACCATCACGAACGGCAGCAACCAGAGCTTTACGATTTCGAAAGCCACTTTTTCGGGAACGGGTTACAGCACCACCGGACTCACCCTCCCGCTGACATTGGCTTCCAATCAGAGCGCGACGTTCTCGGTTGTGTTTACGCCGACCACTGCGGGGCCTGACAACGGCACCCTGGCGCTGACGATCAGCGGATCGGCCACGGCCATCGATTTCTCGCTTTCCGGAATTGGAGTGTCGCCGGGCACGCTCAGCCCAAGTCCTTCGAGCCTGACATTTACCAATGTCCAGGTTGGGCAGACTCAAAGTTTGACTGAGTCCGTGCAGAACACAGGCGGTCAGAACGTAAGCATTTCGCAGGTGAAGGCTTCCGGTACCGGCTTCAGCATTTCCGGAATCACGACGCCGGTGACTCTAACCCCGGGGCAGAGCACTTCGTTCAGCGTGACTTTCGCGCCGGCGTCCGCGGGCAGCGCGAGCGGAAGTGTTGCGGTTACTTCGAACGCCTCGAATCCATCACTGGGCGTCGGGCTCAGCGGTACTGCGGTCACGGCCGGAACGTTGACCGCGAATCCGACGAGTCTCACGTTTACCAACGTCACAGTTGACCAGACTCTAAGCCAGACTGAAACAGTGCAGAACACAGGCGGCGAGAGTGTAACCATCTCGCAGGTGAAGGCTTCCGGTACCGGCTTCAGCATTTCCGGAATCACGACACCGGTCACTCTAACCCCGGGGCAGAGCACTTCGTTCAGCGTGACTTTCGCTCCGCAGACTGCTGGGAGCGCCAGCGGGAGTGTCACGGTTACTTCGAACGCCTCGAATCCGTCGCTGAGCGTCGCTCTGAGCGGCACTGCAGCGACAGCTGGCGCCTTGGCCGGGAACCCGACCAGTTTCAGTTTCGGAAATGTGCAGGACGGAACCAGCCAGAGCCAGACGGAAACGTTGAAGAATACGGGCGGCGAAAATCTCACGATCACACAGGCGACCGTTTCAGGCGCAGGATTTAGTTACACGGGCCTGACTCTGCCGCTGACGCTCACGCCGAATCAGAGCACGACCTTCTCAGTCAAGTTTGCGCCGACCACGGCAGGAGCCGTCACGGGCACGCTCGTGCTGACGATCACCGGATCGAGCCCGCTGAATCTCGCGCTGGCCGGAACCGGAGTCACGCCGGCCACCCTGACCGCGAATCCGACCAGTCTCACATTCACCAACGTCACAGTTGGGCAGACTCAAAGCCAAACTGAGACGGTGAAAAACACGGGCGGCGTGAATGCGACCATCTCGCAAGTCGCGGCTGCGGGCACGGGCTTCAGCATCTCGGGCATCACTACACCGGTTACCCTGACCCCGGGCCAGAGCGCATCGTTCAGCGTGACTTTCGCGCCGACGTCTGCGGGCAGCCCCAGTGGAAGCGTCACGATCACCTCGAACGCCTCGAATCCTTCTCTGAGCGTCGCGCTGAGCGGCACTGCCGCCACAGCTGGCGCGTTGACCGGAAACCCGACCAGCTTCAGTTTCGGAAATGTGCAGGACGGAACCAGCCAGAGCCAGACAGAAACGTTGAAGAACACGGGCGGCGAAAATCTCACGATCACACAGGCGACTGTTTCAGGAGCAGGATTTAGTTACACAGGCCTGACCCTGCCGCTGACACTGACGCCGAATCAGAGCTCGACATTCGCAGTCAAATTTGCCCCGACCTCTGCGGGAGCCGTTGCTGGCACACTCGCGCTGACCGTAAGTGGAGCGAGTCCGCTCAATCTTGCGCTGTCCGGCACCGGAGTAACGCCGGCTACCCTGACCGCAAACCCAACAAGCTTTACATTTACCAATGTTACAGTCGGACAGAGCCAAAGCCAGACTGAGACCGTGAAGAATACAGGTGGCGTGAATGCATCCATCTCGCAAGTCACGGTTGCCGGTACCGGCTTCAGCATCTCCGGAATCACGACGCCCCTGACTTTGACTCCGGGCCAAAGCACTACATTCAGTGTGACCTTCGCGCCGACGTCCGCGGGTAGTTCAAGTGGAAGCGTCATGATCGACTCCAACGCTACGGATCCCGCCTTGAGCGTAGCGCTCAACGGTACTGCGGTTGCGCAAAGTCAAGGCACACTAACCGTGAGCGCTGTGAACGTTGGGAGTGTGATAGTAGGGACGAGCGGAACGCAGATTGGAACGCTGAGTGCGACCGGTGCGAATGTCTCGGTAACCTCAGTGAGCCTGGGTGGTAGCAACCCCAGCGAGTTTTCGATCACCGGGCTTACGTTCCCGGTCACGGTCACCACCACATTGCCGATCACGTTTACGGTGAAGTTCACGCCGGGTTCGACGGGAGCGGCATCGGCATCGGCTTCATTTGTCAGTACGGCCACCAACACACCAACTGCAGGAGCCGTCAGCGGTACCGGTACCCCGGCTCCCGTTCACTCTGTCAGCCTGTCGTGGACGGCCAGCACGACCTCGGGCATTACCAGCTACAACGTATATCGCGCCGTCTTCGCGTCGAATGTTTGCGGCTCCTACGCCAACGTCGGAACCACGGCGAGCTCCATCACCACATTTACCGACAATGGTCCGCTCACCGACGGCACGACCTACTGTTACGCGACCACGGGTGTGGACGCGAACGGCGAGAGCGCATACTCCAACATCGTCCAAGCCGCGATTCCTGCTCCGTAAGCCTGGCGTCGCAGAGCGGTCTAGCGAAATGGCCGCCCTTTGACGATGCCCTGGCCTTCGCGAATGGTGACCAGTTGGTCGGCGGCAAGATCTGTGTAGGTCTCGGTTGTCCCCGCCGGCCAGTGAACCTCCACGCTTGCTTTGGATGCGTTCCCCAAGCCGAAGTGCAGGCGCGGGTCATTCGCCGAAAGAAAGCTCGACTGGCTGGTCACGCATTGCGCCTGTACCTTCCCGGCGTACCGCATCAGCACCCGCGCCCCAATCGCGCTGCGATTGCTCTTCGTTCCCTCCAGCTGCACTTTGATCCAATGATTGCTGGCGGGAGCGTCGTTGCGCAGCAGGGTGGGCGGCTCGTTGCGGTTCATGATGAGGATGTCGAGGTCGCCGTCGTTGTCGAAGTCGCCGAAGGCGCATCCCCGGCTCACGTGGCGTGACGCGACGGCCGGGCCGGCTTCATCGCCGAGTTCGACGAAGGTTCCGTTGCCCTGATTGCGAAAAACGAGACGCGGATTCTTCGCCGGATATTTGGCATAGACCTTCTCGAGCTCCGGAGCAACGGTTCCGGCGACAATGAAAATGTCAGGGTAGCCGTCGTTGTCGAGATCGACCAGTCCTGTGCCCCAACTGGTGAAGCGGCGCTCGCCGGCGATCCCGGCGCGAGCTGCACAGTCCTCGAATTCTCCCTTGCCGTTGTTGTGGTAGAGTCCGGTGGGTTGGTTGACGAAATGCGTCTTGACAATGTCGATGTGGCCATCGAGATCGTAATCGCCAATGCCGACTCCCATGCCGGCCATGGGTTGCCCCTCGCTACTGAGCGCAATGCCGCGCAGCAATGCCTCTTCGCGAAATGTGCCGTCGCGGTTGTTCATGAGAAGCAGGCTGGGCGTGGCGTCACAGGCGACGAAAATATCCTGCCAGCCATCCTCGTCGGCATCAAATCCAACTGCGGTAAATCCATACGATCCACGCAACGCGGCCACGCCCGACTCCTTGGAAACATCCGTAAACGTTCCATCCCCGTTGTTGCGGTAAAGCGAGTGATAGGGCATCGGAAGGCCGCCAGGGCCACAGTTTGTGGCAACGCCCTCAAAATTGCAGTTGGGGATCTGCAGCGACGGCTTGGGAGCAGTCGCCAGATCGATGTCTACGTAGTTGGAAACAAACAGGTCGAGAAATCCGTCGCGGTTGTAATCGACAAAAGTGCAGCCCGAACCGAAACGGTTGCTGTGGGGGTCGTGTAGTCCGGCTTTGCCGGTTACGTCGGTGAAGGTGCCGTCGCCATTGTTACGGTAGAGCCGGCTTTGCCCGTAATAGGTTAGAAACAGATCTTCGAAGCCGTCGTTGTTGTAGTCGCCGATACACACACCCTGAGCCCAGCCGGCGTCGGTGAGCCCCGCTTTGGCAGTGACGTCGGTGAACGTGCCGTCGCGATTGTTGTGGTAGAGCCGATTGCTGGCGCCCGGCGGAATGCCTTCCAGGCGCCGTCCACCGAGAATGAATGCATCCATCCAACCGTCATTGTCGTAATCGAAAAATGCGCAACCGGCACCGTTGACTTCGACGATATAAGTGTTGTGCGCGGAGTCGCCGTAGAACATTGTCGGTGTGAGTCCGGCACTCGAGCTGACGTCGACGAAGCGCGAGAACGGAACAGGCTTCGTGGGGTTACCAACGGCCAGAAGTTCGACCGGAACGAGCGCGGGTGCCAGTATCGCCGGCAGAGTTTGCAGCACGCGCCGCCGTGTCCAGTGACCGGGCGTTGGATTTTTCATCGCGACTTCATCCTGGCGGGTCCCTTCGAAGCGCTTTCTTCAATGCTGCCCTTGGGCGGTATTCAGATCCTTCCGAAGCTGCAAGGCCTCGGTGTTGGCCGGTTCGAGTTTGAGAGCCGTGGCAACTGCTTCCTGGGCATCAGAGAAGCGAGACTCCATGCCCAGCGTAGCCGCCAGGCTGATCCAGGCTTGGGTATAGCCGGGGGCGGCCTGTACTGCCAGTCGGAAGTGTTGCTCGGCGGCAGTAGTGTCCCCGCCTTTGGAATCGAGATACCCCAGTTGATCCAATGCCTGAGCGAATGCCGGATCGACCTTTACTGCGCGCTCTAGGACGGTGCGTTCCGCTGCAGTATCTCCGGTGGCTTCGAGTGCGAGTGCCAGCTTGAACGCAAGTGCAGCATCATCCGGAGTGGCGTCCGAGGCTTCTCGATAGAGGGCGACCGCCTTCTGCAAATTTCCGGCGGCTTGTTCTTTCGCCGCCTCCGCCGATTTCGATGCAGCCAGCGTCCGGTTGATCTTGGCCTGATTCAGCTGCTGGTACAGCCTGAGTTCATCCTGCGCCCGATCGTTGTCTCCCAGCGCACGCAAGACCGTAGCCAGTTTGAAATGGACTTGAGGCTCGATGGCTCCGAGCGCGATCGCTTTTTCGAGTTGCTCTTTGGCCGCGGTGAACTCCTTCAATTCGGCGAGCACCAATCCGAGGTTGTAGTGAGCGTTATAGTGGTTCGGATCGAGCGCGACCGACTCTTCCAAGTGTCGCCGGGCGGCAGGAAACTGTCCGCCTTGATATTCGAGGATGCCGCTCAAGTACAAGAACTCAGAATCATGCGGGTGGCCAGCGAGCAACTTGTGGGCCAGCGGCTGCGCGGTGGTGAAATCGCCATTGAGCACGAGAACCTGCAAATAAAGCCCCTGGGCCTCGACGCTGCCAGGATGAAGGCGGACGGACTTTGCGGCAAGATTCACCGCGTTCTCGTAGTGCACTTGATTGACGTAGACCTTGACCAATGCCGCAGTAAGCGCTAAGGACGACGGATGCTGCTTCATCGCCTGGGTCAGAATCTCTTCCGCTTGATCGAGCCCCCGATTCATGCCATAAGCCAACGCAAGATCGAGACTCAGGGTTTCATTGGGAGGAGCGTCCTTCAGAAGCTCGATCGCAGAACGATAATCGCCCTGTGCCATCAGCAGCTTGCTCATTCCGTCGAGTGCCTCGGGCGATCTACGATCGATGCGTAACGCCGCCTCCCATTCGGTGAGAGCATCTTGCGGACGATGCACCTGCTCCAGCGCGCCTGCCAGAAGAAGGTGCGGCTGGAGGACTTCTGGCATGAGATAAATGGACTGCCCGAGGGGCTTGAGCGCATCCTCGGGATGCTCGGTCTCTAAAAGCGTGAGGCCGACCAGATAATAAATCTTGGCGTTCCCCGGCTCTAACTTCAGAGCGCTCTGAAACGCTTCCAGTGCGCACGGGTATTGCTTGCGGTCGCCAAACCAATCTCCGAGTTCGACGTAAGTGTCAGCGTCGGGCTGAGTCCGGAGCTTGGCTTCCAATAGCTTGGGGCCAGTGCAAGCGTGCAGATGCGTGAATATAGTCAGGATCACCGCGAAAACTAAGACCGCCTTCAACGTCGGATGCATTGATGTGGCAATGATCGATGATCGCTTCTGCAACCCTCGCAAGACAACTGCTCCTGCGACTTGAGCATAATTGAGCCACGGGGAGCCCTGCAAGGGAATCTCAGGCGCAGCGCCGCCTTCACGAAGAGAAGTTGGAACTGTTGTTTAAGCTAAACTATTGCTGAACTTATTGTCGCACTCTGCCATGTTGGTTTGCGTTCTAGCTCTATTTTTCGCTCAGTTGCCGGTTTCTCAGTCTTCCGCGGAGAAGAAACCGCCTCCACGTGTCGACTACGTCGGAGACGCGGTGTGCCGCTCGTGTCATGAGGAAAAGGCGAAAACGTATTTTCAGACGGCCCATCACTTCTCGTCGAGTTGGCCAAGTCAGCACACCATGAAGGGGAGCTTCACTCCGGATTCGAACGTATTAAAGACGAGCAACCCCTACCTGATGTTCGAGATGACAAAAACGGAGCAGGGCTATTTTCAGACCGCCGTCGAGAAGATTTCCGACACTAAGAAGATTACCCGCACCGAGCGCATTGACATCGTGGCCGGCCTGCCCCGTAAAGGGCAGAGCTATTTGTTTTGGAAAGGGGACCAACTTTTCCAACTGCCCGTGACGTACTGGACGGAAACAGACAGCTGGGTAAACAGTCCGAGTTATCCGGATGGATCACCCCATTTCGACAAGGCGATCATCCCGCGCTGTCTTGAATGTCACGCCAGCTACTTCGAATGGCTTGCGCCACCGGCGAATCGATACCGCAAAACCAGTTTGATCCTGGGCATTTTTTGCGAGAAGTGTCATGGCCCAGGCCGCGAGCACGTTGCTCTCCATCGCCTACGGAAGACTCCTTTGCCTTCGGGAACGTCGGAGGCCATCGTGAACCCGGCCTCGCTCGCTCGCGACCGGCAAATCGACGTATGCGGGTTATGCCATTCCGGCAATGGCACGCCGATCGAGCCCGCACTGTCGTTTCTTCCCGGAGATGTGTTGGAGGACTACATCGATATCCCGTACTACAGCCCGGAGGAGTCGGTCGACGTTCATGGCAATCAGGTGCAGATGTTGAGGAGAAGCAAATGCTTCCAGTCGTCTGCGATCATGACCTGTTCGACGTGTCACGATGTTCATAAGCCGCAGGAGGACGCGGCCGCATTTTCGCCGCACTGTCTGACTTGCCATCAGCCGAAGCAGTGCGGGGAGTATCCCAAGCTGGGAGAGCAGATCGTGAATAAATGCGTCGACTGCCACATGCCGCTGCAGCAGTCCCAAGTGCTTTTTTCAAATACCAATGGAAGAAAAATAACGCCCAAGGTACGCAATCATCAGATCGGGATTTACGTGAGTGACACTGTTCACTAAATCATGCTCGCCGAATTATGTGTCACTGCACCATTTTGATTTTGGTGCGGGAGGCGAAGCGGCGGTAGTTGCGGAAGGCGATTTCGTTCAGTTCGAGTTGCTTGCGGTGGCGCAGCAGGCTGACGGTTGAACTCACGGGCAGAAGATAGTCGCGGCCGGAGATGGCGACGTAGTCGTAGTCGACCGTCATGGCGGCGGCGTGCATGGAGAAGTCGTGCGGCAGGTTATCGGCTTCGACCGTGATGCGGCGGATTCCGCTGGTGGCGGCGTCGATGTAGACCAGACCGTGAAAGCCCACTCCGATGGTGTTGTTGCTCTCGCTCAGGTCGAGGGTTGCGTTTTCGCGGGCCACGCGATAACTCAGAATCTGCAGATTCCCTCCGTCGCCCAGGCTGCCGGCTTCCTTCCAGGTGAACTGCGTTTTCGAAGATGGAGCGAACACGAGATTGAGCAGGGCGCCAAATTCTCCCACGGAAATAGGCCAGGTCGCATTCATGTCAGCGCGTTTCAGGCTGCTGCGCTTGCCGTTGACTTCCAGCGTGCTGCGCGACTCCTGCCGGTCGTGATAAGTCAGCAGTTCGGCGATCGAGTCGCGATGCTTCCAGTTGCCGTTGCCCGATTGATCGACCGAGCGGCTGGTAACCTCGATGCACACGAAATTCGGCAGAGACTTGTTATAGTCGAGCGCACGCTTTCGGGCGCCACCAATGATCGTTTCTAACTCGTCCGGCGAGGGCGAGGGAACGGTGCCGGCGGGCAGCGATGTGATGACCAGACGTTTGCTGGTGTGTCCGTCAGCTTCTGTCGGGCCGGAAATGTTGGCGAGCTCGCTCGTGTCATTTTGTGGCTGGGCTGCGCCGGCAGCGCTGTCGGGCGTAGTCGCGGCCGCTAACTCGGGGCCATCGATGCGGAACGTCAAGCCGCGTTCGCTGGTCTTTCCATCCTGCGTGAGCTTTTCAATGACTTCATAATCGCCGCTGGGCAGCGAGGTCGATTGAATCGACGCCAGGTACGGAATCGAGCCCGGGCCAGTGGTCTTCGCCAGATGCAGAGGCACTTGCGCAATCGCTTCGTGACTCTTCAGAACTTCCATCTCGAGGGTCGGTTGCTCGGTCGAGTTTGCGTCAGGATGCACCATGAAAAAGAAAGAGATTTGTTTTGTGCCATGCGGCACGCGACCGGAAATGCTGGGTACGACCTTGCCTTTGCCGTACTGCATGGGCTCGGTCGATTCCATTTCGGCGGGGATGGGATCGAGACGCTGCACCATGGTTACATCGCCGAGAGACGGGCCGGCCGCTTCGTTGGGGATTTCGAATTCCTGCCGCTGAGCGCCGGCCTTGTCGCTGTTGCGGTCGAGCACTGCCGTTTCGACGACGTATTGGCCGGGCTCGGCGGTGAAGTGGCGCTGCATGGTGATCAACTCCGACTGCGCGCTTTCTTTGGAGTCGAGCGAACCGTGTTTCGGGACATCCTCGCTGAAATGCTCGATCACTTCGCCGGCTTTATTTTTGATCCGCGCCACGATGGAAACATGCAGCGAATAAAGATTGGCGTTGGGATCGTCGCGGGTTTCGAGTGCGTCGATGGGAACCTCGACCACGAGGGCGTTCTCATTGCCGGTGGGCAAATCTCCCAGACGCAAAACGGCGGAGTGAAACTTCACATCCGCGGGCAGCTGCGATTCCGTCAGCAGCTTGAGCAGCGGCGCTTCAAAAGGCCGAATGCTCGAACCTGCGTCGGGCGGCACCGCAAAATAACCGGCCCGCGAATGAATCTTCAGCCCCTTGCGCACCGGCTGCACCGCCACCGGCCGAAACTTCCCGTCATATTGCTGAATAGGAGGAATGTAGGAAGCCTCGTAATACGTGGTCATGTCTTCGATCAGCTGCTGCAAAGGCTTCTTGAGACGATCGGAGGCGGTGATGTAAGCACCACCAGTATCTTCTGCCAGATGAGCCATCGGGCTCTTGTAGCCACTCAGACCCTCGGTCTCAAGCCGGGTTAAAGAGTCCGCGCCCGCGGTGATCGACCCAGGGGGCGGTGCGGGAAGTCCTTGCGTTCCAGGACCACCACCCCCAGTCGTTGTGGGAGTGGGATTCATACGGTTGGTAGCCATCACACCACCGATCGCCTGGGTGGCCAACAATCCTTGTCCTGCTTGCTCGTCAATCGCGTTCGCATCCACCGTATAAATGCTCACCCCGGACCGGTTCGCTGCTCCGGCTACGGAGAGCAACATATCTTTTGCGTTTGAATCAAGCGGCGGCGCCTGCTCGAAAAAGATCACGACTTTTCGTCCTGCAAACTGGCGTTGAGTACGCGCCAAGGCCAGCAATCCCGCCAGTGAAGGCATGCAGTGCTGGTCTTGCACAATCTTCTGAGATTCTTCCAGCGCAGCCAGCATGACTCGTTCGGCGTTGCGCTGATCCGCGTTAACATGCGCTCCGGAAGAATCGACTCCAGTCTGCGCCGCGGCAATCAGATTCTTCTCTGGCAGCGCGGCGGAGTCTTCCTTGGTTCCATCGTTTCGTTCGGTAGCAGCACCTACCGCCTTCTCCAGAGCCGGGACGTCGGAAGTGAAATCCTGAAACAGCCGCAGACGTCCGCCAATGTTGAGCACTGAGAACGAGAACTGATTCGCGGGAATCGTCTTCAGAATTCTAATCGCGATATCGTGCGCGTTCTTCGCCGAAGAAGGATCGAGCCGATCGAAAACCATTGTGATTCGATGGTTGGCGCCCGATTGCCCAGTTACCAGTCGAAGGCCGGTGAGCTCTACTGCGGAACCGCTGTCTGAAACCGCGATGTCTTCCACCTTCAAGTCAACGACTGGCTTGTTCCTCTTGTCGTGAACCACAAGATCAAGCGTGACCTCGTCGGCGTTGGAGACAATCGTGGTTTTGTCAGGCTTCTGGGCTGGCGGGGTAACACCGCTCGGTGCCAGCGTTGTCTGAGCGTAAGACCAGGGGAGGAGGACAAGAGCCACTAGTGATGCGAACAGCTTTTTCGTCCACATATGGAAGAGTTCACCTGACGCGGGAGTATCATCCTCGCCCAAAAGTAACGCCATTCTACATCGAATCACCTGCCGGCAACCATGGAATTGGGAGGGTAGGTGGAGGTAAGACACGAGCTGTACCTTGCAGTTCTGATCAATTAGGAAACGGCTCGCCCGGCTTCACGATGCGAATCTGATGATCAGTAAAGGTGAGATGTCCGTTGGGTAGTTTGACCTTGGGCATGTGACAACTCACGCAGTCCGACTTGGCCGTGGGGCAGACTTTGGCATGAGTTTGAACCTTGTCCGATGCCGGAGTGGAGGAAACTGGAGCAGTCGCGGCGGACGAATGGCACGCCAGGCACTGGGCATCGTAGGAAGAATCGTTGAGGACGATATCCTGGTGAGGATCGTGACATGCAATGCAGCTGATACGCGGGTCAGCGCCGTCAAAGCATTTGCTGTTTGCCAGACGGTAAGGCTGGAACCGGACGGTCAACTCGCCCCGCCAGTGATTCCGAATCGCCGTCTCCCAGGTGCGATGACACTGGCCACAAAAGTTCGAGATGTCTTCCGCGGACTTCTTGCGCAGATCGGGCGGAGCTGAATCGAAAACACCGTTGAACGCGTCGGCAAGATGCGCGGTTGTGCCAGCGTGACAGTGCTCGCAGGTTACTCCGGGCCGCAGTGTCTCATACGTCATTTTACCGTTCGTGACTGCGTTGCTGGCGTGACATCCGAAACAGACCTTGGTTTCGCGCAGCTCGATTGGCCGTCCGACGGCTTCGTCCAGATTTTTCGGTTTCAGGTCCTCGTCTCCGGTGGTGAAGTCGAGCCCTGGAATCGAAGGGTAATAACTGACCGCACTCTCATACTGGTGACCGTCGCGTTCCAGCACCCAGGTTTGCGCTCCCGCGCCAAAATTCCAATGAATGGGCAGAGTGATGGTGCGCGTGCCGTCGCTCACGCTGTACGTACTTTCTCCCCCATGAGTTTCGATGGTGTAGATGTACGGGCCCTTGCGGACAGTCAGCTTCGGAATGTCCTTGAGGACAGAATTGGCGCCGGGAAGCGCCAGCGCCCGACCCATCGGCGTGCGTGGCTGCGACTCCGATCGCGCGCGATGGCAAGACACGCACGCGGACTCCGTTTTGCCTTGCGCCTCCCCCCAAGACGAGAGGCCGAAGATGGCCGCGAGGCAGACCAGCGTGCCCGCGAGCGGGCTAAGGATGTGTTGCCGGGGTCGTATCATTCTTAGTCATTTCGAGGCACAACAGGCGCTCGCGCCGGGCATCTTCCTTGCGTCCGAATTTTGAGTAGGCCTTGGCCAGCGCGAGGTGAACTTCAAGATTGTCGGGCTGCAATTGCACGGTCGCTTCCAGATGTTCAATGCCATCCTTTGTGTCGCCGGTCTCGGCGAGCGCCCGGCCGAGCACGAGTTGAGCGCTGGCCAGCGCCGGATCTTCGCCGACCGCTTTGCGGGCATAGGGCAGAGCAGTGGCGCCGTCGTTCTTCATCAGCGGAATCCACGCCAGCATAACTTCCGCAACAGCGTTCGAAGGAGTCACTTCCAGTTCCTTCTCGAACTCGACCACGGCAGCATCGGGATCACCGGCATACAGCAAATAGCCATAAAGATAATGCGCGTTGGGCACGGCTGGAAAGCGCGCGAAGAGTTGCTGAAACTCGAGGCGCGCCATGTCAAGGTCGTGCCGCATAAAGTCGAACACCGCCTTTCCGGTGCTGATGTACAACTCCTGCTGATCGATTCGCAACTCTTTGGGGAGCAGCGGCGTGCGCAGGCCAGCCAGCCCCAAGGCCAGCAGCAGTTCGGGGTTGGAGTCTTCATCATGAGTGAAAAAAGCGTAGCTCCGTAACGCGTCTTCGAACCTGCCCGTGCGTGTGAGCAGCAGTGCTTCGTGGTAGCGGAGAATTTTTTCGTTGCG
>Ga0210390_10002964_pt1 | contig 14716 bp, 8 predicted proteins | sample IncBWH11OmetaG_FD_161050 | JGI IMG/M metagenome (GOLD analysis project Ga0210390, IMG submission 161050) | Forest soil microbial communities from Barre Woods Harvard Forest LTER site, Petersham, Massachusetts, United States - Inc-BW-H-11-O ...
CATTCCCCCTGCTGACGGTGCTTGCGTTAACGGCAACTGCAATTGCCCAGCAAGGTGCGAAAGACTTGAGCGAAGCCAGCCTCGAAGAATTAACCAACATTCAGGTTTACAGCGCCTCGAAGCATATGCAGAGCACCAGCGAAGCGCCGGCATCGGTTACGGTCGTCACTGCGGACGAGATCCAAAAGTACGGTTATCGCAACCTGGCCGACATTCTACGAAGCGTGCCCGGCTTCTATGTCACTTACGACCGCGATTACACCTTCGTGGGCGTACGCGGCTTTGGGCGGCTGGGAGACTGGAACAGCCGGATTCTGGTATTGGTCGACGGCCATCGCATCAACAATAACGTCCTCGGCCAGGCCATGTTAGGGAATGAGTTTCTGGTGGATGTGGACATGATCGAACGGGTGGAGATTGTCCGGGGGCCCAGTTCCTCCCTCTATGGAGCGAATGCTTTCTTCGCGGTCATCAATGTCATTACCCGGACGGTGAAAGACGTCAAGGATTGGGAACTTTCTTTTCAAACAGGAAGCTTCGGCACCAATGAAGGCAGAGCCGCGTATGGCCATCAATTTCACAGCCTGGGCGTGCTTCTTTCGGGCACTTTCTATAACAGCCAGGGCCAGACTCTGTTTTTCCCTCAATTCAACACTCCAGCTAACAACAACGGCATCACCAGCGACACCGACTATGAATCTTACAAGCACATTCTGGCCACGCTGACCTTTCATGGATTCACTCTGCAAGGATTGTTCGCCACCCGCGATAAGGGAGTTCCGACAGCCTATTTCGGGGGGGTATTCAACGATCCTGGCGATTTCAACATCGACAGCCATCAATACGTCAGCCTCGAGTACCAGCACCCAGTCGGAAAATGGCAATTCGACGCGGAGACCAGTTATGACCAGGCTCGTTTGCAGGGCCCGGTGCCAGAGGCGCCCACGGTGGCCGGCGAGCCAGTTGTTCTGAACACGTTCTCCTTCCGGGGAAACTGGTGGACGGGAGAGGCGAAAGTAAGCCGCGATCTGTTTGAACGAAACCACCTCACGTTGGGGTCAGAGGTCAGGGACAACCTGAGACAGGACCAGGGCGATCTGCTGAACCCTCCGAATACATTTTCTCCCGATCCAAACAGTTCCCTGATAACCGCGCTCTACGTCCAGGACGAATTCGGCATCACCAGCCGCATCACCCTAAACGCGGGAGTTCGTTACGACCACTATTCCACCTTCGGTGGAACCACCAACCCGCGTGCGGCGCTGATCTTCCGTGCCGCCCAGAAGACCACCTTCAAGCTGCTCTATGGCAATGCCTTTAGCGCTCCCGATGTTTATGAAACATCTCCGGACTTCGGGATTTTTTACGACGACAATCTCAAGCTTCAGCCCGAGCATATTCAGAGTCTGGAGGCCAGGGTCGAACAAGGACTAGGACAGCACTTTCAGCTGTCGGGCGGCGTTTATCGCAACCGAATAAACGATTTGATTACGCTCGTCCTGGTTCCGACTGACCAGAACTTCCAGTACCAAAATGCCGGTAGTGCACAAGCCACGGGGATGGATGTTGAGTTTAGCGGACACACAAGCAACGGCGTGCAGGGCAAGGCCAGCTTCGATTACGTGCATGCGTATAACGACGGTGCCGGGCACCCGGCGCTGGACAACTCGCCCGGCCCCATGTCGAAGTTGAATTTGATCGTGCCGCTCATCGGCCAACGATTGTCTGCGGGAGTGGAGGGGCAATTCCTGGGGAGACGCCTAACCCTTTTGCAGAATTCCTTGAGCAGTTATCAAGTCTTCAACCTCACGCTGCTGGGTCACACGGTCGGAAAACATCTGGACATTGCGGCGAGCCTCTTCAACCTTCTGGATAAGAAATATTTCGACCCCGGCCGCCCGGAGGATCCCGAAGACGCCATTCAACAGGATGGAAGAAGTTTCCGAATCAAAATCACTGCCAGGTTTTGAAAAATGAGCCCACGCAAACCATGTCGAGACGCGCACGGGGTTCCGGTGAACGCCAGACTACGAAAACAGCTAGGACTCGGGTTGTGCCTGCTGCTGCTGAGTGGCGCGGGATTTGGCGAAGAGCAGGATCTAACTCAGTTGAGTCTCGAAGATTTGATGAACACGAAAGTGACCTCCGTCTCCAAGAAGGAACAAAAGATGTCGCAGGTGGCGGCGGCCATTTTCGTCATCACACAGGAAGATATTCGACGGTCGGGGGCAACCAACCTTCCCGACTTATTGCGGATGGTGCCGGGGCTCGACGTCGCGCAAATCAACGCCAATAGTTGGGCCATATCGGCGCGTGGGTTTAACCATCAGTTTTCGGACAAATTGCTGGTCCTGATTGACGGCAGGAGCGTTTATACGCCGCTCTTTGGAGGGGTTTACTGGGATACCCAAGACGTACCAATGGAAGACATCGACCGCATTGAGGTAATTCGTGGTCCGGGTGCGACCGTGTGGGGCGCGAACGCGGTAAACGGGGTCATCAATGTCATCACCAAGAAAACCACAGAAACCAAAGGCGGCTTGGTGACGGGAGGCGGCGGTACGCAGGAGTTGGGATTTGGCACAGTTCAGTACGGTGGGAATCTGGGAGCGGATGCCAGCTACCGCATTTTTGCGATGGGCTTCGATCACAATCATTTCCCCGATCTGAATGGGCAAAACGCGGCAGACGGTTGGCACTTGTTACACACTGGGTTTCGTGCGGATGGAAGCTTGTCGCAAAGAGATTCCGTCACTCTGCAAGGGGACATCTATGGCGGAAGCGAAGGAGCGCAATTCGGGCACATCGTATCGATCGCTCCTCCCGTCAACCAGAATGTCAATGGCTCCGCCGACCTTGGGGGCGGAGACGTTCTTGGCCGATGGAATCACATTTTTTCCAGCCGTTCCGATACAACGCTACAGATATATTTCGACCGGTACGACCGAGACGGTCCGGAGTCAGAAGAGGGCCGCGATACCTTCGATATCGATTTCCAGCATCATCTGAGCTTGGGAACTCGCAACGACTTCATCTGGGGTGCGGACTACCGTTATACCTCGGATGTCACCGTGGGAACCATCGACCAAGCATGGTTGCCCGCCGGTCAGGCACTGGACCTCTTCAGCTTCTTTGCGCAAGACGAAATCGTGCTGAAACCTGATCGTGTTTTTCTGACATTCGGAACGAAGCTGGAGAATAACTATTTCAGCGGCTTCGATGTTGAACCCAGTGTCCGCGTGGCTTGGGCACCGACAAATCGTCACACCTTCTGGGCCGCGGTTTCGAGGGCGGGTCGCACTCCTACGTTGCGTAACACCGCCGCCGACATTAACGTCGCGGTATTTCCGGGCCCGAGTGGAACGCCTGCCGAGCTCACGCTCCTGGGCAATCCCAACGAGAAATCCGAACATGTGATGGCTTACGAGTTCGGCTATCGAGCCCAGCCGGTTGGCCCACTTTCCATTGATGTGGCGTTTTTTTTCAATAGCTACAGCGATCTGGCCACGACCGAGCCTGGGTCGTCATTCCTGGTGGTCAACCCACCTCCCACTCATCTGGTCTTCCCGTTAGTGTGGGCCAACAAAATGTATGGCACCACGGATGGCGTCGAAATCTCGGCGAACTGGAAAGTAATGGACCGGTGGAGGCTGAGTCCGGGCTTCGCCCTTCTGCAAATGCGTCTGCAGACGGACGCGAGCAGTCAGGACACAACCACGGTGCCGGATACGGAAGGTTCCAGCCCGACCTACCAGGCACAACTCAGGTCTCACACGGACTTGCCTGGCGGCTTCGCCTGGGAGGTCAGCGGTTATTTTGTCGGGCCCCTGCCTGCCCAACAGGTTCATTCCTACACCCGGTTGGATACGCAGTTGAGCCGACATCTCGGGGAACGCGTGGAATTGAGCCTGGTGGGACAGAATCTCATTCAAGATCACCACCTGGAGTCCAACGATTCACTCACCAGCCTGAACCCGTCACAAGTCAAGCGCAGCGCATACATCAAGTTCACCTGGCAGTTCTGAATGCAAATCGTGAACCTCATTCCGCCACAGTTTCCGAGCATGCCGAGGCGAATTCTATGGGCGCTGGGTTTCGCGATGCTGCTGCTCGGCCGCACGCGGGCACAATCGCCGACCGCTGGCGAATATCAAGTGAAGGCGGCATTTTTGTTCAACTTCGCGAAATTTGTGGAGTGGCCATCGAGTAGCTTGCCCGATCCTTCTGCACCGCTGCGGATCTGCATTTTGGGGCGAGATCCCTTCGGTGAGGAACTGCGCAACATAACAAAGGGAAAGACGGTGAGTGGGCGCAAACTCCAGATCGATCAAGTAGTGGATTTGCGACAGGCCAGAACCTGCCAGATCCTCTTCATTGCTTCCTCAGAAAAGGCACAACTGAAGGAGACCCTTGATGCTCTACAGGGAGCGAATGTTCTGACCGTGAGCGACACGAATGGGTTTCTCGAGCAAGGCGGGATGATTAATTTTGTGCTGGAAAACGACCGGGTGCAATTCGGGGTGAACCGCAAGGCAGCAGAGAAAGCTGGATTGAAGATCAGTTCCAAGCTGCTGAGCGTCGCGAAACTCGTAGTCGGATAAGCGCTGTTTTGGGAGTGATTCCAATGCGTCATTTTGGGGATTTGTCGATCCGCCACAAACTCACCGTCTTATTCATGGCGATCAGCGGCTTCACTGCGCTGGCGGTCTCCTGCCCCATGGCCATTTACGACGTGATCACGTTCCGGCACGCGGTGGCCCAGAATCTGGCGGTCTTAGGGGATGTCCTGGCCGGCAACAGCACGGCCGCTCTGACGTTTCGGGACGCGGAATCCGCGCGAGATGTCTTGCGGGCACTGCGTGCGGAACCGGACGTGACGGCGGCCTGTATCTACACCTCGGACGGCAAACAATTTGCCACATACTCGCGAGATGAGAAAGATTCAGGCCTTGTGCCGCCCATGCCCCAAGTGGAGTCCACCCAGTTCAAGAATGGGCACCTGATCCAGTTCCGGAAAATCGTGCTGGCTGGTGAGACTGTCGGCACCCTGTACATTGAATCTGACCTCGTAAGGTTGCATGCGCGATTGCGGGGATACACGATCACCTTCGTACTAACTTTGCTGGTCGCATTTTCCCTGGCCTTCGTACTGGCTTCACGTTTTCAAAAACCCATTTCGCGGCCTGTTCTTGAACTGGTTGAGACGGCAAAAGCCATTTCGGGCCGGGGCGATTATTCGATCCGAGCCGAAATGCTCAACCATGACGAATTCGGGCTTCTGGCAACCGAGTTCAACGACATGCTCCAGCAAATCGAGCGGCGAGACTTGGAACTCCAGCAACACCGGGAAAGCCTGGAGGAGCAGGTTGCTCATCGCACCAGTGAATTGCTCACCACGAACATCGACCTGACGGTGGCCAAGGAGGCGGCAGAAGCGGCCAGCCGCGCGAAAGGCGAATTTCTGGCCAACATGAGCCACGAGATCCGCACTCCGATCAACGGCATCATGGGCATGACCGAGTTGGCCCTGGATACAGAACTGAACACAGAACAACGGGACTACCTCTTGCTGGTGAAGTCTTCGGGGGAGTCGCTGTTGTCGGTGATCAATGACATTCTGGATTTCTCCAAGGTGGAATCGGGGAAGTTAGATCTGGAGATGATCGAATTCAATCTCTACGATTGCGTCGGCGAGACCATGAAAACCCTGGCTTTGCGAGCGCACCAGAAGCACCTGGAACTCGCCTATGACGCAGATCCGGAAGTTCCCTCGCAACTGCTCGGCGATCCCGGGCGCCTGCGGCAGATTCTTGTAAACCTGGTCGGCAACGCGATTAAGTTCACTCAGCACGGAGAGGTACTGGTCACTATTGAAAACGGCTCGCAGGACGCACGAGGCGTGGAGCTGCATTTCAAGGTGAAGGACACTGGCATCGGAATTCCTCCCGAGAAGCAAGGACTCCTGTTCAAAGCCTTTTCGCAGGCTGACAGCAGTACCACTCGAAAATATGGCGGCACCGGTCTTGGACTGGCAATCTCGTTGCGTCTGGTTGAATTAATGGGGGGGGAAATGTGGGTGGAAAGCAGTGAAGGTAATGGGAGCACATTTCACTTCTCAGCGCACTTTGCGGTTGGCCAGTCGAAGGCTCAACTCGCGCCTCCGGCTCAGGTAGTGGAGTTGCGAGGACTCTCAGTGCTGATTGTCGACGACAACGAAACCAATCGGCGGATCCTCTGCGATATGTCTCGCGGATGGGGAATGAAGCCTTCCGCCGCAGAGAGCGGTGCCATCGCGCTGGCTGCACTCGAAACCGCGAGGCAAAAAGGAGATTCCTTCCGAGTAATTCTGATCGACGGGCAAATGCCGGTCATGGACGGGTTCGAGTTGGCTAAAAAAATCCGGGAGCAGGCCAAGAGCTACGTCGACTTGGCCGAAGCCACCGTCCTGATGCTGACCTCCGGAGGGCAACCCGGCGAGGCCAATCGCTGCCGGCAGGTGGGGATCTCGGCCTATCTGCTGAAGCCCGTACTCAAAGCCGACCTGCTGGCTGCCATTCTCGCCGCGCTCGGCCAAAGACTGACGGAGACAGATGCGAGCTGTGCCCTGGTCACTCGTCACACCCTTCGCGAATCGGCCCGCAAACTCAGAATTCTGGTGGCAGAAGATAATGCAGTGAACCAGGCGGTGATCCTTCGTGTGTTGCAAAAGATGGGGCACACTACCGTGCTGGCACAAAACGGCAAAGAAGCGCTTGCACTCGCCTCAGCAGAAAAATTCGACCTTGTTTTCATGGACGTTCAGATGCCGGAAATGGATGGTTTAGCCGCGACCGGAGCGATTCGCGAAAACGAGAAGACCAGCGGCGCCCACCTCCCGATCTTCGCGATGACGGCGCATGCCATGAAGGGAGATCGCGAACGCTGCCTGGAGGCTGGGATGGACGGCTACATTACCAAACCGGTGCGCTTTAGCGACATTGAGGAAACCCTGTCAGGCCTGGCGAGCACGCCTGTAACAGTGGCCAAGGCCAAGCCCGCGGAGAAAGCGGCATTCTGGAACAGGGCTGAAGCTCTCGGTCGCATCGGAGGCGATGAGGAATTGCTCCGGGAACTGTGCCAGATTTTTCTGGAAGAGTCTCCGAAATTGCTGGAAAAACTGCGGCAGGCGGTAACCGCTGGAGACGCTGACGCAGTCATGCGTGCGGCCCACAGCCTTAAGGGCGAGTCTAGCTACCTGGGCGCGGGCGGCACATCACAAGCGGCGCGGCAACTGGAAGAGATGGGACGCAGCAATGACCTTTCCGGCGCCGGTGATACCGTTGCCGTGCTGGAGCGGGAAGTAGCAGGCTTGCATGCGAGCCTGAAGGAGTTAGCGGGGGTGCATCATGAGTGAGATTTCAGCGGAGCAGATCCGAGACGTCAAGGATGCAATGCCAAGCGTTGGGACGGAAACCTCGTCCATCAATGCGGTATTGATCGCCGAGGATGATCCGATCTTTCGCCGCATTCTCGAGAGCTGGTTTAAGAAGTGGGACTACCAGGTGACGGCGGTGGAAAACGGCGTGGATGCGTGGGAAGTCTTGCAAAGAGAAGATGCTCCACAGCTAGTGATCCTCGACTGGATGATGCCGGGGATGGACGGGATCGAGATTTGTCGGAGGATCCGCAGCGGCGATCAAGGCGTATATCGCTACGTCCTACTCCTCACTGCGAAGGATGATAAACAGGATGTGATCGCAGGGCTGGAAGCGGGCGCTGATGATTACTTGACCAAGCCGTTTGATGTAAACGAACTTCGCGCCCGGGTGCGTGCAGGAAAGCGGATTCTCGATCTGCAGGCAGCTTTGATTCGTGCCAAAGATGATTTGCAATTTGCCGCGGCTCACGATCCGCTGACTGGACTGTGGAATCGCGGGGCGATCATCGATTTGTTGAAGCGAGAAGTATCGCGTCGGCAACGAAGCGGTGAAGCTTTGGGCGTCATTATGACTGACATCGACTACTTCAAGAAAATCAATGACACGCACGGGCACCTGATCGGCGATGCCGTCTTGCAAGAAGTGACGCGGCGGCTGGCGGTTGGCGTTCGACCTTACGACGTCGTCGGGCGCTATGGGGGCGAGGAATTCTTAGTCGTCTTCCCCGGTTGTAATGCGGCCAATTTGATCGTCGGGGCGGAACGTTTGCGCCATTGTATTGCGGATCAACCGATCGAAACCAGTGTAGGCCAGATTTCAGTTACTCTTAGTCTCGGACTCGCATCCGTGGAACCAGACGAAAAGGAAACGCTCGATTGCGAGGCCTTTCTCCGCAACGCTGATGAGGCTCTCTATGCCGCCAAGGCCCGCGGCCGCAATCGCGTCGAAACTGCTCCGGCTTCGCGAGCAGCCGGTGCATAACCGCGTGTTTCAGAGAAGGAAACAGCTAACGTTGGTGCCGATATCGTGCGATGGCACGTCAGTGGGTAACTCTAGCCCGGACGGGCCATTCACAAAAATTGGTGAACGACTTAGATTCCTAAGTGAGCAGTTCTGGGGGAGGGCTGCCCGGGCGTCCAATGACTCGCAAGAGTCGGACGCCCGTTTTTTTGTTTCCAGATAATTCAATCCTGGTCAGCGTACGCACCGTTGGGCGCGCAATTCTTTCCTGTTAGTTCGAGCGAGTGTGACCACTTGGCAAATCTTTGACTGACATCAGTAGGTTGATATTGTGAAATTCACGGTGATGCGAGCCTCGGTTTCCACCGGCCGGCCGCTCTGGTAATAAGGTTTGAAGTGCCACTGCTTCACTGCCTCGCGGGCGGCCTCCGAAAGAATTGCCGGTCCGCTCAGTACTTGTATGTCTTGAATGCTGCCATTCTTGCTGATCAGCGCCTCCAGTATGACCGCGCCTTGAACTTTCATCTGCTTCGCGAGCAGCGGATAGCTGGGGTCTACTCGAGAAATCACCTGCGCGCCATTGGGCGAGAGCTGAACTTGCGCTCTGGCGTTCGAGGGGCCGGAAGCGCTGGTCTGGCTCTGGGCTGAAGGTGCAGCTTGCTCCGGCTCAGCCGCATTGCTCGGCTGCATGTCGAGTTTGACAGAACTGTCCGCGGTGTTAACAGGACGATGCTGATTCCCGGCTACGACCTCAACCTCAAGAGGCGGCAGTACCGCACGATTGGTGGCAGTGATGACGGGCGACATCGCATCCTGCGTTTCGGTCGAATGCGCGGTTGCGGCCAGTCGCTTGGATTTTGCCCGCGGGTGAGCCGGCGCTGGCCCCATCGCTTTCGGTGGAGCGACGGGTGTCACAGTCTTGGTTGGGGCAACCTGAGGACTGGGCTGGGGCACAGTCTGCTCTGGCGTATCGGATTCAGCGCTTGGACTGGGGGGGAACCAGAACTGGCGGTCCTTAATAATAACTGCTATCAGTGCGAGAGCCAGAACCAGCAGAGCAATCAGCATCCGGCGCCGTTGCTGCTGTTCGAAGGCCGCGTGTGGCACGGGCCTGCTAATCTCCGTATGGCCGTTCTGTTCCAGCATAGGCATAGTGCGATTCCCCTGCCCCTGCCGAACCTGGGACTTGCTGCTTAGTATGCCTCGAAATAGCCCGCAAAGCTAGCGTCCCGTTAATTCATTTCCAGAGTGGCAAAGCGGAAGGATAGCTTTAGCAGACAAGCTGTTCGCGGCTCAACTTCAGGCCATTCAGGTTACCGAGTACCGTGACCGCGATCGACTCGGGCAGGAAGAACTCGTTGGCAAGTTCCCTCACTTCTTCGGCGGTGACGCTTTCGATTTTGTCGATCAATTCGTCCATGCTGTAGAAGCGATCGAAGTACATCTCCTGGCGGGCGAGGCTCGACATACGGGCGGTCGAGGATTCCAGCGACAACATCAAGCTTCCCTTCAGCTGATCTTTGGAGCGGCGCAGTTCTTCCGCAGGAACATTTTCCAGTTTGAGTTTGCGGAACTCGGAAACAATACTCTGCACTACTTTGCCGGCCGATTCCCGTGAGGTGCCAGCATAAACCGAAAGGCAGCCAGTATCGCGGTACGGATTCAGATCGCTGTAAATGGCGTAGGCAAGTCCCTGGCGTTCGCGGATATTCTGAAACAGTCGTGAACTCATCCCTCCACCGAGCAGCGTATTGAGAATGTACGACGCATGCCGTTTCTCGTGGGCGATAGGATGGGAGGGCACGCCAACGCAGATCTGCACCTGCTCGAGAGCCTTCTTGTTGCGCATGATAATTCGTGGAACGATCTTCGGCGGTGGACTATGAAATCCATTCTTGATCGGCTTCATGTGCTGGAAGTGTTTGGCCACAAGCTCCACGAACTGCTCATGCTTCAGATTCCCAGCCGCGCAAATGATCAGATTGCCGGGTGCAAAACGTTGCCCGTAGAAACCGAGGACGGGATCCCGCTCGAAGGTTTTCACCGTTTCCTTGGTTCCCAGGATCGGCTTGCCTAGCGCGTGATCCTTCCAGAAGTTCTGGGTAAAAATTTCGTGGACGAGGTAGTCCGGGCTGTCTTCGTCCATCTTGATTTCTTCCAGGATCACGCCCCGTTCGCGGCTAATGTCCTGAACGTCAAATGTCGGGTTCAGAACCAGGTCGCTGAGCACATCCATCGCGATGGGCAGATGCTCGTCCAGAATCTTGACGTTAAAGCAGATGCACTCTTTAGCGGTGAAAGCGTCCATGTTTCCACCGATGGAATCGACCTGGCGGGCTATGTCCTCGGCTGAACGATGCTTCGTGCCTTTAAAGACCATGTGCTCGACGAAATGGGAAATGCCATTCCATTGCGCGTCTTCATCGCGAGATCCGCTCTTGATCCAAATACCGATCGAGGCCGAACGAATATGCTGCATTTGTTCGGTAATCACGGTTAACCCGTTGGGTAACAATTCTCGCTGGATGTTACGTACTTCTTCAACCATAGATTTTCTTCCCCAACGGCCCCGCGCTCAAGATCGTACCGGACACCTACTATTGTTACACACCCCGCGGCCTTCCCGCGAATGCGCATTTACCAATTTAAAATCAATCATTTACAAGGAAATCTGCGTCATAAAATCGGTCAGCGCCATTCCTCTCCATACTCCTCTACAATCGTAGAGAACGAGTTCAAGAGTCCATAGAACCATGCCTAAAGAAAGAACACGAGTGCTTTTGGGCCTGACCCTGCGCGAACTTACCGATTTCGCGGAGGAATCCGGCCAGCCGTCTTACCGCGGACGGCAATTGTTTGAGGCACTCTACCGTCAGCGAGTCAGTGCCGCCAAAGAGATTTCCACCCTTTCGCGTGAGTTCCGGCAGAGCTTGGGACAAGAAGGGTTGTCTCTTGGGGTTCCGACGATTGAAAAGAAATTCGTCTCCAGAGATGGCACGGTTCGGTATCTCATCGGCTTCGCCGACGGACAAAGTGTAGAAACCGTCTGGATGCCGGAAGGCGACGACGGCGAAGCCGGAGATGGGAGCGAGGCTGGGAACGAGATCGAAAAGGCCGCGGGACGACCGTGGGACCGCGCGACCATCTGCGTTTCCAGCCAAGTCGGTTGTGCCGTGGATTGCCAGTTTTGCCTAACTGCCTTGCTCGGAGTGAAGCGTAATCTGACCGCTGGCGAGATCGTGGGGCAGGTTTGTGCCGTGCTCAACGATCAGATCGTCTCGCCGCCCCAGGACCGCGTGAACATCGTCTTCATGGGGATGGGCGAGCCTTTCCTGAATTATGAGAATTTCATGAGAGCGGTCTGCTTATTGACGGACGGAGTTGGGATTCCGGAGTCCCGCATGACCGTCTCCACCGCCGGAATCGTGCCACGGATCTATGATCTGGGCGCAGAGCCGGTGAGGCCGAAGCTTGCCATATCGTTGAATGCACCCAATGACGAATTACGAAGCCGTCTGATGCCGATCAATCGCAAATGGAACTTGCAGAAGTTGGTGGCAGCTGCGCGTGATTTCCCCCTGCGAAACAGGGAGAGACTGACTTTCGAATATGTTCTCCTCGACAGCGTGAACGATTCGGCGCAAAACGCTCGCGAGCTTGGTGAACTGATCCGCGGAGTACGAGCCAAAGTGAACCTGATTGCGCTGAACCCCGGTCCTGGGATTGCGTTTCAAACTCCGGCCGAGAATCGGGTGTTGCAGTTTCAGAAGATATTGATTGCTGCCGGCGTGCCCACATTCATTCGGCGTCCGCGTGGGCGCGACATTTACGCCGCCTGCGGCCAGTTGAAGCGAACTGTGGAACTCGCTGCTTCCTAGCCAATCCCGGCCGCCTTCGCCTCGGGAAGCAATTCGGACGACGGATAGCTCCGCGACATCGATCTCGAAGCGAGTGCCGGATCAATAACGGCGGGTAGCTCGATAAGGAATATCGCCCCGCCTTGCGGCCGATTCTGACAAGTGATTTTTCCGTTGTGTTCCTGAATGATGCCATAGCACACGCTAAGGCCTAAACCCGGTCCCTGACCGACCGGCCGAGTGGTGTAGAAAGGATCGAAAACCCGGTCAGGTTCCTCCATCCCCGGTCCATCATCGGAGAACTCCAGTACTACTGAAGAATCCTGCAATCGCGCAGTCACCGTTAGCGTGCCTCCTGTATCTGTCAAGGCATGGAGAGCATTGTTGGTGACGTGCAGGCAAACCTGGAGAAGTTGATTGGAGTCGCCGAGCACTCGGGGCAATTCTTTCGCGAAGTCGGTGTGGACTTGAACGTTGGGACCACGCGATTGCGGCAGGCAAAGTTTCACCGCGGTTTGTACCAGGGCATTTATGTCGACCAGCGTCTTCTCCGCTGGAACCTGCTTGGCGAAACTCAGCAGGCTGGAAACCAGGGTCCGCGTCCGCCGTACCTGCTGTTCGATCTTCTGCATGAGTGACCGCTGCTCGCTGCTGAGCTCGGTCGATGCCAGCAGATCCGAGTAGCCCATCATGGCAGTAAGTGGGTTGTTCAATTCGTGAGCAGCGCCGCCGACGAGCTGCCCAAGGGATGCCAGTTTTTCCGATTGCACGAGCTGCGCCTGCACTCGTTTGAGGTTGTCGAACGATTCCTGAGAGTCGGTTAGTAATTGCACCAGTTCGCGATCCAGCAGATGCTGTTTGAAGAAGATCAACGTACCCATGACAAGCATGCTCGAAAGCGTGAGTACAACCCGAAATGTGCGTACCGGTTGCGGAATTCCAGTATCGAACAAAGACCATGCGGCAAACAAAGGAAGAGAAAAAATCGCAACCATCCCCAGCCGCGCTACCCATACTCCGTAGCCGCGAGAAACGCGAACAGGCTGCTGCTTGCCGGAAGAACGGAGGGCCAGGATGCCAATGACTGTGACCCAAGCCATGGAGATTGCCAGGGGGACGTCGCAAAGGCTGCCGGAGTAGTATATTTTACGCTCAATCGCCCAATTCGCGATGTAGGAGGCCAGCGAGTATGTGAGTCCCGCGCCAAACCAGTTGGCGTAGATAATTCGCCAGGAATCTTTGCTCCTGAACCAAAGCACGCCCAAACCAGCCAGGAATACTGTCTTCTCCGTAAGGTAGAGGATGTTGAGGTTGTAATCGTAGCTCGGCTCGTACGCATGCACATACTGCCAGGGAATCACGGCAAACAAATAAAGATATAGCCACCATACGAACAACAGGGCAAAATCAAGCGTTCCCAATCGGGTGGTACGATCATCTTGTTGCACATGCGGCTGCAGCGCCAAAGCTGCGGTCATGGGAACAATATGAAGGAAAATCACCACGTCCCCAGCGAATGGATTCGGCACCTCGCTCCGCGTTAACACTTCGAAGTATGTCCATAAGGCCTGATACGAACACCAGAGCGCGGTCCCCAGCATCATTAAGGCCCAAAATATACGGATGCGGCCACGAGTCGGGAGGACGTTTAGGAGGAGTGCAGTCGTACCTGCAAGCAGCAAAATGAATTGTGTGATGTCACTCAGAGCGGTAAGGGCAAAACCTTGGCGCAGAAATAGCGATGCCAGAGTCTGTACGCAGACTAAGCCGACGGCGGTCGAGATCCATAGCTTCGAACGTCCGGACATGTTCATTCGATACTAATTCTTAGGCACAATACACCAGAGCGAAAGTTACTCAAGTAACCATCGCGGGCCCTGGCAACCTTCTAAAAGTGCCATTCTTGATGGTACTTGTTTAGAATGTTGGTTTTAGCTTCGCTCGAGCGAAGTTTTGCTTGCTCTCGGGCGCTATTACAAATAATATCCGCCTAACATTATTCCTTGATTCCTTGTGCGCGGTCGTACACGATTGCCATTCCAAGCTATGCGAGATCGGTTTCTCTGGAGACTTCGGGCCCCCATGGGTCCTGGCGAAATACGCCGGACTGAACGGTGGCTGGCCACTGCTCGAGTTTCCCTCGCTCTAGCTTCCCTCGTGGCCATCTGGATGGATCCTGCGGAGGTCCGGTATTCCCTGTGGGCCTACGGAATACTGGCTTTCTACATCATCCAGGGTGTCTTCATCATAATCTTCTTGCGCAGACGGCAAGAATCGACACCATCTTTCCGCTTGCTGGTTCACAGCGCCGATGTAATTTGGCCCGCTCTCATTTCAGCTTTTGCGATAGGGCAAGGCAATCCCTTCTCTCTGTTTTTCGTTTTCGTTCTTGCGGCTGCCGCCTACCGCTGGGGCTTATGGGAGACCGTAGGAACCGCCGTCGCGGCAGTGTTGCTGCTTTGGATCGAAGGCTTTTGTTTG
>Ga0210390_10002966_pt1 | contig 14699 bp, 20 predicted proteins | sample IncBWH11OmetaG_FD_161050 | JGI IMG/M metagenome (GOLD analysis project Ga0210390, IMG submission 161050) | Forest soil microbial communities from Barre Woods Harvard Forest LTER site, Petersham, Massachusetts, United States - Inc-BW-H-11-O ...
GGGCTGACTTGCTCGAGCCTTCCGGCCTCATCGTCCTTGGCTAGCTCGCTCAGCGAACCTTCATCGAGCTTATGCAGGACATCGCTTAGCCTTGAAGCTCACCGGCTTGGGAGCGAGAAACTCCGGCGCTTCGGCGGCGCGCTTTGCGCGCGATGGATTCAATCGCATCGCCGATCTGGTCCGGCCTGCTCGCCGGCTTCCCGGTGGTCGTTTCATTGTCCCACACCCCTTCCCAAATGCAGGACCATAATATTGGCGGAGTCTACGAATGAGGATTGCCGTACTTGCAGCTTATGTCACCGTTCTTGTCGCGATAACGTTCGAAGGTCATGACATTTTTCAGAGTCCAGGGACGCCGCGGGGAGCGCTGAAGGATTGCAAGCAACGTCGGCGACCCGTCAAGGCCTGCTCAATCGGCAGGGGCTTCATCGGTCAGCACTTTAAAACCGGTCAATTGGCAAGGACCGAAAGACGTGGAAATCGCAACGTCAGTCGCATCCCGTCCATGGGCCATCAGAATGCGTCCGATGCGGGGAACATTGTGTCGGGCGTCAAAAGTGTACCAGCGGTCCCCAAGGAAGACCTCAAACCAGGCGCTAAAATCCATCGGCGCCGGGTCGGGCGGAACCCCGATATCCCCTAAATAGCCTGTGCAGTATCGCGCCGGGACGTTCATGCAGCGGCACAAAGTGATTGCAAGATGTGCAAAGTCCCGGCAAACACCCCGCCGGGATTCGTGGGCTTGCCATGCGGTTTTCGTGGGATCAGCGTGCTGGTAACCGAATTGAAGATGTTGGTGCACGTAGTCGCAAATCGATTGGACCAACGGCCATCCTTTGGGGTGATTTCCAAATCGCGACCAAGCAAATTGGACAAAGCGATCCGTCTCGCAATAACGACTGCCTAGCAGAAAAACGAGCGTATCAACGGGCAAATTTTCCATCGAATGTTGCTGCGCGTCCGGCGCAACCGTATCGGGGAAGCCGCTGTCGTGGATAAGAAAGTCAGACGATAAGGTAATATTTCCCGCAGGCGCGTGGATCACGTGGCAGATGTTACCGAATCCATCGAGATATTCTTTGGCGGGAATGGACGGTTCAGTCCGCATCAAATCGGGACTTATAAGCGCCGTTTTTCGTGAGGGATGAACGCTTAGCATTGCGATCATGGGCGTCGACTGCGCGCAAGCATAAGAAATCTCGTAGCCAGCGTGTATTTTCATTTCGCGTCAGTCGGACTTTCGGTTGTGCCGAATGAACAAAAACTGCACCGACCAAAAGTTCCATCTTTCCGGTACAACTAAAGCAGCGAAACTATTGGCTCAATCGATAGCGTTCACTTTTTCAAAAACGGAGATCACCTGCCTTCGTAGGCTTTCATCAAAGGTTTCGAAAGCTTCGTTGACCCGTGTCCTCCGGAGACGGCCAAAGCCGTCCACTGCAATCTCTGGGTCCAAGTCGGTGTAGGCCAAAAGGCCATGTTCCTCGAACGCCTCAAGCATTGCACGTAGCATTCCCGGATCTGCTACAATTCCAAGCAGCAACGCCTCAATTTGGGATCGCCAGGGGCGAAGGTCTATTTTTTCAATTGGTGGAATGCTCATGCCAACTAGGATGCTGGTTTTATGGCATGCCGTACATAGCGCTTTCAAATAGGAACCGTTGGCGCGCATTGCGCCGTAGCGTCCGGTCTGAATAGCAGCGTGAGAGGCCACCCGGCAACTTAACACTCAAAAGGCTCGGGAGAGGGCCTAGCCTGTGGCTCGGTCGATTTTGATGGATCGGCGCGGAGAACGGCTTCAGCCGAGGGATGGCCGCGCATCGCGTAAGAAAGACCCCGGGCGGATTAGCGACCGACCGGGGTAAGTGCGCTCGGCTGCCGCAAGGGACGGAGGGTCCTAAGCGGCGCCCGATAATACGCAAATGACATGCCAGAATGATCATCGAACCGACACGCCGCACTAGCGTTGCTCCTTGCGCGCGTTGTGCTGCCGCAAAAAAACGCGCCGCCATCGGACAAATAAAATGAACGACCGCAGCGGGTCGATGCCGACGCGGCCGTTTTTTTGATCAAGATGCTCAACATTTTTGCCTTCGCCACGATGTTTTAAGTTGAGATTACGGGGTATCATTTAAAGTGAAGCGGCAACGAGGATGGCTCGTCGCCGGTCCGGGCTTCATCAACATTAGGAGAAATTGGCTTCTGCAAGCACAGGAGACGTGCATGTTGTACGCAAGCCCGGAACATCTCAAAAGCGTATGGTCACGAAGATCGCTGCTGAAGGCGTCTGCGGCGGGTGTAGCAGTCGGGGTGGCAAGCAGTTTCTCGAAGATTGCGGCTGCAGAGGATGGTCTGCGCACGATCGGTCTTGGCGTCAGTATCGTTAACGAGGTGCAGGATAAGGCGACGAAGGATCTCGGTTTCACGGTGGCCGGGCAGGCGATGGGTTACGGCGATATGTTCAGCAAAATGCTGAACCAGAACGACCAATATGAGATAGCTGAGGGCTATTTCAACGATATGCGGGTAATGGGACCCGCCAAGGTGTGGCAGGCCATCCCGATAAAAAAGCTCAAGGACTGGGACAAGGTCACCAACGTTACCAAGACCGGAAAGTTGACTCCGGAGTCGAACGAAGGGCAGGGCGACGCCCCCTTCAAGTTTATGTGGTGTGACGCCGAAGCCAACAAGGTGAAGGGTCCATCGGACTACATCATCTTGGCCCCGGCTTGGCACAATGCCGATTCAATGGGCTACAACCCCAAGGCAACCGGTCGCGCCATTGAAAGCTGGGCCGAGTTGTTCAGCAAGGATTTCAAAGGAAAGGTGGCGCTGGTTAATATTCCGCAGGTCGGTACGATGGACGTGGCGCTGGGGATCGAGGCACTTGGTCTCAAGAAATTCGGCGACAAAGGCAACATGACCAAAGCCGAGATAGATTTCCTTATCGACTACGTCATTCCGCTCAAGAAGGCTGGGCACTTCCGCGCCTTCTGGGAGAACTTCGGCCAGTCGGTCAACTTGATGGTCAACGGCGAAGTAGCACTGGAAAGCATGTGGTCGCCGGCCGTCGCCGCGATACAGGCCGAGGGGGTGCCCTGCGTCTACGCGTTCCCCAAGGAGGGCATGCGCGGTTGGCACGGAGGTCTGGCCATCTCCGCCAAGGTCAAGGGCAAGCAGCTCGATCAAGCTTATGAGTACGTTAATTGGTGGCTCTCCGGTTGGGGAGGTGCGTTCGTCGCGCGTCAGGGCTACTATCACTCGGCTCCCGACAACGCGAAGAAGTACCTCGCCCCCGAAGAGTGGGACTATTGGTACATGGGCAAGCCGGCGGCGAAGGATCTCTCTGATCCGTTCGGCACCGTCATTATCAAGAAGGGCGACGTTCGCTCGGGCGGCTCGTACTGGAACCGCTATTCAAAGATCAACGTCTGGAACTCCATCATGGACGAGAACGACTACTTGGTGAAGCGGTGGACGGAGTTCCTCACCGCTTAAGCTTTCGAGCCGTATGACAATGGTTGCGAACCACGCCGCCGGCTGGCGAGGCGGCGGCGTGAACGGGTGCGTGCGGAGCTTTATGCTGGCACGCCAAGTCGGCAGAATCGGTGTAACCGCGTAATATCGCGCATTGCAAGGAGCGCCTTGTGGAGCCGCTCGCGCGTCCTTTGATGATCACTCATGGCGTGCTACGAACACCAAAAACTATGTACGAAGGACACGCGACCGAACAAACCTGTTGAACATATCCTGCCGCATACAGCTCATATAGAATTCGTCGGAGTTCACAAGATGGATACCATTCCCGTAATCGATATCGCTCCCTTCCTGGACGGCGACGCGAAGGGCCAAGAAGCTGTGGCACGTGAAGTCGACAACGCCTGTTCCGCGCTGGGCTTCCTGATCATCTCTGGGCACGGCGTCCCTGACGGCTTGATCGACGACATGCGCACGGTATCGCGCGCTTATTTTGACCTGCCGTTGGAGGAAAAATTGCAACTACGTATGCCGCCGGATCGCTATCGCGGCTACATCTCGGCGGGAAGCGAGGCGCTGTCCTATTCACTGGACCAGGAATCGCCGCCCGATCTCAAGGAATCCTTTTCTATCGGGCCGATCGACACGCCAGATGACCCCTATCACCGTGCCGCTAAGCCCGGCAAATTCTTCGCGCCTAACTTTTGGCCGGAATCTCCCGTGAACTTTCGACCGATCTGGGAAGCTTATTATCACCAGATGGAGCGGGTGGCGACGGAGCTGATGCGGATCTTCGCCGTCGGTCTCGGCATTGACAAGCATTTCTTCGACGACAAGGTCAATCACCACATCACGAATTTTAGTGTCATCCATTACCCTGAACAGTTAAAGGCCCCACTGCCGGGTCAGTTGCGCGCTGGGGCGCACACGGACTATGGCAGCCTCACCATCCTGAAACCCGATAGTGCGGCGGGCGGCCTGCAGGTCCTAAGCAAGGAGGGCAATTGGATCGACGTGCCGACGCTGCCTGGAACATTCGTCGTCAATCTCGGTGATCTCATGGCCGAGTGGACCAATGATCGCTGGGTCTCGACGCTGCACCGCGTCGTAAACCCCCCGCGTGACAAGGCGCTGGGCAGCCGCCGACTGTCGATGGCGTTCTTCCATCAGCCAAATTACGACGCCGTGATCGAATGTCTACCGACATGCACTAGCGCCGAACGGCCGCCCCGCTATGGGCGCCCTACTTCGGGTGAACATGTTTGGATGAAGATAACCAAACATCGGACGCCGGAACTGGCGCAAGCAAAGGCGTGACGTTGCTAATCGAGCAAATCACCTATGTACTGCATCCCGGCAAGGCGCCGGCGCTCGTCGCCGCCTACCAGCAGGAGGGAGCAGCCGTCATTCAGGCTAATCTGGGGCGTATGATCGCGTTCCTCCAAGCCGAGGTGGGTGGTTTAGATGAGGTCAGCCATCTTTGGTTGTTCGAGGATGCCGCAGACCGCGAGGTCCGTCACGCGAATCTGCTGGCCGATCCCGCATGGCAACGTTTCGCGCAGACTTACGGTCATCTCCTAGTAAGCCGACGCAATCAGCTGTGGCGGCCCGCACCTTTTTCTCCCGACCTCGGTAAGACCTGAATCACGAAGCGCGCTAACCAACCTTGTGGCCTTCGCGGTCGATTCTCGCCGTTTTCGTTGTTGATTGCGCCAGCCGCCACAGGGGCCGCCGAAAAGGAATGCAAATAATGGCGGGGACGTCGCCGCGTTGAAACCGAATGCTCCGGCCCGCATCATCATTAGCGCACAGCAGGCTTATAATACTAGGTCCAGCGGATATCGGGCTATTGAAGGAGTTGAAGGCTGCGAGCGAGCGCGGCCGCACCATACGGACATTCAGCACACGACTCGTTCTCGATCGCTTGGCGAAGAACGGTTAGATGAAGGCTCGCTCAACGGGCCTAGAGTTGATTCACTACGGATCCCCGGCCGCGGCCAAGACGTTATCCGGGATCACTTTTGACCGCCGCTGAAACCGACATCATCATAGGCCAGCCATACGTTCCTCGGCGACTGGGCGACCATTCGGATTTCCAGACTGCCCGGGTTGCCAAGGCTTCAAATTAGTATGTGTTTCCATTGTTACTCACTGTTGTTCGGCGATAGCTGCTTGTCAGCTCGGCGCCGCCGCACAATCTGCGGCCGCGCTACAACGTGTGCCCGACCGATCCCGTGGACGTCGTGACCGCGGAGGAAGGCAAGCGCGAACTCATCCCGATGCGCTGGGGTCTCGTGCCGCGGTGGTGGAGCAACCGCTCAAGGAATTGCGGGTCGCGACGTTTAACGCCCGCGCGGAGACAGTCGAGACGAAGCCGGTCTTCCGCGACGCCTTCAAGCGTACACGCTGCCTTATCCCGATGTCCGGTTATTACGAATGGCAGGCGACGGCCGGCGGGAAGCAGCCTTGGTACTTCACGGCGCGCGACGGATCACCGCTCCTGACCGCCGCTGGGCTGTGGGACGAATGGAAAGATCGCGCGAACGGCGAGCAGCTGAAGTCCTGCACGATGATCATCACCGAACCAAACGACTTCGGCGCCGACGTCCACGACCGCATGCCGGCGCTGTTGACCGAAGACCACTTCGCACCATGGCTCAGCGGAGAGGCTGGGACGAAAGTGCTTAAACCGGCACCGAACGATTACCTGCAACGCTGGCCGGTATCGAAGCGGGTCAATAGCTCAAAGGCGGACGCGGACGATGCGACGCTGATCGATCCGATACAGGTGGCAGCGGTCTAGTGCGGGTGCGCGCCAAGTTCCGACCGTCCGTTAGATGGTACAGAGCACGAGGGCGTACCAAGCCAGTCATGTGGTTGAATGCCTCGCCACCCCTAACGGCAGGGGCAATTCGAAGGCCCTGGAACGAGTGTCCAGGGCCCCTACATCCCGTGAGTTCAGTCCTGCGAAGCCGCACCTGGCCATAGCTTTGGAGCGGACCGCTGGTATTGCACCGGGCGGGCGACATCGGCAGACAGGGCTTGCGCCGCGCGCCAGCCCCAATGCGGGTTGTCAAGGAAGGCCCGCGCCAACGCTACCATGTCGGCCTTGCCTTCGATGACTATGGCTTCGGCTTGCTTGGCGGTCGTGATCATGCCGACGGTGCGTACCACAAGGCCGGTCTCGCGGCGTAGCCGCTCGGCAATCGGCACGTTGTAACCCGGGCTGGTCGGCGTCCGAATCTCTGCCGTCGCACCGCCCGAAGAGACGTCGATGTAATCGAGCCCGATGTCTTTGAGCGCTTTACCGAGCGCCACCGCATCGTCTGGCGTGAGACCGCCGTCCGCCCAGTCGCTGCCGGTAACGCGGGCGCCAAGTGGGACACCGGGTGGCACCACCGCGCGAACCGCGCGCGCGACATCGAGCGGAAAACGCATACGGCCGGCGAGCGATCCGCCCCATCCGTCGTTGCGCTTATTGGCCAGCGGTGAGAGCCAACTGTGCAGGAGATACCCGTGAGCGAAGTGAAGCTCGACGGCGTCGAAACCGATGCGCAAAGCGCGCTTCGCCGCGTCAGCGAAGGCCGTGCGCACGCGCGCCATGTCGGCTTCGGTCGCCGCGCGAGGCGTGTGCCAGCCGGCGCCGAACGGGAGTGCCGAAGGCCCGATCGTCGGCCAAGGATCCTGTCCTTCCGACAGTGCCTTGCCACCCTGCCAGGGACGTTGCGCTGAGGCCTTGCGTCCGGCGTGGGCAAGCTGAATCGCGAGCTTCGCCTCGCCGATGCGGCGGCAATGGTTGACTACGCGTTCCAGGGCCGCTTCGCAGGCGTCGGAATAAAGCCCGAGGCAACCGTGGGTGATCCGACCATGGCGCTCGACGTGGGTGGCCTCGAACACCAGGAGCGAGGCCCCGGAGTTCGCCAGCATGCCCAAATGGGTCATGTGCCAGTCGTCAGCGACGCCGTCATTGGCGCTGTATTGGCACATAGGCGAAACGGCGATGCGGTTGGCAAGCTCAAGATCGGCAAGCTTTATCGGTGAGAACAGCGCACTCGTCATGATTGCTCACGTGCTGGCAGGATCATCTTAGAAATACTATCGCAACTGGACGAAGACACCGCGGTGGCTTGCTCCGGATACAGCGGGAAGGAGCGCTAAGCGCACCCGGGAAGAAATGGGATTGAAAATACAATCGGGCGCGTCTCGTCGCTAACCCTCACGAGCGAGCCTGCGAGTGCATCGGCTCGGTATGCCCGCACGAGATCCAAAGCATACTCGAGAGCCGCCGCGTCGTCTCTAAGGTCCGCAGCGCGTTCATGCGCGTCGGCGCAATCTGCTCGGACAGTGAAGAAGTATTGCGGCATCTGGACCCCCCCAACAAGTGCAGACCCGGTAACGGGTTGTGGCATCCGCTCGCCAGCAAAGCCAGTGAAAAGTTAAGGCGGCCAGATCATGGCAGGCGGAATTTGAGCAGCGTTGTCAAGAAATTGTCCCCGTGGCAGGGGCGGCCTTAAAACCGGATTGGATCAGGCGACGTCGGTCGATTAGCCCCCTTCCAACGTCCATAAAAACAACGCTGAGCATCACGAGCACGGTCAGCGCTACCGAGCCGACCACAGCAACCGTTGTCACTCATCATCCTCCCGGTTGAGACGCCGCGCGGAGGCGGCTGCCTTTCCGTATTCGCTCACGCTTTGATCCTACCACGCACCCCAACACCGCCTTGCCGTCATCCGGCAGAAAGGTAATGCCCGCCTTGGTCATTGCCTTGCGGACGCGCTCGAGGCTTTCGGCCCGGCCTGCCAATGTCTGCGCAATGCCGCTCGCCGCGATCGGCTCCCCGTCGGTCTTCTCAGGAGCCTCGACGGTCGCTTCGCCGATGCCGGCGCGCTTGGAACATTAGAAGGCTCGGGTCGTTTGAAGAACGCTGGGGAAACAGGAGAAATTCCGTGTCGAAACCTCGGCTGAACCCTGACCACTTTCGTGAGCTCGCGGCCGAATATCGTGGTCTAGCCAAGACTTCCTCGAGCCAACAGGACAAGGCAGAGCTGCTCAATTTGGCCGAGCGCCTGTCGGCTCTTGCGCAGTCCGATCACTGGAAGCCGCAGGCTAGGAAAGCTTTGCAAGCGCGCCGAGCGCCCCGTCGTGTTTTCAGATTTGCTTCTAACCCGGTCTCCTAAGCGATTACGCCGTTAGCAGATAGCGCATGGTCGATCGCGACGGCGTAGGCTGATCACCGCAGTGTCTTCCTATTCACCGGTACCGGGCTGCGGGCAGCGGCGCGCCTCATTGGCCAGTTTCTCCGTCCTTCCGGTGCAATTGAAGTAGGAGCGTCTTTGCGAGCGTTTCCGCGGTCAGCATGCTGTCTTCAATCACACCCGTTGTTGTACGCCCATCAGATGCGGTGACGGTGACCATTCCGTCTCTTTCGACGTACTCGCCCGATATGGTTGCGCCCTGGATATCCTGAATGCTGATTTTTACGGTCATGACGACATCAAACCCGTCGGTTCCAGATTATAGATGCGCCGCTGGTTTGCGCAGAACGATGTCACTCGTTACGGTGACAAGCCCGGTACCAACCCCGAAGAACTACTCGGCGCGGCGCACGCCGCGTGCTTCACCATGTCATTTGTCAGAATGCTTGAAATGGCGGCCTTCGTGCCCGAGCAGGTGGACAGCAAATCGGACGTCATCATCGAAAAGGATGGAGACGGCTTTTCAATCTCCTCGGTCCATCTCACCGTCACCGCGAAGATACCGGGCATCGACCAGGCTGCGTTCCAGTCAATCGCAGCAAAGGCAGAGGCCGGCTGCCCTGTTTCCAAGTTGATCAAGGTAGAGATCGGCTTCGAGGCCACGATCGGTCCGTAACAGGTGAAATTCATCATTTCTCGCGCAGCTGCGGGCTTCGAACTCCTGTCTGAGACTCAGCCGCAGTACCGCGGAAGGGCGATAGCATGAATGTCCTGAACATAGTGACCTCACCGCGGAAGGATCAATCAGCTTCGCGCATTCTCGTGGACGCTTTTCTTCACGAATATATGAAGCACGCAGACGGCATCGTCGTCGACACACTGGATGTCTGGCAGGAATGGCTTCCGGAGTTCGACGCGCAGACGATAAACGCAAAGTACAAAGGTGTTTCGGGCGAGCCGATGACACCGGCCGAGGTCGCCGCCTGGGAGAAGATCGGCGAGCTCGCGTCACGCTTCCAGAGCGCGGATCGCATCGTCATGGGAGTGCCGATGTGGAATTTCTCTTTCCCTTACAAACTAAAGCAACTGATCGATGTGACTTGTCAGCGCAATATGTTGTTTACCTTCGACGGTAAGGGCTACGGCCCCTCGCTCGACATCGAGAAGGCGTTTGTCGCATTCGTTCGAGGGCAAAGCGACGAGGCTGGATTTGAGACTGTTCCGCAGCCTGGATTCCAGTATCTGAGCGGTTACGTCGAGTTTTGGCTGCGATTCATCGGTGTCAGGGAAGTTGTGACGCTTGCGCTCGAACATACGTGGGATGGCCGCGCTATCGATATGATTGAAGCCGGCAAAAAGAAGGCCACCGAACTGGCAAGGCAATTCTGACAAAAAGGGTCTGGGCCGATGCCCGCCTGCGCCCTGAACTCGTTTGCTGCGAGACAGCGATGCGTCTGAAATCCGGGACAAAGCAGAAGTGGCTAGCGCGCTCTCAAAACGTCGCTGATGACTCTGAACGAACATCTACCTGATTGAGTAATCCCGGGCCGCTCACAATGGTCGATTTATGATTGCACGTCTCCGTGGCAAGGTGACATTAGGGTTACACGCTCGCGCACCGTTTCCGTGGGAGGCGCTGGTATGGCCATCGGCTTGAGGACGAAGCTATGACGCGACGCGAATCTCCAGCCTCATCCGGTGACGGACAAGTGACATTGTGCATTGCTGATGCCGTTGCGCATGTTCTGTTCGATCGGCCGTGGGCGCGCAACGCGATGACCTGGGCGATGTACGACGGGCTCGCGGCAGCCTGTGCCGCGATTAACGAAAATAGCTGCGTCCGCGTCGCTGTGCTCCGCGGCGCTGGGGGCAAAGCTTTTGTCGCCGGCACTGATATTGTGCAGTTCCGCCAGTTCGCCAATGGGGATGATGGGGTTGCCTACGAAGCAAGGCTCGACGGCTTTGTCGACACGCTAGAGCGTCTGCGCGTACCCAGCATCGCAGTGGTCGAAGGCTTCGCGGTCGGGGCCGGCCTCGCCATTGCGAATGCCTGCGATATCCGTATTGCAGCCTCAGGCGCGCGGTTCGGCATTCCGATCGCACGCACCTTGGGCAACTGTCTTTCGGCCGCCAATCTCCATCGGCTTTGCGTTACGCTGGGCGTGAGTTGGGTGAAAAGAATGTTGCTACTCGCCGAGATGCCATCGGCTGACTCGCTGCTTGCGATCGGATATCTGGAAGCGGTCGTAGCTCAAGAAGCACTCGATGCCGAAGTGGCGCGGCTCTGCGACCGGTTGCGTGGGCACGCGCCGCTCACCATCGCGGCAACACGGGAAACATTACGACGGCTCGCACCTGCGCCGGATGTCGATATTAGCGACCTCATTAGGGCCTGTTACGGCAGTACCGATTTCCGTCGCGGCGCGACGGCGTTCAGCACTGGGACGCGGATCGATTGGGAGGGGCGGTAACTCATCACTGTGATTGAGGCCGCACAGTTGGCAGCCTCTACGCGCATGTCTGGTTTTGGCCCTTCGCGTCATTCACGGCGCTGCAAAAGTTTGGTCGCTATCGAATCAACAGAGGACAAAACTGCGCCGCCCGACTTGACTGGCTCCGATGCGATTGACCCAAAGCTGACATCACCCCCTCAAATGGCGCAGTGGGTAGTCGCCAGCCGGTCAGCCGCCCAGGAAAAGTCTGATCTCTTCGAAGAACCGATCGGAAGCCGGCTCATGCTGCAGGAACAGATGGTTCTGGCCCTCAAAGGCGACGAAGCGGGCGCGGGGAATGCCAGCCGCCAGCTGCCGGCCGGCCTCAATTGGAACAATGAGATCGCCCCGCACATGCATTACAAGTGTAGGCGCCTTCACTTCGGCGAGAAGATCGGTGATATCGAAATCGCTGGCGACATCGAAATATCGGGCAGCGCAGTCGGGAGAAGTAGTTCTGCGTTGCAGTTCGTTGAAAATATCTGCCTGCTCGTGCGTCGCCCCTGGAATGAATAGCCCGGTGAACATTTGCCGGAAGCTCGGATTATCCGCGCCCCATCCGAGGCGCATCAATGTCGTCATCGCAATGCGCTTTTCTTTTTCGGCAGGAGAGCGCTTCTTGCCACCGAGTGCGAACCCGCCATAAAGAACCAGGTGCGACACGCGTTCGGGATGCCGCACGGCATAGGCGACCGATACGGCCGCACCTTGAGAGATTCCAAGAAGCGGGAAACGTTCGACGCCAGCCGCATCGACAACCGTTTCAAGGTCGCTCACCCAGGCATCAATCGAGAGCTCATCCACGTCCCAGTCGGACATGCCGTTCCCTCTCGCGTCATAGCGGATCAGCGTGTGTTCACGCGATAGTCCGCGAAAGACATGTCGCCATATCGGGCTTTCCCAATCATATTCAAGGTGATTCATCCAGTTCGCCGACTTCACCAGAATTGGCCCGCTGCCTGAGATCGCATAGGCGAGACGTACCCCGTCAAATGCCCGACAATATTTGATCTCCTGAATCGGCGCTGGACCTTCGACGATTGACCGCTCGCTCGATCCACCGATTCCATCGATCGCAAACACCTCGACCGGCTTGGCGATGTTTTTCAGATCCCGAGGACCCAGTTTCCGGAATCGGAAGGCGACCTTGCCTTCTATCTGGTCGTAAACCTGGCGGGAAATGAAGATTCCGCCAGGCTCTGCGATCGCTTCGAGGCGTGCCGCCACGTTCACGCCATCGCCGAAGATATCATTCCCATCGATCATGATGTCGCCGAGGTTTATGCCGACGCGAAACTCGATCCGCTTCTCTTGCGGCAATTCGGCATTGCGTTTGACCATCCCGTTCTGAATGTCGACGGCACAGCACACGGCCTCGACAACACTCGTGAATTCCACCAGCATGCCGTCGCCGGTAGTCTTCACGATCCGTCCGCGATGCCGCTTGATTTTTGGATCGACAAGGGCGCGCCGGTGGGCTTTCAGTTGAGCTAAAGTGCCCTCCTCGTCAGAGCCCATAAGCCGACTGTATCCAGCGACATCGGCCGCAAGGATCGCTGTGAGCCGTCGTTCCGCACGCTCTCTGGCCAGGGGCGGTCTCCGGAACCTACGGTACTGTTGGAAGGGGCCTCTGTCCACTTCCAGTTTTGGCCCATCGTGACCAATCGCGGCGCTGCTATTTTGGGGTTGCTATTGGGAGCGTAGCGGACATCGGGAGGCGCAGGCTCGGTAGCGATTGACCTTGACTGGGTAAAAACTCTACGCGGTATAACCGCACCCGGAATTTTGGGCTCTACGGTCATGCGGAGAGCAAAAAAGGCGCAGAAATTTGTCTTCCGCTCAGCATTGCGACCAAATCAGATTTCGTTTTCACACGACCAAGATCCAAGCCGGACATCGGTCATGAGGGCCAAGAGTTAGCCAGCAGAATCCGGGCAAGCAGTCCGTTACACCCTTTGAATTGAATGGTGGCCTGTGCATCATCCGCGCGAACGCTCCTCAGTGTCGCTGGCTCTCGAACCGCGGACGATGTCATGCACCGATCGATCAAGGCGGCATTGACCTCTAAGGTCTACGACGTCGACGATTTCACCGCCGCGCAGGAACTGTATCATAGCAACGGCTGGACGGACGGCTTACCGGTGGTCCCGCCGACAGAGAGCACGGTGGAGCCTGCTTGGAATGGGCAAGCAATGTTTTCCCTCGCGCAACCCATTAGCAGCAAAAAGCAGCATGAGTGAATTAGGACATATTGTTGGAAGACCGTTCAAGCCCGGCCAAAGTGGCAACCCCGCAGGCTTGCCCGGCAGACCATTAGGCAGCCGGACAGCATTCAGCCACGGGCTTCTCGATGATCTGTCGAAACCTGGAGAGACAACGCCAGGCAGACGATGGAATGGACGGCTGACAATCAGCCGGCAACGTTCTTTGCTGTCTGCGCCAGGCTGATCGGCCCCGAGGTCAAGCTCACAATCGAGCAGAACCTACCTGGCAACTTGAGCGGCCAGGATTGGGCGATCATGCGCGAGATTGTCGACGCCGTGCTCGAATACGTGCGCGCTAAGCTCGCTGACTGACCGTATAAGCACGGCGAGTGCTGGCCGAAGCTGGCTACCGATGGTCGGGGTATATGTTTTGGCTCAATGTGTCGAAACGCAACGATGACTCGGGATAGAATGAGACGACAAACTCAGCGCCGTCACGCTGGAGCGTTACGAGCCTTCTCGGATTCTCCATGTCGGAGGCCATCGCACCGCGCCTAGTATTTGCGGCGGAGCGAAGACATCCCGGCAACGCTGGCGATCATAACGCTGGCCGCGATCAGCGCGTCTTCACGAACTATGCCGGGCGGCATTCCGATGGCATCGCGCGCGATCAGTGCGAGCAGCAATGCCGTCGCTGTGGCCGCCATCACGCTCAGGATCAGGTCAACCGTGGTCATCGTTCACCGACGCAAGGAAATATTTACCGATGGCTTGCGCATTTGTCGCCGAATCAACGAGGGCATGCTAACGAGCTAGGAAGCCCCGACGCGGCACGGGTACCACGTCCATTCCTCACGCGCCGGGGCCCCGGACGCAGTGGAGGATCCGTCCCCACTGTCCCCGCACCAAAATAGTACCCAGCGGTTAGCGCCTGCTTAAACCGCTGGGTATTATGATGCCTGGCTTGCGTTCGGACCGTCCGAGACTTTGACGGACCGGCTTCTTCCCCGCCAAATCGCCCACATGATTCGCACCACACGACGACCGGCTTCGCCGCGTCTGCGCCATCCTGATCGGGATTCAGTGTTGGCCGTCAGCGTCGGCACGGTCACGATCGTGTTCATGACGGCATGCACTGACTGCGACAAATGAATCAAACCGACATCTACCGCAAAGCCATCCAGCGCATGTTCGCCGAGCTTTACAGTGTTCCAGCCGAGGCGGTTCATGTCGCGTGGACCAGTGAAGCGATCACGGTGCAGTGCGCGGGAAGGACCTTCTCCCGCCAAACTGCCAGTGAAGCCACTGAGTTTGTCAGGAGGACGAAG
>Ga0210390_10002967_pt1 | contig 14699 bp, 15 predicted proteins | sample IncBWH11OmetaG_FD_161050 | JGI IMG/M metagenome (GOLD analysis project Ga0210390, IMG submission 161050) | Forest soil microbial communities from Barre Woods Harvard Forest LTER site, Petersham, Massachusetts, United States - Inc-BW-H-11-O ...
CATCCCGCAAGCGAGGCCATCACAACGAGTTTAGGACAGGCCAGCTCAGAACAGAGGTTCAAGATGCGCATCGGCATAACGGGATATCCGACGTACGGCGGCTCGGGCGTGGTGGCAACGGAATTGGGCCAGGAGTTGGCCGCGCGTGGGCATGACGTGCACTTCATTACGTCTGCGCCACCGATCCGGATGAAAACGGATGATCCGCACATTCATTTCCATCAGGCCGCGGTGGTGCAATACCCGCTGTTCGATCATTCCCCGTATACGCTTTCGCTTTCGGTGAAGATGCTGGAAGTATTCGAAACGGAATCCCTGGATATTCTGCATGTGCATTATGCGATTCCGCATTCGGTGAGCGCGCTGCTGGCACGGCAAATGGCTGCGCCACGGCGGCTGCCGTTTATTACCACACTGCATGGGACAGACATTACCCTGGTGGGAAATAACCCGAACTTTTTGCCGATCACACGGTACTCGATCGAACAGAGCGATGGGGTCACGTCTATTTCGGACTATTTGTACCGGCGCACAATCGAAGAGTTCGGGATCAAGCGGCCGATTGAAGTGATTCCCAATTTTGTGAACTGCGACTTGTATTGCCGGATGCCGAATCCGGAGCTGCGGGCACAATGGGCTCCGGACGGCGAAGCGATCCTGATGCACCTTTCGAATTTCCGTCCGGTGAAGCGCATTCTCGACGCCGTGGAGATTTTTGCGCTGGTGCGACAGAAGATGAAGGCCAAGCTGGTGATGATTGGGGATGGGCCAGACCGGGAGCCGGCGGAAGAACTGGCGCGCACGCGGGGCGTGGAGGAAGACGTGCTTTTTCTGGGGCAGCAGAACGGCATCCGCGAAAAACTGGGGCAGGCGGATTTGTTCCTGTTGCCGTCGCAGCTAGAGTCATTTGGGCTTGCAGCGCTGGAGGCGATGGCTTGTGAAGTGCCGGTGATCGCCACAAATGCCGGCGGCGTGCCTGAGGTGGTCGAGAATGGCGTGGACGGATATTTGGTGGAGCCGGGCGACGTGAAGCTGGCGGCGAAATATGCAATTGATTTGCTGTCGCGGGCGGATCGCGGGCGAGAGATGGGGCAGCGCGCGCGTATCGATGCCCGCAAGAAATTTTGTGCAAACGATGTGATCCCGAAGTACGAGCAATATTACGAGCGCGTGTTGGGCTACCAGGACATGGCGGTAGGAATGTCGGTAAAGGGGTAGGCAATCTGGAGTGCGGGAGCCCAGCTCCCGCTTTCCCACAATCGCAACGAAACTCAAATCGATCAGTGGCTGCCGCCAGCAACCAACTAAGAGCTAATAGTGACGGAGCAGTTCCGACGCGTAGTGGAGACCGACGCGTTCGCGGTTGTGAGAAAGCCATTGCGTCAAGCGGGTCTCCCCTGCTGCTGGCCCTTCGGGCGCTAACAGGTTGGCCATCAGACCTTTGTATTCTTCCCAAGTCAGAACGACATCGCGGAGAAACAATCCTGCGATGCGGGTAGAGAGATAGGCCACGAGCGTTGGCACGTGGACAACGCGCGCTGACTTTTCCAATGCCACGGCGATCCCGCGCACTAGCTCTTCAAAGGTGAACATCTCCGGGCCGACCGCGTTAATGACTTCGTTGCTTTGCTTTTCGATTGAGTCGACGATCAGCTTCGCCATGTCCTCAACATAGATGGGCCGGATGCCATAGCGGCCATCGCCGGGAACACCGAACACTGGAAGATGGCGCACGAACCAGGCGATATTGTTGATTAGAATATCTTCGTGTCCGAAGATGACTGTGGGCCGCAGGATCGTATACGCGACGCCAGAACCAATCACCGCTTGCTCAAGCTGGGCTTTGCCGCGGTAATACGTTAACGGCGAGTCCATTGAAGGATTCGCGATGCTGACATGCACGATGCGGCGGACGCCGGCTTTCTTTGCAGCTTCAATGAGCGTGATGGTATTTCGTACAGCTGCTTCAAACGTGGCGTGATCGTGCGGAAATCGTATCCAATATGTGTTGATCAGGCAGGAGGCGTCACGAAGCGATCGCTCTAGTCCTTCTGGCTTCTGGAAATTGTAGGGGAAGACTTCCACCTTCTGGCCAAATTCATTTTGGCGATCCGGATGGTTGGTGACGGTGCGAACGCTATAGCCGCGGCTCAGCAGTAACCGCGTGGCATATTTGCCTGTGTAGCTGAACGCTCCGGTGATTACGATTTTTTTCGTTGCGGGGCTTTGTATGGTCATGGCAATTGACCCTCGATTCTTGTCTCGGACAATTCAATAGCGTTGCAGAGCGAGAGGTACGGGAAACGACCCGCCTGGGACGGCGGGGCCTACGGAAGCTGGAAGAAGACCCAAGATGCCGGCCTGAAGGCACGGCGCTACGAAGCATGCGCGTCGGATTCACAACTTGCTGCCACGCAGCTCCTTTGTTTGGCGATCCAGCGGTAGCTGGTATGGAGTAAATTCATCATTCCTGGGATTGTAGAGAGCCACACCAGGGGCTTTCCCCACCAGATCTGGCGGGCTACGCCTATGACTGCGTCAGCACCGCCACAGTGCGTGCCATCGGACAGCAGGAAACGGAGTTCGCGCAAAAGTTCCGAGTGGGATAGGCCGAGCAGGGCGCTCACGCGCGGATCTTGCAGCGGCGCTATGGCGAATCTGCGGCGGGCGAGGATCGGCGCTAGCCAGCGGGCAAGGCGCGTGCAAAAGTTGCAGTCGGCGTCGAAAAAGAGCCAGCCTTTGGCGTGGCGGCCTTTTGTGTCGGTGTATTCGCTTGCGAGAGAAATCATCGAGTCGCTCCCCTTTTTCTGGCGTGACGGGTCACGAGCCACGAAATGCGGGACACGGCAACTATCCCCCTTTTTTTTTGTCGCTGCCCAGAAGGGTGATCACTTTGCCGCGCAGTTTGCCTACACCTTTGAGCGCGCCAACGGGCATGTGCAGGACTTCGTCGAACAAACCGGTCATGATGATGAGAAATCCCAGCATGCTTTCCAGGCGCTCGCGGGTATATGCGTCGGCCGGCGCGCTGTTCTTGAGTTCCTGGACGCATTCGCCGAGGACACGCAAAGTGGGATCGATCTCGCGGCGCTTGCGCTCTTCGGAAACGGTGCGAAAAATTTCCCACACGTCCTTGAAGGTTTCGAAATGGTCGCGGCGATCGCCGAGGACGTGGACCACGCGCACGATGCCCCAGCCCTGCAGTTCGCGGAGGCTGGTGCTGACATTAGACCGGGCCACGGCGAGAGTTTCAGCGATCTCGTCCGCGGGAATGGGCTTGGACGAAAGAAAAAGCAGCGCGTGGACCTGCGCGACGGTGCGGTTGATGCCCCACTTCGTGCCCATCTCGCCCCAGTGCAAAATAAACTTTTGGGCCACAGGCGTGAGCTTTGGTGCCGATTCGTTAGATTGTTCGCTCACTTTTTTCCTCCGGACTGCTGTGCATCCGCTTCATTAATACGCCAGCGGCATACAAGGTCTTGCGCCGCTTCACTGCTACCGACGTAGCGCTGGCTTTCATGCCAGCGCTCATGGGTGCCTTGCGGGTTAAGGTCCTTACAGTGTGCCCTTTGCCGGAAAGATGCCGGGCCAGGATGCGGCCGAGGTGGCCTTCGCCGCCGGGAATGATAATGCCTAGGGAGCGAACAGGCCGTGGACTCGGGGTTAGCCGTATTTCCGTTGCCATGGTCGCGTCTGACATTTCCGTCTATACCGAAATTACAGTAATAGCAGGAATTTGTCAAGGTGATTTTTTGGCACAGGTCTGCGTGGCTGCACCTGTGCTGCCGGTGATGCATTTTGGAGTGTGGGAGCCCCGCTCCCGCTTTCGAACCATCGCAACGTAACTCTAATCGAGTTAGAAGACGCTGACTTCGGGGATAACCGGAACTAACTGGGGGACGTCGATGCGGATTTTGGTGCCCTGGCCTTCGTGGCTGGTGATGTCCAGATTGAAATCGGTGCCGTAGAGGACGCGGAGGCGTTCGCGCACGTTACTAAGGCCGATGCCTTCGACGTACACGTGGGGCAATTTTTCTTCGGAGATGCCGACGCCGTTGTCTTCAATTTCAATGTGCAGGCGGCTATCGCGATTGGAGGTGCGCAGGAAGATGCGGCCGCCTTCGAGTTTGGGGGCAAGGCCGTGCTTGATGCTGTTTTCCACGATGGGCTGAAGGAGCATGCTGGGGATAAAGGTTTCCAGCGTGTCTTCGCCTATTTCCTTGACGATGTCGAGATTGTCTTCCCCGAAGCGAGCGACTTCGATGTCGAGATAATCGTCGATGAAGGAAAGCTCCTCGCGCAACGGCACGAAGGTTTCATGTTTGCGAAGAAGCCGGCGAAGAATATTGCTGAGCTTGAGGACCACGCCGCGGGCGGTGTCGGGATCCATGCGGATCAGCGCGGAGACGGTGTTCAGCGTGTTGAAGAGGAAGTGCGGATTAATCTGGCTGGAAAGCGCGTCCATACGCGCGCGAAGCAACAATTGCTGGTGGCGCTCGAGATTCATTTCAATGCGCGTGTTGTTCCAGATTTTCAAGGGCGCGGCGACGGACATGAGCGTGCCCAGCACGACGAGACACAGCTTCCAATTCCATTGCGGGTCGAGAGCGAACAGCCACCGGGGCGTGGTGGCCATGACCAGCGCAACGCGGCCAAGTTCCAGGCCGACGCAGGTCAGCAGCGGCAACATTTCCCACATCATTTCCGCGTTGTTGACCATGCGCATGACCGCTTTGGGAATGTTGAGAAAAGTGAACGGACCGAAATTCCAGAGATCTTCCTTGTCTGGGATCAGTTGGCGAATCAATCCGCCCAGCAGGCCGGCGGTGGCGGCGGCTGGCATGGCAAGCCATTCGTGCGCCATCAAGGCGGGAATCGTGATGATGGCGCCGCCAATGGGACCGACGACGCGGCCGCCCAGCAAACCCATCAGGAACGCGCCCTCCAGCGAAAGATCGGCGAACTGGTAGGCGGGGCGATACAGGCGGAGTATCACGCCGACCACCAGAGCCGGAACTAAAAACAGCATCAACTTTAACTTTTGGTCGGGATCGCGCTCTTCGGTGAAGAGCACGCGGCGGAAAGTGTTCCAGCGCGCAAGCAAGGCAGCGATGGAGGAAGCGACGCCTACTTTGAGGAGCAGGGTGAAGAGAAGTTCGCGGATGGAGAGTGTCGTTTCCATTAGATTTGTGGAGTCGTTTAGGTCGAGGAGGGATTCCTCACTTCGCGGACTCCGTTCCGGATGACGTTTTTTTGTATACGAGCGTAAACGGCATGAATCTATTGTAAAGAAATTGTTTGAAAGGCTGCATGAATCTTGACGAAGGTGGCTCCGGGGGTAATTCCCCTCCCTGCTATACTGAACCGAGACCATGGCAAAGAAAAAATCGGGAAAAAATTCGCAAAAACAAAGCGACGCGCAATTGATTGCCCAGGCGGAATTGCCGACGAAGTACGGGCGCTTCCGGATTTATGGATTCCGTGGCGATGGCCCGCAGGAAGAAGCGGTGGCGCTGGTTCGCGGGAAGCTTAAAGGAAGCGCGGCTCCGTTGGTGCGGGTGCATTCGCAATGTCTGACGGGCGATGTGCTGCATTCGCTGCGATGCGATTGCCGCGCGCAACTGGAATTGTCTTTGAAGAAGATCGGGAATTCGCCAACGGGTATCCTGCTGTATTTGCCGCAAGAGGGCCGGGGCATCGGGTTGATGAACAAGCTGCGTGCATACGAATTGCAGGATGGCGGGATGGATACGGTAGAAGCAAATGTGTCTTTGGGATTCGCGGCGGATGCGCGGGATTATGAGTTTCCGGCGAAGATCTTAAAAAAGTTGGGCGCGCGGAAGATTCGTTTGCTTTCGAACAACCCGGATAAGGTGAAGCAGTTGGAATCGGCCGGGGTTCAGGTCGTGCAGCGTGTGCCCTGCCAGCCGAGGATTTCAAAGATTTCACGGAAGTATCTGGAGACGAAGAAGAGCAAAATGGGGCATTTGCTGGAAGGGGTGTAGTTGCGGTTAGCCGCCACCTACGAATTGGACTATTTCGAAGCGGTCGCCGGGGGCAATTTGGGTTTGGTCCCATTGGGATTTGGGAAGAATTTTCAGGTTGTACTCGACGGCTATGCGGCCGGAGTTCAGGCCTAACTGGGCGAGCAAAGCGGTTACCGTGGTGCCTGCCGCCGTTTGCTGGCTCTCTCCATTCACTTGAATGATTACGGGTTCTGCCATGGCGCTCTCGGTGTCAGGCTACCCGAGGTTTGGAGCGAAGTGCAAACCGGAGATGGCCCTTTGCAGCGCGATGTTCGGCGTAAATCACGAGCGCAGGATCCGAACCGATGATGCGCGGCATATCGAATTCAATCAGGGCATGCCCCTGAGGGCCTGTTTGTCCGCGAAAAGTGTTGTCATCCGCACCGCCTTCGATCTGTACCAGCAGATCGGCGTCGGCGACGGCTACGCCGGTCTGCTCCCTCACGGTGACAACCAGCTTCGCGTGCCTGCCGGAAAGCCAGGATTTCGCGTTGGTCAATTCCAGCGAAAGTGTTTTGGGCTCGGCGATCGCCGATGCTGGCTGCTGGGCCTGCGGCGAGCGCGTTTCCGCGGAATGCATGGCGCTGGTTGCAACGGGAATGGGAAGCTGCAAATACCCAGAGCGAATTTCCTCGATGACCGTGCGGTGCTGCTCTTCCACGCGCATTTTTAGCGCTTCTTCCCGGTCTTCATCGATCGGCAATAAATCGAAATAATTATTTGTTCGGCGATGCAGAACGCGGCCCTGATAGTACACGGTAGTGTCGATCAAGGAGTGCGGTTCGCCGCGATCCTCCGTCTGTATATGGAAGGTGACCGCGCCGTGTTTCAGGTTGCTGTTGTGGCCGAAGACCATATCCGCTTTCGCTTCCGGTACAGAGAATATTGAGCCGGAGACCTGCCGCTGACCCGTCCGGAGGAAAAATTCAGAACATTTGACCGGTAGCGTCTCACTCGTTATTATAACTCTTCGACCATGACCCCCTCTGGCTTGCATGCATACGTTCCCCTACTTATACACCTGCTGATAGCGGCGTTTTTGGCAGGAGCGCTGATCATGGTCTCGACGTTCATCGGATGGCGCCGGCCAAGCAAAGTGAAGTCGCAGCCGTATGAATGCGGGATCACCCCGACAGGAGATGCGCGGGAACCGTTCTCTGTGAAATTCTACCTTGTGGCGATGGTGTTCATATTGTTCGATGTGGAAGCGAATTTTCTGTATCCTTGGGCGTACATTTTCAAAGACTTGGCACGAAACGTGGAAACACGCTGGTTCGGCTTCATAGAAATGATGTTTTATGTGGCCATCCTGCTGGTCGGTTATATCTATCTCTGGAAAAAGGGCGCGCTCGACTGGCATAAGACACAGAAGTAACGCCGGCGCAGGCCCTTTGAGGATCACAGTTACGTGACGCAGCTCGCCAACGCAAACGCTAATGTTGTAGTCGAACGGCTTCGTGGGTGGAACGCACAAGCGGTCTCGCAAGTCATTGAATATCGCGGGGAAACGACAATTGTAGTGCCGCATGGACTCCTGCGAGCGGCGGCGCGGGAATGCCGGGACAATCCTGAACTTAGCTTCAATCTTCTCAGCGACGCAACGTGCGTGGACCGTTTTCCGGTCGAGCCGCGCTTCGAGATGAACTATCAACTGGTGTCTTTGAGCAGGCTGGCGCGCGTGCGGCTGCGGACCAGTGTGAGCGGGCCACAGCCGGTCATCGAATCGCTGGTCCCCGTGTGGCCCGGCGCCAATTGGCTGGAACGCGAGATTTTTGACCTGTTTGGCATTCGCTTCGAAGGGCATCCGGACTTGCGGCGGATTTTACTGCCGGAAGAGTTTGAGGGATTCCCGTTGCGGCGAGATTTTCCTGTGGAAGGCAAACGTTAGAACGTCCGGCGGATTGTGAACCATGACAACGGTTGAAACACCAACTGGCAGCGCCAAGACGATGGTCCTGAATATGGGACCGCAACACCCCTCCACGCACGGCGTGCTGCGCGTGCTGCTGGAACTGGACGGGGAAAACGTAGTTTCCGCGATTCCGGATCTCGGCTATCTGCACACCGGCATCGAGAAAAGCTGCGAAGACAAGACGTATTCGCAGGCGATCACGCTGACGGATCGCATGGATTACCTGAATCCGCTGGGAAATAACCTGGTGTACTGCCTGGCCGTGGAAAGACTGCTGGGGCTGGAAGTACCGAAGCGGGCGCAATACATCCGCGTGATGCTTGTGGAACTGCAGCGCATTTCTTCGCACCTGGTTTGGCTGGGAACGCACGCGCTGGATATGGGCGCGATGTCCGTGATGCTCTATTGCTTCCGCGAGCGCGAAGAAATCCTGAAAATTTTCGAACGCTTTACCGGCCAGCGCATGATGACCAGCTTTATCCGCATCGGCGGCGTGGCCCTGCAGCCTCCGGCGGGTTGGCGCGAAATGGTGAAGCGGTTCCTGGACATGATGCCGGCGCGGGTCGACGAGTATGAAGCGCTGCTGACGGAAAATCGCATCTGGCAAGGGCGGCTGAAGGGCGTGGGTTATCTTCCCGCCGAAAAGCTGATCGGCTTGAGCACAACCGGTCCGGGACTTCGCGCGGCAGGCGTGGCATACGACAACCGCAAGGCTTTTCCGTATTCCTCGTACGAAGAATTTGAGTTCAGCGTGCCGACGCGCATGGAATCCGACTGTTTTGCGCGGTATCTGGTGCGGGTGGCGGAGATGCGCGAGAGCCTGAAAATTGTCCGCCAGGCCATGGACAAGATCACGGATGACGGAACGATCAAGGCCGATGCTCCCGGCGTGATTCCGCCGGAACGCGAGAAGATGAAGACAGAGATGGAAGCTCTGATCTACCACTTCAAGATTTTCACCGAAGGATTTTCTCCTCCGCCGGGAGAAGCGTTTGCAACCGTGGAATCGCCGCGAGGGGAACTTGGCTGTTTCATCGCCAGCGATGGTTCTCCGAAGCCGCTGCGCGTGCACTTCCGCGGACCTTCGTTCATCAACCTGCAAGCATTGCCCGATATGGTGAAGGGCCAGTTGATTGCCGACACGGTGGCGTGCATCGGCACGATCGACATCGTCCTTGGAGAGGTAGACAGGTAAGGGTGTATGGAACTTTCCCCAAAACTCGAGGCCAAGTTTGAACAGTTGCAGGGCCGCTATCCTGTGAAGCGCAGCGCGCTGATCCCGATGATGATGTATGCACAGGACGAATACGGATCGGTGACCGACGAAATCATCGCGGAGATCGGGCGGCGCCTTAACCTCAAGACCGTGCAGATTGAGGAGACGTTGGAGTATTACTCCATGCTGCACCGCAAGCCGGTGGGCAAACACCACGTACAAGTGTGTACCAATATTGCGTGCATGTTGCGCGGAGGAAACGAACTGCTGGAACACGCCAAGAAGCGCCTGGAAATCGGGAACAAAGAAACCACGCAGGATGGCATGTTTTCGCTGGAAGAAGTGGAGTGCATCGGTGCCTGCACCGGAGCGCCGGCGATCCAGGTAAATTACGACTTCTACGAAAATGTGACACCGCGCAACCTGGATAAGATTATCGAGGAATTGGACAAGGGCCGGCATCCCGAGCCGGTGCCGGTGATTACGGGGGCTTTGCACGAACGCAACAAACTGGAGACGCCGCTGATCAGCAAACGGTTCGGCGTCAAGGATTCGCACAAGATTGATGTGGCGCTGGAGATGGGCGCCTACCAGGCGCTGGAAAAAGCACTGAAGACCATGAGCCCGGAGCAGATCATCGATGAAGTGAAGAAGTCCAACCTGCGCGGGCGAGGCGGAGCGGGCTTCCCCACCGGAATGAAGTGGTCGTTTGTGCCGAAGGATTCAGCGAAGGCCAAGTACGTCATCTGCAACGCGGATGAATCGGAACCAGGTACCTGTAAGGACCGGCCGCTGATGGAAATGGATCCGCATCAACTGATCGAAGGGATCACCATTGCCGGCCGGGCCATCAACGCGCATCACGGCTTCATCTATATTCGCGGCGAATACCGCTATGTGCTGGATATCGTGGATGGCGCGATCAGCGACGCGTATGCCCGTGGCTACCTGGGCAACAATATCCTGGGCAGCGGATTTGATTTTGACATGGTGATTCACACGGGCGCCGGAGCTTACGAATGCGGTGAAGAGTCCGCGCTGATGGAATCGCTCGAGGGCAAACGAGGAAATCCACGCATCAAGCCTCCCTTCCCCGCTGTCGTGGGACTATATGGCTGCCCGACAGTGATTAATAACGTGGAAACGCTGAGCGCGGTGCCGGCCATTATCGCCGAGGGCGGCGAAGCGTATGCCAATCGCGGCACTCCAAAGAACGGTGGCACGCGGCTGCTGTGCGTATCCGGCCATGTGAACAAGCCCGGCATTTATGAAATTCCTCTGGGTATGAACATGAAAAAGTTTATCGATGAAGTGGCCGGCGGAATCCGCGGCGGGAAGAAGCTGAAGGCCGTGATTCCCGGCGGCAGTTCGTGCCCGGTGTTCAAAGCGGACGAGATCGACCTGCCCATGGATTACGACGCCGTCGCGAAAGCCGGATCGATGTTGGGGTCGGGCGGCATGGTGGTGATCGACGAAGACACCTGCATGGTGGATATGGCCCGGCGCATCATGCATTTTTACGCGCACGAATCGTGTGGCTGGTGTATTCCCTGCCGCGAAGGAACCGCCTGGCTGCAGAAAATGCTGGATCGATTCCATGCCGGCTACGGGCGCGTCGAGGATATCGACCTGATGAACGAACTTTCCAAGAACATGCTGGGCCGCACGTTCTGCCCGCTGGGAGATGCCGCGGCCATGCCCACGATCAGCATCGTGACGAAGTTCAGGAACGAGTTCGAAGACCACTTGCAGGGCAAGTGCGCGTACAAATCCGCCGAAGCTTTGCTGAGTTCGCGGTAGGAACCCATGGCAGAAACGAAACTCATCAATTTGAAGATTGACGACCGCGACGTGCAGGTACCCGTGGGAACAACGGTCATCGAAGCCACGCGGCGGCTTGGCGTTGAAGTTCCTTCGTTTTGTTATTTCCCCGGACTTCCTCTGAAGGCCGCATGCCGCATGTGCATGGTGGAAGTGGAGAAAATGCCGAAGCTACAGACGGCCTGCACGCTGGTGGCAGGCGAAGGCATGGTGGTAAAGACGAATACGGAGCAGGTGAAGAACGCGCGTAAGGGCAATCTGGAGTTTTTGCTTACGAATCACCCGCTGGATTGTCCTGTCTGCGACAAAGGCGGCGAATGCGAACTGCAGGACATGGTTTTCCGCTACGGCGCGGAAACCAGCCGTTTCGTCGAGGAAAAGATTCACCGGCCGGAAGAAAAATGGTCGGACCTGGTGTATTACGATTCGCCGCGCTGCATTTTGTGCTTCCGGTGTGTCAGCGTGTGCGACGAAGGCATGGACGTGAAGGCGCTCGGCGTAGGAATGCGCGGCGCGCACTCCATCATCATCCCGAATGGCGGCGATCACCTGAACTGCGAAGAATGCGGCATGTGTATCGATATTTGTCCGGTGGGCGCGCTGACCAGCGGAACCTATCGCTATAAGACGCGGCCATGGGAGATGCAATACGTTTCCAGCATCTGCACGCATTGTTCGAACGGCTGCAAGACCACCTTCAGCGTGCGCAATCACGAAATTTTGCGCGCGAATAACCGCGATCTCTCCGGCATCAACCAGAACTTCCTTTGCGTGAAGGGCCGCTTCGGCTTCGATTTCACGCAGCATCCGCAACGCATAAAGCAACCAATGCTGCGCAAAGGCGAGCAGCTTTATCCCGTTTCCTGGGAGGAAGCGGCGAAGGAAGCGTCGAAGCGGCTGCACCAGTTGCACGCAGCCTACGGCGCGGATGGCGTCGGATTTATTGGCTCCAACCGCACTTCGAATGAAGAGAATTATCTGCTGCAGCGCCTGGCGCGTGGCACCTTTGGCACCAACAACATCGATCACCATCGCACGGCGGATTATACGGGGCTGATCACGGCGCTTGGCGAGCGCGCGGGCGATTCGCAGCTCACGATGGAGCAATTGTACGAATCAAAGGCCGTGCTGCTGATCGGAAACGATGCGACAAACCAGAATCCGCTGGTGGCGTGGCAGATTCGATCGGGCATCCGGCATCACGGAACGAAGCTGTTCGTGATTGATACGCAGGAAATCAAACTGGACCGCAAGGCGACCCAGGCGGTTGTGCTTGGCCCGGTGCTGGAAACGGCGGCGGTGCGCTGGCTCGTGACTGGCGAAGGAAATTTGACGCAGGAACTGGCGTCGCAGTTGGGTGCGCTGAAGCAGGCATTAGAAGCGGAATCAGACGTGGCGATTGTCTTTGGATCGGCGATTTCGGGTGCGGCAATTGCGAACCTGGTCGAGTTTGGATCGAGGTTGCCGGGCAAAACGCGCTACATGGCGCTGGGAGATTATGCGAACTCGCGTGGCGCGGCGGACATGGGGCTGTTGCCCGACCGGCTGCCGGGATATTCGTACCTGGACGACAAGGCCGCGGTGGCAACACTGGAAAAGCATTGGGGAGGCAAGGTGCCTTCCAAGCCGGGCCTGACGGCTCCGCAGATGATCGAAGCTGCGCAATCGGGAAAGCTGAGCGCGCTTTACGTGGTGGGAGCGAACCCGCTGGCGCGCCACGGAACGATCGGCTTTGGCCGCGGCAAAGTGCAGTTGATGATCGTGCACGACCTGTTCCTGACGGAAACTTCGCTGCAAGCGGACATCGTGTTCCCCGCGGCATCGGCATATGAAAAAGACGGCAGCGTTACGAACACCGCCGGTGAAATTCAGCTGCTGCACAAGGCGGGGGAAATGATGGGCACGCGCACGGACTTCGACCTGCTGCGCATCATGTCTCACCAGTTGGAAAAGGCGGGGCTGGGCAAAGCGCTGCATTACAAGAATCCGGCTGCGGTGTTCGAAGAAATTCGCAAAGTTGTGCCGGGATACGATGTGCAGCTCGCTGGACTTTTGACGGGCGGCGCGGAGCCCACGATCCCGCACTTCTCGAAGAACGGACACGCTCCCTATGACGTGCCGGTTCAATTGATTCGCTCTGCGAACGATACTCTCTTTACCAGCGGCTCGCTCGGGCGATTTTGCACCATGATGCAATCCTTGCCGGAGGCGGAAGCAAAATCGTGAACGAATTCCTGACTCACTATGCGTTCCTGATCGTTCCGATCGTGAAGATCGCGATTCTGGTTTTCATCGTGTTGACTCTGGACGCTTACTTGACATGGGCGGAGCGCAAAGTGATCGCGCACATCCAGGCGCGATGGGGACCGCACCGTGTAGGGCCGCATGGCTTGCTGCAGCCGCTTGCGGACGGCGTGAAGTTCATTTTCAAAGAAGATCCCATGCCCGCGAACGCGGATAAGGTAGCCTATTTTCTGGCGCCGTTTATCACGCTGATGCTGGCGCTCACTTCTCTGGCGGTGATTCCCTTCGGGCCACAGCGGTTTACGGTGTTTGGGTACCAGACGACCGTCGGCATTGCGGATGTGAACATCAGCTTGCTGGTACTGTTCGCAATCACCGCGCTGTCAGTGTACGGTGTTGCGCTCGCGGGATGGGCTTCGAACAACAAATATTCGCTGCTGGGCGGCTTGCGCAGTTCGGCGCAAATGATCAGCTACGAACTGGCGCTGACGCTTTCCGTCGTGGGCGTGCTGCTCATCGCCGGGGATTTCAGCTTGCGGAGCATTGTGGATCAACAAGCGGGATCCGGAACGCGCGGGCTGTTCAGCTGGAACATTTTCCCGCAGATCATCGGATTCGTTTGTTTTTTCATTGCGGCGATTGCGGAAACGAACCGCGTGCCGTTTGACCTGCCGGAAGCGGAATCGGAACTGGTGGCGGGCTTTCACACGGAATATGCCAGCATGAAGTTCGCAATGTTCTTCATTGCGGAATACACCAGCATGATCACGGTGTCTTGCCTGGCGACGATCATGTTTTTTGGTGGCTGGCTCTCGCCGTTTCCGGATTCCTGGACGTTCGCGCATTACCTCCCATCGGTGCTCATGATTCCCCTTGGGCTTTGGGTGATTTTTGACGGCTTTCGCTACGAAAACATGTTTGGACGCTTGGTGCTCCCGGCTGTGGGGGCGGTGATTACGCTGATCGGGGTGGGATTGGTGGTGGTCCCGGTAGTGAACGATGCGATTCAAGGTGTTTTCTGGTTCCTTGCGAAGGTTTTCACGTTTTTGTTCGTGTACATCTGGATGCGCGGAACGCTCCCCCGTTTTCGTTATGACCAGTTGATGAGTTTTGGGTGGAAGTTCCTGCTGCCGGTGTCCATTGCGAATGTGGTTCTGACGAGCGTCGTAATTCTGTGGAGAATGCACTGATGAGTGCGCAGATGGTGATTTTCTTCGTGCTGGCGATCATCGCGGTTCTGGGCGCGATCAGCCTGATTTTGCAGCGGCATCCGATTCACAGCGCGCTGTCTTTGATTGTGGTGATGGTCGCACTGGCGGGATTGTACCTGTTGATGGGCGCGGAATTCGTAGCAGCAGTGCAGATCATTGTTTATGGCGGCGCGATCATGGTGCTGTTCATTTTTGTGATCATGCTGCTGAACGCCGGCGAGGAAGAACGCACGAACGTTTCGAGGCTGGCGCTGTATGCCGGCGTGCCC
>Ga0210390_10002968_pt1 | contig 14695 bp, 12 predicted proteins | sample IncBWH11OmetaG_FD_161050 | JGI IMG/M metagenome (GOLD analysis project Ga0210390, IMG submission 161050) | Forest soil microbial communities from Barre Woods Harvard Forest LTER site, Petersham, Massachusetts, United States - Inc-BW-H-11-O ...
CGCTGGTGGGCGTGATCAAGGCGGAGGCTTCCGCGGCTATGGCCTTGAATGTCGGCTCGTCGGTGCGTTGCCCGATCAGCTTCGCTTCGAGCGCACTGAGTCTCAACGGCCGATCAGCAACCCCGGTAAGGCCGAGGCGGGCCGCCGTGATGCGCGAACCGTCGCATTCAAGCGTCACCAACGCCATTGCAAGTGCAAAGTCCCCCGCCCTGCGGGAGAATTCATAGAATCCCCCCTTAAGCAGAGGGCCTCCGAGCGGCAACCTGATATGAGTGAGAAGCTCATTTGGCTTTAGAGCCGTGGTGAAAGTACCCCTGAAAAACTCCCTGGCCGGCACACGCCGTTTACCGGCTCGGCTCTCGATCAGCATCTCGGCGTCGAGCACCGCCGCCACGAGGCACCACTCCGAAGCCGGATCTGCGTGACAAAGACTTCCGCCGAATGTACCCCGCTGCCGAATAGGGTAGTGAGCGATGAACCGGACCACGCGCGAGAGCAGATGACCGATCGGATGGTCCACGACCGGCTTGTGGAAGGTCGCGTGCCGGGTCAGCGCACCGATCACCAAATGATTGTCATCGATCATGACGGTCGAAAGATCCGGAAGATGATTGGCGTCAATCAACATCGAGGGCCGCGCGAGACGGAAATTCATCGCCGCGACGAGGCTCTGTCCGCCTGCGAGAATCTTCGCATCGTCACCATGCTCGTCGAGTAGCGCCAGCATTTCGCTGACGCTCGTGGGCCGGTGATAGACGAATGGTGCAGGCTTCATCGATCCGTGATTTCTGCGTTGGAACTTACGCTATAGACCCACCCTCACGGGCGATCCACTTCTACACCATCATGGCTGTCCCCCGCCCATCTGGCGACAACGCGCGCGCAGCTGGTTGGGGCCACGGCAGCGATTTTCCGCCTTGAGCGGTCTCGAAGAGGCCGCCCAGTCGGGCGGGCACACTCTCGGTTACCCCCGCGCCGTCTCGAGACGAGCATCGAAGGGCGCCACCGCCGCATGAGGAGGACGTGAGAGGCCGAGGTGGCCGCGAAGCGTCGTGGATTCATAGTCAGTTCGGAAAATCCCGCGCTGCTGAAGGATTGGAATGACGCGGTCGACGAAAGCGTCCAGCGCGCCGGGAAAGTAAGCGGGCATAATGACGAAACCGTCCGCCGCCTCAGCCTCGAACCATCCTTGCAATTCATCGGCGATGCGTTCCGGCGTGCCCCAGATGAGGCGATGACCCTGGGCTGCCATCGCGTAGTCGCGGAGTTGCCGTAGCGTCATTTTGTACTCTTTTGCCATTCTCGCCAGGTTGACCGAATGTCCCTGCATCTTTGTGGATGGCGGGAAAGTCGGAGCTGGCTCGTCCAGGGAATAGCCTGACAGATCGTGACCGATGCGCTCTGAAAGAACACGCAGCGCCGTAATCGGATCGGCGAACTGGCCGAGCTTTTCAATGATCGCCTTCGCCTCTTCCTCCGTGTCCGCTACGATCGGCGATACGCCCGGCAAGATCTTTACCGAGTTGGGGTCGCGCCCAAAGCCTTCGGCACGACTTCGCATATCCTTGCGAAATGCCTTGGCCGTCTCAAGGTCCTGCTGCACGGCAAAGACCACCTCCGCGACTTTCGCCGCAAAGTCACGGCCGGTGTCGGAAGCACCTGCCTGGATGATGACAGGGTAACCTTGAGGCGGCCGGGTCGTGTTCAAGGGACCTTTGACCCGATAGTAGGATCCATCGTGATCGAGTACGTGAAGCTTTGACGTATCAAGATACTGGCCGGTCTGTTTGTTTGCGACGAGAGCGGTGTCTTCCCAACTGTCCCACAGCCCCTTCACGACGCTAAGGAACTCATCCGCCATGGCATAACGCGTTGAATGGTCGGGATGCGGTGTCTTTCCGAAATTGTCGGCAGCCTCCGGAAAAGCTCCGGTCACAACGTTCCAGGCGGCGCGACCACCGCTTAAATGATCGAGCGAAGCGAAATATCGCGCGAGATTGTACGGTTCGGTGTAGGTCGAAATGGCTGTCGCAGCCAAACCGATGCGGCTCGTTACAGTCGTCAGCGCGGCGAGCAGCGTGATGGGCTCGAGCCGAACGATATAGGAAGGATGCTGACTGGTCGCCGCGCTCAATGCATCGGCGAGGAAGAACATGTCGAACTTGCCGCGCTCCGCGGTCTCGGCGATCTGGCGGAAGAACTGAAAATCGAGAGCTCCTGCCTTTGCCTCCGGCATCCTCCAGCCCGACACGTGATGCCCTGTGCCAATGGCGAAAAGAGCAAGATGCATTCGGGATTTGTCATTGGCCATGCGCGCCCTCCCTGAAGTCTCTTAAACGCGAGGCGACATTGCCGCGCCCCGGCAAGCCATAGCAAGTCACGTCGATCTTCCTAACTTGATCAATCGAGTGAGACAAGAAAAATTTTAATGTGGCCAAAATTTCTACCGCGCGCGACCCAACCGGCTGATGGCGTCTTGTCGCACCAGAAACATCGCGAGCTTTCACCGGCCTGAAGTCTTTTGCTTGTTTTTCTGTACTTATTCGACATTTTCCTCTCCAGCGCGACGCTTGCGGCCAGCTCCCACGAAGCATTTTCGGGTTCATGATGGCTTGAGACCGTTGAATTGGGCTCAATTCTCTTCCAAACTGCGGCTCGCCGATTTGACAGGGAGCACCGCCATGGATCCGTTCGGAAAGTCATTACTCTCGCGCCGGCTGGTGTTAGGTGGAACTGCTGCGCTGGTAACGACGGGCTTGCCTAGACCGTCCTTTGCGGACAGCAACGGATTTGTCTCGACCATTTTCGGCGGCGTCTATGAGCGCGAATACCGCAAGGCCTTCGTTACGCCCTTTACCAGCGCAAACAGCGCCGACGTTCAGTTAAAGCTCGGCAGTTCCAGCGAATGGCTGACCAACGCAAAGGTCAACCGGCGGAATCCCGAAATCGATATGCTGCTCCTGCCCTTCCCCGACAGCATCCGGATGACGATGGAAGGCTTGAGCATACCGCTGACCGCCGACGACATCCCGAACGTCAAGGACGTCAATCCGCTGTTTTACGACACCTACAAAAGAACCGGTGTAGCCGTGAGCGCGGTCGGTTACGGGATCGCCTATCGCCACGACCTCGTCCCGAGCCCAATTACCGATTGGGAAGACCTCTGGGACCCGCGTCTGGCCGGCAAAGTAGCCGTCCCGGAGATCGGCGTATTCGGTTCCTGGGAGTTTCTCGTTCAGACAGCGAAGCTTGCCGGCGGCAGCGAACAGAACCTTGAACCCGCCTTCAAGAAACTCAAAGAGCTCAAACCCAATCTCAAGCAATTCGTCAAAAGTGGCGCGGACGTCGTCAATCTGCTCGGTTCGGGAGAGGCCTGGGTTTGTCCGATGCAAACCAATATTTCTCCTTATGCCGTGATCGACGCCGGTAAACCCGTCACGTTCTTTTATCCGAAGAGCGGGGCGATGGCCGGAGCCGCGTCGCTGCATATCGTCAAGAACAGCAAAAATATCGAGCTATGCAAGAAGTTCATCAACTTCGCACTCACCAAAGAGGCGCAGGAGAACTTCAGCCGTGGCGTCGTCGCGCTTCCGACGAGCACCAAAGCTGAAATAGATGCCCGAATCTCGGCTCGTATTCCAAAACCTGAGCAGCTGCATCTGGTGGACTGGGAAAAAATCGTTCCCCAGATGACCAGTCTCACGGAAAAATGGAATCAGTCGATTGGCTTTTGAAGACGTCGGACATAGGTTCGAATCTCAGCCTGTCGGAAAACGCCGCAACTGCTTGCCGCGCAGAGGCTGCCTTTCGCGGCCAACTCGTTCCATCCAACGGGATGGCCAAACAAGGTCGCCTATTGCGCAAACACCTTCACGTCTTCGGCGGCCCAATGTGCCCATACCTTTGAACCGACCGACCGATCCGCCGATCTTCGGTCGTTCGTCTCCAAAGCGACCATCGTCTCACCGCTTTTCAGCGAAAGCACGATACGCGAAGCGTCGCCGTGGTAGGTAACCTGGCGAATGGTTCCCTCGATCGCTGCCTTCGCCGGCGCCTGCGTGGCTGCAAGCATGACTTTCTCCGGCCGAACGGCAAACGTTACGTCCGTGCCATTTGAGATGCTCGCCGGTTCCGACGTCCTCACCGTCACCTCACCAATCGAAATATTCAGACCATCGCCGTTCCGACCGGTGACACGCCCCTGCAGGAAGTTTGTCATGCCCATGAAATCGGCGACAAAACGCGTGGCAGGCGCAGCGTAAATTTCCTGGGGCGTACCATATTGTTCGATACGCCCCTTGTTCATGACCGCGATCGAGTCGCTGAGCATCAGCGCCTCTTCCTGATCGTGCGTCACGAAAAGCGCCGTAATCTTCATTTCCCGGGTCAGTTGATGCAGTTCGACCTGCATCGCCTCCCTGAGTTTGCGGTCCAGCGCGCCGAACGGTTCATCCAATATCAGAATGCTCGGCTCTACGGCGATCGCCCGTGCCAACGCAACGCGTTGCTGCTGACCGCCCGACATCTGCGACGGATACCGATCCGAAAGCTGGTCCAGCCGTACCATCTCAAGCATCTTTTTGACCCGTTTCTCGATCGCCGCGGCTCCCGCTCCTCTCATTTTCAGACCAAACGCGACATTCTCGGCCACCGTCATATGCGGGAACAACGCCAGGCTTTGAAACACCATGCCGATATTGCGATCGGCGGCGCTCGCAGCCGTCACATCGCGGCCTGCAAACAGCACAGAGCCCGAGGTAGGCTTCATCAGGCCGGCGATGATGCGCAAGGTCGTGCTCTTTCCACAGCCGCTCGGGCCCAGGAGCGTGACGAATTCGCCGGAGCCGATCGTCAGCGAGACGTCGTCGACCGCCAGAAACTGCTCGTAGCGAGCGACGATGTTCCTCAGAACGACGTCGGCCATATTAACCTCCCGCAAACAAACGCTTGAGACCGAACAGCCGCTCAAGCAGCAGCGTGCTGACGAACGTGATTCCGATCAGGATCGTGGAAATCGCCGCCACTGACGGATCGAAACTGAATTGCAGATAAGACATGATCGATATCGGAAGCGTGATCGTCCGGGCATCGACCAGAAACAGCGAGATATTCACGTCGTCGAAAGAAAGAATGAAGCCGAAAACCATGCCGGCGACGATGCCGGGCCGGATGATCGGCAGCACGACCTTCCAAAGAATCTTGGGTGGCGATGCGCCCAGCGTCTCGGCGGCTTCCCACAGACTTGGATTGAACTGCGCGAGGCTCGCCAGCGTTGTGCGAATGACATAGGGCAGCACGATCAGGACGTGACCGCAGATCAGCTTGACGTTTCCCGCAGATTCGTCGGCCGCCGTGAGTACAATGAGCAGAGAGATGCCGGTTACGAGACCGGGTACGACAATCGGCAGCGCAAAGAACGCGTCAAGTGCGGCCTTGTAGCGAGATTTGCTTTTCCAGAGCCCGAAGGCACCCAAGACGCCGATCGGGGTAGCGATGATCGTGGCGACCGTCGCAACCACAAGACTCGTCAGCGCGCCTCGCACGAAATTCGGGTTGCGGAGCGCCTCCCCGTACCACCGCAGCGACCATTGCAGTGGAGGTACGCTCTGAACCGACTCCTGGTTGAATGAAGCCAGGATCACACAAATCAAGGGCGTGACGATAAAGATATAGAGAAACGCGCTCCAGACCCAGAACGCCTTTTTTTGAATCGCTGCAATCACCGGCCGGCCATCCATCTTCGCGTTCGCCGGCTCGTTTCGAAAATGAGAAGCGCGACGACCCCGAGCGACGTCGCCAGCAGGATGGCGACGAGCGCGGCACCGAACTGCCAATTAAACGTAACAACGAACTGCTGATAGATGAGGGTCGTCATCATGCCTGAATCCGCCCCACCCATCAGTGCCGGCAGAATGTAGGATGACATCGACAGACTGAAGACCATGGTGATTCCGCTGACCAGCCCCGGACTCACCATCGGCAGCAGAATCCTGACGCCAATAGTCAGCGCGCCGGCTCCGAGCGAACTCGCGGCTTCCGGAATGTTGCGATCCACCCGATCGAGCGACGTCAGGATCGGCAGCGTCATCAACGGAAGAAAGACGTGCACCAGCCCTATGACGATAGCGAAGTTGGTGAACATCATGCGGAGCGGCGTGACGATGATCCCGAGGTGGACGAGAAGGTTATTGATAAGGCCATAGTCTCCGAGAACGACCATCCAGCCGAACGCCCGCGTAACGATACTCACCAGCAAAGGCGAGATCACTGCGAGCACGCAAAGCCCGCGCCATCGCGGGGGCGTAAGCCATATGGATACCGCAAGTGTAAGTCCCAGGAAGGCGCACACAGCCGTCGTCACCGACGCCACCCAGATGGTTTTCAACAAGACGTTCCAGTAGAACGGCGACGTGAAAAACTTTACGTAGCTGGTAGCTGTGAAATTCGTAGTGAGCGTGGCCTCTCCCGGATCCGGCGTCTGGACACTCAGGATCAGCATGTAGGCCAGCGGAAGCACGACGCCCGCCGCTATCACAATACAGGCCGGCATCGTGAGAAGCGCCGAGGCGCCGAATGCACTCGAAATGCGCGCGGCGCGACGACGTTCCGGCAATGTCGCTTGCAACGGGTACATGGTCATCGTCCCCTACCCTCCGTCCAAAGAGGGTTGAGCCCACTCCGCGATAATGTCCGACGCGGGCCGAACCAGTCCGAAATAGGTTGCGAGTGCCTCGAGCGTGGCGCGATGAAGATCCGCCAGGTGATCCTTCACGCCGACGCAATCTTCGACAACAATCAGGTTGAACTCTCGCATAACCGCCTCGCGAGCGGTGGTCTCCACGCAGCAATTGGTCGTTACCCCCGCGACGATGAGGCTCGATAACCCTCGCGCTCGAAGAAGTTGATCAAGCCCCGTGCTGGCGAATGCCCCAAAGCGATGCTTGGTGATAACAGCCTCTCCAGGCTCCGGACGAAGTCCCTCGACGAATTCCGCTCCCCAAGTGCCCGTCCGGCAAACCTCCGTTTCTTCTTCCTCGAACCAGCGGTTGATTGACATATCGCTGGCCGACGCGGTCCACACCGCGGGTTCGCGCCGGCCCTCGACGGGAAAGCGATACGGCGAACTCGCAGAGCGCCAGGGCTTTCCATATTCGGCCCGCACATGAACAACGAAAACGCCTTTTTCTCGTGCCGCACTCAGCAATTTACGACAACGACAAACCGCGGCGTCGATCATTCGCATAGACGCGCCTGTGCGCCCGGTCGCGCCCTCGGCGGCGCAAAAGTCGTTTTGGAAATCGATGAGCAGCAATGCCACGTTTTCAGGCGAGAGACGGGAGGCGAAATCGCGCTCCAGCGGCCTAACGGGCTCGACGGTCAACCCGCCAATCTGGTCGGGCGGACCGACCCGAAATTCGTAGCCGTGCGTAATGGCAAAGATGCGCACGCCATCGACGAACGAAGCTGGAGCCTCACCCACCAAAAAGATGCCGCGAATCCTGTTCGCGCTCAACAATTGGTCCAGTGTTGCCGAAAGGTAGATACAATTGGTGTCGCATCGAGCACGGAATTCCCTGCTCTCCGCTCCTGCGAAAATTCCGCAGCCATTCGGCGAACCAGGCATGGCGGCACCCACCCATGGCCCGTTCTCAGCTTCAATAAGTTCCACGTCGAGCATGAGCCAATTTCGGACTCTGCCATTTTGCCTCAAGCCGTTCTGAGCACTCTGCTCGTCGCAGCCAACAAACAGCAGACAAGTACCCGTCGCCAGATCACTCATTGGAGCCGATCGTCCTAAAATGTCCGAGCGCTTTGACTTCTTTGAAGATATTTTACTATGTTCAAAACCCGTTCAAGGTCTATTTGCTTGCGGCGACGTTCGACGGGCCGACATTTTTAACCCTCTGTTTTTGTCGCGACCTCGATAAAAGGAATCGAGCTGTTCTCGAGTGTCGGTCTCACGGGTCGTGGGTGTCCCATCAAGGCATCGATCGCGATCAACCCCAGCGAAGCCTTGAAGTGGTGAACGGCTTCGCCAAGCGGGACAGCCGTCGCCGGATCCAGAACGACGCCGTCTCCCTGTATCGTCACATCCTTCTCTGGGAAAAAATGACTTTGCACGATGTGTCGGGCACCCATGGACTGGAGAACCGGTCGCAAGCCGTAATCGAGCGCAAGAACGTGGGCCACGCTGCCACCAGTGGCGATAGGCAAGATCGCTTTTCCAGCCAGCGCGAATTGCGGCAGGATATCCAGCATGCATTTCAAAAGCCCGGAATAGGCGGCCTTGAAGATCGGGGTCGCAAAAATGATTCCGCTCGCCTGTTCCACGGCGGCGAGCGCTTCCGCGATCCGGGGCTCTGAGGTGTTTCCCCGCAGCAGCGCTTCGGCCGGAAGGTCTCTTACCGAGAGGAACCTGGTTTCAAGATTTTCAGATCGCAACAGACCCAATACATGCTGGGCAACCAACGCCGTACGCGATTTCGACGACGGGCTGCCGGAGACAGCCAGTACGACTTGCTGTGCCATCAAGATGCTCGCTCGCTATTGGCTAGATCACGATCCGACCATATGACATTATTTTTAATAATACTCAATAACACTCGTTATATTAAAATTGCCGGCGCAGCGGGTCATGGGAGCCTTGTCGGCCGGCCAACGTTGTCAGATCTATCTTCGGGCGTGGGAGTAAGCCAGAGAATACTCTGGACGATCCTTGACCGCCTCGGCCCCAGCAGCGGATATTAATTTACGGAACGACGACGTTCGTTAAGAGCCAACGAGAGACGTCGGTCGTGCGCGATGAACTCTGCTTCGGCCGATAATGAAGTCAGACGAGCTTATTTTTCGTGAGCTAAAATGGATGTCGAACTGCAAACATAATAGCGACGCAACATTCCTAGACGTCGAATATCTTGTTTCTGCTCCGGGTGGCGGCGGCGTCAGCCGAAACGCCCGCATGGAATTCTCTGCCGGCTGTGTCGCTTCGATCGGTCCCGGGATAACACATGCCGGTAAGGGACTGTTGGCGATGCCCGCGCTGGTGGATGCGCACGATCACGTCCGGGGGCTACATCATCTTGCCTTCGGCGCCCGCGACCAAACTTTCGAGATTTGGCGCGCGGCGCTTTATGCTCAGCCGCCACTTGACCTCTATTGCAATTGCGCGTTGGCGTTCGGCCGCCTGGCCCGGGCCGGCGTCGGGTCCGTGATGCACGTTTATTCCTCGATCAACGCCGATCGAATGGCAGAAGACGCCGAGATCATCTGCCGGGCGGCTGGCGACGTGGGAGTCCGCCTCGCTTTGGTGATGCCACTGCGCGATAGGCAAACGCTCGGCTATGCAGATGATGAAGCGCTGCTCGCGTTGCACGATCCACGCGACCGCGATTTCATTCGCAAGACCTGGCTGTATCCGTTTCCGTCACCGGAGACATATATGCAACTGGTTTCCGACATCGCACGGCGCGTTGAGGGGCCGATGGTATCCGTACAGTACGGTCCAAATAGTCCGCAAGCCTGTTCGGACGCGCTGCTGCAACGAATCGCTGAAGCTTCCGAGCGCGACGGTCGCCGTGTCACCACGCATCTTTTGGAGACGTCGATCCAGCGTCGCTGGGCAGATGCAACGTATCCGCAAGGCTTTGTTCGCCACCTTGCCGATCTGGGACTGATCAGTCCGCGATTTGCTGGCGCCCACGGCGTGTGGCTGACGCGCGGCGAAATCGACTTGATCGCGGACAAAGGTGCGCAGATCGTGATCAATGCTAGCTCAAACCTGCGGTTGCGCTCAGGCATCGCCCCGGTCGCGGACTACATAAAGGCCGGTATGACGTTTTCGTTCGGCATCGATTCATTCTCCATCGACGATGATGAGGACGCGTTTCGTGAATTGCGTTTAGGTCACTGGCTGTTCTCGCAGGACAACAGTCCGGCGCCGTTGACAAGAGAATTGCTGTTTGCGGGCTGGCATCGCAACGGATACCTTGCGGTCAATAACCGCAACGGTTATGGCGAAATTGCCATTGGCGCTCCGGCCGACGTTGTCGTCCTGGACTTCGACACGCTGGCCTATGATCTAATCGAGGGAATGGCTGAGCCTGTCGAGGTGGTGCTGACGCGCGCAACAACACGTCACGTAAAGGGTCTGTTTGTAGCCGGCCGCGAGGTCGTCCGTGATGGCAAGGTCCTCGGCGTGGACCTCGACCTGATCGAAGCCGAGGTGGTCAAGATGGCGCGGGCGCAAGGTGATCGCATGAGAAACTTAAAGCCGGTTTTGGAACGATCGCAGCAAACGCTAAGGACGTTCTACGATCGATTGTGAAGCGGTCAATACCCGGAAAGCAGGGGGAATGGCCGTTGCGCTGAGTGGAACACTGCTGCATTCTGGCAGTTGCACGATTCTTTCAATGCCTAGTTGGGTTACGACTTGCTGGTAAACCTTGCGCTGGACTTACCGTGAAATCGCCGAAGACCGCACCAATCCCCAATAATGCAACCGAGGAGCGCCCGCGCGCGATTGGGGCGAAAGGCCGTAAGCAGATCGTGCGCGGCAACTTGCACGACGAAGTCGCATCCGTGCTTCGCGATATGATCATGCAGGACGAGCTTCCTCCGGGGACGCGGATTCCGGAGAACGATTTATGCGCGCAGCTCGGCATTTCGCGCACACCCTTGCGGGAGGCCATTCGGGTTCTGGCCTCGGAGGGGCTGGTGAAGCCGCTGCCGCGACGCGGTGCCATTGTGGCAACGCCGGATCCGGACGAAATTCAGGGGCTGTTTTACGCGATCGGGGCGATTGAATCTTTTTCCGCGCGTTTGGCCTGCGTCAATCTCACGTCCGCCGAGATCGACGGTATCCTCAAACTACACAATCGGCTTGTCCAGTTGCACAGCCACGACAAGGGCAACAAGGAGTACTTCCGCGTCAATCTGGCAATTCATCAGGCGATCGTGCGCGGCGCCGGAAATAAATTCCTTTCCGAACTTCATGAATCGCTCAGTGTGCGGATTCTTCGAGCGCGCTTTTTCGTCAACATGCCGCAGGCGGCATGGAACCGCGCGATCAAGGAACACGAGCAGATCGCCGCAGCGATCAAGAAGCGGGATGCGGCGCGGCTGTCCGAACTGCTGGTGCAGCACATGGCCGGCTCGTGGCGGGACTACGACCTGACGCTCAACCGTTCGGGTTTTGCGCAGTCCTTCATGAGCAGGTAGACGCACCGAAGCCCGCGTTTTTGCGCAGCCATCGAATATTGAAGGTCCTGCCCCTCAGCGGATCGGAGAAAATGGCGCGGGAACGAGGATGCGCGACTCCATCTCGACAATGATGTCAGGGGACTGCTCCAGATAGGCAAGCCAGTCAGCATCGGCGGCAAGCGCCGCGCGGCGTCTTTCGCGCTCGGCCAGACTCTCATACCCCCACAGGTGCACGATCTTGTTCAACTGGCCGATCTCGGTGTGAAAATACCCGATCAGGTTGCCCAAAATGCGCTTCTGAATCTCGAGCCCGCGCGGGTTATAGTCCTTATAGTACAGATGGATCGTGCCTGGTTTGACGGTGTAGGTGCGTTCTTCAACGATCATTTTGTAGTTTCCTTGTTCCTTCGTTCCCGCGTCGGACGGTGTCTGACATTAAACCATGACGTCAAACCATGACGTCGCCGCCGGCGGGGCACAGCGTCTGCCCAGTGAAGAAGTCGGAATCCTTGGTCGCCAGGAACATGGCGGTGGCGGCAACGTCCTCGACCTCGCCGACGCGGCCGAGTGGATAAGCTCCGACGATTTCGTCGCGAACATTGTCAGGCATGAAATTGTAGAGATCGGTGCGTATGATCGCCGGGCAAATCGAATTGACGTTGATGCCCTGTTTGCCGACTTCTCGCGCTAAGGCCCGGGTAAATCCGATCATTCCAGCCTTTGCCGCTGAAAGATGGGTGAAATCGGCGCCGCCGATGACGCCGAAAGTGCCGGTAACGTTGATGACCTTGCCGCTCTTTTGCTTGATCATGTGGGGAATCACGAACCGCGTGCACAGAAACATGCCGCGCATATGGGTCCGGATCATTTGATCCCAGGTATCGATCGACATCTCGGCGAGCGGTACGGAATTCAAAAGGCCGGCATTGTTGACCAGAATGTCGATCTTTCCGAATTTGGTCAGACCGCTATCGACCATCGCCTGAACGGCGTGCTCGTCGCCGACATCGGCTTTCACTGCGATGGCGTCGCTGCCGAGGGACTTGATATGCGCAACCACGGCATCGGCGGCGGCCGCGTCCTTGACGTAATTCACCACCACTTTGGCGCCTTCGCTGGCAAAGCTTTCGGCTATGCCACGGCCCAAACCACGGCTGCCACCGGTAACCAACGCAACTTTTCCAGCAAGACGGTTCGTCATAGTCAAGTTACTCCCCTGATGAGATGGCAGATCTGGTACGATTCCAAAGGCCGTTGCCGACCGACGAGAAGAAATGATCGATCATTGTGTTGAAGGCGTCGGGCTCTTCAAGATTGGGTAGATGGCCGGTGCGCGGCATGATACTCAGCGCGCAATTGGGCAGCGTCCTTTTAAGAAAAAGATTGGGCTCGAGGCACGGCGCGTCTTCATCGCCAATCACGAGAAGCGCGGGTTTGTCGATGCTTTTCAGTTTCGGCTCCAGTTGCCACAGCGATGGCCGGCGGGCGAGGACGCCACGCAAAGTCATTGCCATCCCTTTTGCCGAATGCGCCGTCAATTGCCGCTTGAATTCGGACCAGGCTTGCGGGTCTTTAGCGCGCAGCAATTGTGCGTAGCCGCTGTTGGCGAGTTCGGCTGCGTAGGCATCCATGCCAATGGCGTCGGCATGGTCCGCTTCGCGGTTCATCGCGGTGAAGTAAGCGTTCTGCTCCGACGGCTGCGAACCGTAGCCGCAGCCGGCCACGACCAGCGCGCGCACCATTTCCGGATTTTGAATGGCGACATGCAGGGCCGCGAACCCGCCCATCGAAAGTCCGACAAAATAGGCGCTCTCGATATCCAGCGCGGCCATCACATCGACTGCGTCGTCGGCGGCGCGTGCCTGAGCGTAGCTGCCGATCGAATCCGGCACCTGCGACGGCGGATAGCCACGGGCATTGTAGCAAATGCAGCGGTAACGGTCGCTCAGCGTCTCGACCTGCCTCTCCCAACTGTGAAGGTCGCCGGAAAATTCATGCAGAAAGACGATGGGATCGCCCTTGCCAACGGCAGAAACGGCCAGCGAAACGCCGTCGTTCGCCTTCACCTCAATCAGCGCAGCATTTTTCATGACATCAGGTCGCGCAACTTTTGAGTGGGCCACCTTCACGATAGACTATTGCATAAAAAATTAAAAGTACGTAACGTGCTGGCACGATCGGAATATCAGGCCCGGCGGCTCGCTTGTTGTCGCCGCCGCGGTTTATTCGGCAGTTCGCCTGTCGAATTCATTCAACCCATGGCGGCGTCAATCGAAGGGGCCGTTTTGTCGATGTCCGTTTTGCCCGGTGCGACGCTTGCGGTGCGGCGGGAGACGTAGAACGTATCAGGACCCTCGATGCTCTCAAATTCCATAGAGTTGGTAGACCGCCACCTCGCCCAGAACGTTTCGATCGACATTACCCGGCAGATGGTGCGCATCGACAGCACCAACGGCAAGGAAGCCGACCTCGGAAACAGGCTGGCCGCGCAACTCGAACTGATCGGCGTCGGGCGGGTGTGGGTCGAGGAAGTGTTCGACGGTCGCGTCAATACATTTTGGGAAATCGACAGCGGCAAGCCGGGTCCGCATTTGCTGTTTACCGGCCATCTCGACACCAAGCCGGTGTGCGAGGGGTGGACCCGCGACCCGTTCGATGCTGCGATCGAGCAGAGCCGCCTGTTCGGACACGGCGTGATGGATATGAAAGCCGGTCTCGGTTGCCAGATCGGCGCAATGAAAACCTTGATCGATGCCGGGATGACATTTAACGGCAAGATCACGTTCTGCGCCGTTTGTGACCACATGGGCGACCAAACCGGCGCTATCGACCTCTTCAAACGTCACAAGTTCGACTATTGCATCCTCGGTGAGCTGACCGACATGCAGATCTACGTGGCCCATCGCGGCCGCTATTATTTTGACATTTCGACGATCGGACGCTCGGCTCACACCTGCCACAAGTACCGCGCAATCAATGCGATTGAGAAAATGCTTCCGGTCGCCGAAGAACTTTCCAAGCTGAAATATTTTCCGAAGATATCCGATGAATTGAAAGAACTCGTCGGCCCGGAATTGTTCACCGCCGTCGGCCGCATTTACGGTGGCCTGTTTCCGGGTGGCCCCTCGATGATCCCCGATCGTTGCACCATCCGGGTCGACACCCGGCCGCAGCCGGGAGTTCCGTTGGAAGAGGTTCGGGCGCTTCTGGATGGCGCGATCGAAAAGGCCAAGGTGCGCGATCCGGATATCCGGGTCGAGGTCGTGGTCGCGGATGTCAAAAACTCGTTCATGGTGCCGACCGATGCCAAGGTCGTCACTTGCCTGCGCGAAGCGTGGGAGACGGTGATGGGGCGCCCGGCACAATTTCGAGGCGGCTCCTGGCTTGCTGATACGGCAAGCGTCGGTCACTTGTGCGAAACGGTGATTTTCGGGCCTGGCGGCGATCCTGTTTACCAGCCCGATGAATCGCTGGCTCTCAGCGACATGGAGGCGGC
>Ga0210390_10002970_pt1 | contig 14693 bp, 12 predicted proteins | sample IncBWH11OmetaG_FD_161050 | JGI IMG/M metagenome (GOLD analysis project Ga0210390, IMG submission 161050) | Forest soil microbial communities from Barre Woods Harvard Forest LTER site, Petersham, Massachusetts, United States - Inc-BW-H-11-O ...
CAACTCCGCTGAGCAGACCCGCCGTCGACTCGGCCAACAGGATCTGACCGCCATGCCCGGCGGCCATCACCCGTGCCGCACGGTTGAGGACCGCACCGAAGTAGTCGGCCTCCCGCAGTTCGGCTTCGCCGGTCGCGATCCCCATCCGCACCGGCAACTCCAGCTGCAGCTGTGCGGCCACCGCGGCATCCACCGCCGAGCGCGGCGAGGCGAACGCGGCACACACCCCGTCACCGGTGTGCTTGAACAGCCAGCCGCCGTGTGTCTCGATCGCCCCGCGCAACACTTCGTCATGGGCGGCCAGCGCCGCCCGCATCGCGTCTGCGTCGGCCTCCCACCGACGGGTCGAACCCTCGACATCGGTGAACAGAAACGTCACCACCCCGAAGGAGCAGCCGCCGCAGGAGCGGACACCCCCACAGAATCTCACAACAGACACGCTCCTACCTGCCACATGGGCGGAATCCGGCCCCAGACCCCCGTGCGCCGGGGCACGGCGTAGCCCGCTACCCGTTGGCCGGATCGTGGCGGCGATATGGCACATGCTGGCTGGCCAGCGGTGACACGATAGTGAAGTGGAACGACAGTGGGCTGGCCGCGTGACATGACGGCGGCAGCCTTGGTGTGCGGGTCGTGCGGTACTGAGCTGCCGCCGAACTCGAAGTTCTGCAACGAGTGCGGTGCGGCGGTTGCGACCGCCACGACACCGGCCGAGTACAAGCAGGTGACGGTGCTGTTCGCCGATGTGGTGCACTCGATGGACATCGCGGCGGCGGTGGGTGCGGAGCGGTTGCGGGAGATCATGGCCGAACTGGTCGAGAGTGCGAGACGGGTCGTGCAGCGGTACGGCGGCACTGTCGACAAGTTCACCGGCGACGGGATCATGGCGGTGTTCGGTGCGCCGGCGGCGCTGGAGGACCACGCCATGCGCGGTTGTCTTGCGGCGCTGGGCATTCAAGACGAGACGGCGCGGCTTGCGACGGAGGTCAAAGGCCGCGATGGGATCGATCTGCACGTGCGGGTCGGGCTGAACTCGGGCCAGGTGATCGCTGGTGAAATCGGTTCGGGACCGTTCGGGTACACCGCCGTCGGCGAGCAAGTGGGTATGGCCCAGCGGATGGAGTCGGTGGCACCTCCGGGTGGGGTGATGCTCAGTGCCTCGACAGCGCGACTTGTTGAGGGCGCGGCGACTCTCGGCGAATCTGACCTGGTTCAGATCAAAGGTGCCGATGTGCCGGTATCGGCCCGTCGCCTGTTAGGCATGGGCGAAGGGCATCACACTGGCGGGCGTGCCGAGTCGAATCTTGTTGGGCGGCGATGGGAGATGTCCGCCGTTGAAGGCTTGCTGGACCGTGCAATCGGTGGCCACGGCGCGGTGGTCGGCGTAGTGGGCTCACCTGGCATCGGCAAGAGCCGTCTGGTCCGGGAGGTGGCGGCGATGGCGGGTCGCCGCAGCGTGGAAGTGTTCACCACCTTCTGCGAATCGCACGCCACCGACGTTCCGTTCCGCGTCGTGGCTCGGCTGTTGCGCGTGGCCACCGGCATCGAGGGTCTCGACGCGGAAGCGGCCCGCGCGCAGGTGCATGCCCGCGTTCCCGACGCAGACCCCGAGGACTTGCTGCTCCTCCATGACCTACTGGGCATCGCCGACCCGAATGCTCGGTTACCGGCAATCGATCCCGATGCCCGTCGGCGACGGTTGACGGCGCTGGTGAATGCCGATTCCTTGGCTCAGGAAACGCCCGCGGTTTACGTCGTTGAGGACGCGCATTGGATCGATGAGGTCAGCGAGTCGATGCTGGCCGATTTCCTCACCGTGATCCCGCAGACGCCCTCGTTGGTGCTGGCCACCTACCGACCCGAGTACGAGGGGGCGTTGGCTCGGGTGCACGGTGCTCAAACCATTGCCCTTGCGCCGCTGAGTGATTCAGAAACCACGGCGCTGGTCTCAGAGCTGCTCGGGCCGGACCCCACTGTTGGCGCGCTGGGCCAGAAGATCGCCGAGAGGGCCGCCGGTAACCCGTTCTTCGCCGAGGAGATCGTGCGCGAACTGGCCGAGCGCGGTGTGCTGCACGGGGAGCGCGGTGGCTACGTGTCGATGGCGGATGTTAGCCAGGTGAGCGTGCCTGCCACGTTGCAGGCGACCATCGCCGCGCGCATCGATCGGCTTGAGCCGAAAGCGAAGCGCACCTTGAGCGCGGCGGCGGTCATCGGCTCAAGGTTTAGCCTCGACTTGCTGGAAACGCTGGGGATCGATCCTGTCCTGCAGGACCTGGTGGCAAGCGAGCTAATCGATCAGATCAGGTACACCGGACAACCCGAGTTTGTGTTCCACCATCCGCTGATCCGCACGGTGGCCTACGAATCACAACTGAAATCCGACCGCGCCGAGGTGCACCGGCGCGTGGCGGCCGCCATCGAAGCCAGTGATCCGGCAGCGGCTGAGGAGAATGCGGCGCTGATCGCCGAACATCTGCAGGCCGCCGGTGACCTGCGCGCCGCCTACGGCTGGCAGATGCGGGCCGCAACCTGGGCGACCAACCGTGACATCGCCGCGGCGTATCTGAGTTGGGAGCGCGCCATACGGATCGCCGACGCCTTGCCCGCCGATCACCCCAACCGGGCAGTCATGCGCATCGCCCCGCGCACCATGTTGTGCGGGATCGCCTGGCGAGTCCATGAACATGTGGCCGGTGCCCGCTTTGAGGAATTGCGGCAGTTGTGCACCGCTGCCGGGGACAAGGCGTCACTGGCCATCGGGATGGCGGGGCTGGTGATGGATCACCTGTATCAGGCTCGGATGGGGGAGGCGTCGCGGCTGGCATCCGAGGCCATGGCCCTCCTCGAGTCGGTCGGCGATGCGACCTTGACGGTGGGGCTGTCCTTCGAGCCGATCTACGCCAAGGCTGAGTGCGCCGAATGGTGTGACGCGCTGCGCTGGTCACAGAGGGTTATCGACCTGGCCGACGGTGATCCCTCTAAAGGCAACTTCATCTTAGGGTCTCCGTTAGCGGTCGCCTTTGCGCAGCGGGCTATGGCCCGTTGGTGCCTGGGTCGTCCCGGATGGCGCGACGACCAGCGGCACGGCCTGGCCATGGCCCGCAGCGCCGACCCCTTTTCCTACGCCGGGGTCGTCGGCTACGTCTACTTCGTAGGGGTATCCTCTGGCGTTCTGAATCCTGACGATTCCGCGGTGCGCGAGATCGAGGATGCGTTACGGATCGCGGAACGATCCGGTGATGACGTCGCGTTTGCCTGGGCCCGGATGGCGCTGGGCGTTGCGCTGGTGCACCGCCACACGGCCACGGAGCGTGACCGCGGACAGACGCTGCTGGCCGAGGTCGGCGAGGTGTTGCTGCGCCGCGGATACCTGCTGTGCGATTTGCCGCTCGTCGAGGTGTACGTGGCGCGTGCGCGGGCTCGGCGTGGAGACCGCGATGAGGCCATTCCGCTCATGCGCGCTGCGGTCGACGATCTGTTCCGCGAGGGACAACTGCTGTTGTGGGGCATTCCGGCGACCGGTGTTCTGGTGGAGACACTGCTCGATCGCGGCGATGAGAGTGACGTGGCCGAAGCCGAGGTCGCGATCGAGCGGTTAGCGGCTGCGCCAGCCGATGAGGGTCTGGTGATACGCGAGATTTGGCTGTTGCGGCTGCGGGCTCTGCTGGCGCGGGCTCACGGCGATGGCGCGACTTACGCACACTTGCGGGATCGCTACTGCGACATGGCCAGAACGCTTGGGTTCGAGGGTCATATCGCCTGGGCCGAGGCGATGCCATGACGGCGGTCATTCTGTGTGCCCATAGCGACGCGGCGGGTGAGCGCGAAGTTGCCGCAGCCGCAGCGCTAAATCCCGACTTGGGGAACGCGGCGCCCGAAGGGAGCAGGAGGAACCGCCCTTCCGGGCGCCGCGTCCGTTTTGAGGCCGCCTGCACAGGGATAACTACGTGAGTGCCACACCTTGTTATCTCCGGGCGCCCCAAGCTTATTCAATTAAGATCCCCGCGTTGGCGGTCGACCCTAGGGACTCCCCGCTGGGCGGTAGGGAGCCCTAGGACCGACCATTCTCGGAGCGGGTGCGTGTGCGGCGCACCCCGGTCGCTCCAAGCTCATTTTTAGCTATGACCCCGGCGTCGTCGGCGCGTTAAACGGACCCACAAGGCAGATGCTCGACGGGTAACGCACCACGAGCGCCGCGTACTGCCACGCAATTAAGTTCACGCTCATCTGGTACGCCAACTGCTCCTTGGCCACCTGGAAATTCAGCGGACCCTCGTAGAGCAGCCAGTCCGGCGAATGACCGAGAATCACGTAATCCTGCGACCCGGAGCCGGAGGTGATAGGGACGTTGACGTCCAGAATGACTTTCATTCCAAGCCACTCCGCGACCACGCCGTCATCAGGCGTGCCAATCAGTGCGGCGGGATGCGTCGACGGAAGCGCCAGCGGCCGGCCGTTCAGATCAATACCGTTTGCGAAACCAGACAGCCAGCGCCGGGGATGCATGATGCAGACGTTCGGTTTGCGGTACCGGGTTTGAACCATCGTCTGATAGCCCGTCGCGATACCGTCCACCAGGCCCGCCACCGAGCTGCCCGCGGCCACAGTCGAAACCCCGGACACATTAAGCAAACCCGTCATCTGCCCGGAGCCAGACCCGGTCAGCACACTCGAATCCACCTGCGCCCCATCCGCCGCGCCAAGATCGGAGGCAATGACCTCATCGATCCTGGAATCCGGCGATGACTGATCGAGCAACTGGCGGGACGCCACGACCTTGGCCGCGACCGTCGTGACGGGGCTTGAGATCGTCGTGTCGACGGGGTCACCTTCGGTCAGGGTCTGGTTCTGTGTCGAGTCAATCCCGATCGACGAGCCCGACGTGAACGCCGGAACCACGATCTGAGATGTCTTCGCCGGGATCGGGAACCGCCTACAGACGTCCGCGGTTGCGCGCAACGGATGAGCGGCGGCCTCGAACTCGCTTTGCAAATACGCCGGCGCCACGAACGAGCCGCCGGCGCCGACCGTTTCGTCGAGCCCACGCAGCTCCCGGAACGAGGGGTGCAGCCGGATCTGATTGCCGTGGTCGCGGAGCCGAACTTCCGCCTCCTGGTCGACCGGCCCGTACAAGGCCCGCCGTGCCGCATCGAGGAAGAAACTGTGCTTAGCGCCGGGGCGGTAAGTGAGCTGCGCGCCCTGGCGCGCCGACTTCGCCGACTTCTCATTCGCACGCTGCTGCTCGTACTGGTACATGGCTTGCCGATCCAGTACGTACCTGGCTTGCTCGCGGACGGCGGCCTCATCATTTAGATCAATCATCTAGGTTGGCTCCTATATCGTTCCTGTCGAACACCCAGCTCCGCGATACCCGTTGTCCGCCGAGGGATTCCGCGTTCCGCTGGATGGTGCGGCGCGTGACCCCGAGCAGCTCGGCCGCTTCGGCTGAGCCGATGTTTCCTGAATCAGATTCTTCATCATCGGACCCGTCCGTTCGTCGACAACGAATCACCGAGTCCGGACTCGCTGTTCCGGCTGGCGTCGTCGTCGGGCTCGGCCCAATTGCCCAACTCGCCCCCGCAAGCGGGTGGGGGTACCTCCAGCCGCGCAGCGGCGAGGGGGCGTGCCCCCACCTCCGGCCGCGGTTCCGGCCGGCATCATCGTCGGGCTCGGCCCAATTGCCCAACTCGCCCCCGCAAGCGGGTGGTGCCCCCACCTCCGGCCGCGGTTCCGGCCGGCATCGTCGTCGGGCTATCTTGGACGTGATGTCTGTCGAGCCTGGCAAAAGCCTCGAGCCGCCGATGCTGCCCGCCGCGTTGCTGGAGGTATGGCCGGTCATCGCCGTCGGCGCACTGGCCTGGCTGGTTGCTGCTGTCGCGGCGTTCGTCGTACCAGCCCTGGAAACTTGGCGACCGCTGACAATGGCCGGGCTGGGTGTCGGGGTGCTGGGCACCACCATCTTTCTGTGGCAGCGTGACGCCGCCCGTCGTGGCGCGCGTGGCGCACAGACCGGATTGAACTATCAACCCAATCCCGACCGAGAATGAGAGTCCTGAGCTAGGAGGTACGCGTCCAATGGCAGCGCCGCTGTTGCAAGCGCAGGTTGATATCAAGGCACCGGTCTCGAAAGTCTGGGCGCTGGTCAGCGATTTCCGCCGAATGCCCCAGTGGAGCCCGCAGTGTCGGTACATGCGGCCGCTCGGCCCGGTCCGCCATGGCACCCGCACCATCAACTTCAACCGCCGCAACCATCTGTTCTGGGCTACGACATGCACCGTCCTCGAGATGATCCCGGACCAGAAGCTGGCATTCCGGGTCAACACCAACAACACGATCTGGAGCTACGAACTGCAGCCGATCGCCGAGGGCACCCGGGTGATCGAGAGCCGGCACGCGGAGAACGGCACCAAGCCGGTGTCGAGTATGGCGGTGAACGCGCTTTTCGGCGGGACCGCGAACTTCGAGCGGGAACTCGTCGACGGTATGAACGCCTCGCTGGCCAAGATCAAAGCCGCGGCCGAGAACAGCTAGCTGGGTTCTGCGGGTGTCTCGGCGGTGTCGAGCACCCCGTCGTCATACGGGTCGTACATCGGCGAGCCGCTGCCGGCGGGAGCCGGGGTGTCGGAATGCGCACCGCAGCCGTATTCAAAGTCGACGACATTCCCGTCTGCGGACAACTCGTTGCCGCATACCCCGAACATCGCGCCCAACGACCCCGCAAGCGGGAGAAAGAAACCGCAATCGCGACATACGCGTTTGGTGGATTGCGCCATCTGCGCCGACGGACCGTAGTCGCCGTCGTGCCATCGTTGGGCCGCCTCGGAACGGCCCCAGGCACTCATCACGCGGCGCCGTCCCAGGCCGATCTCTGCGGCGATCTCGTCAACCTGCGGGTCACCGGAGGCCAGATAGCCAGGCACCAACCGCGGATCGTCCGGCAGTGGTGCCAGTAGGTCTCCCGGGCTCAGGTCGCCCGGCCGGATCCGCTGATCCCAAGGCACCCATTCCGGCGCCAACAACGACGTCGGCCCCGGTACCAGGACCACCTCACTGATCGTCACGTGGTCGGCCCCGGGATAAGCGGCCACGACGACGGCCCACTGCCACCCCTGATAACCCGGCAGATGGGCCAGGAAACGGTGGGTGGCGCTGGTCGGATCCTCGTAGCCGACGCCGAGGTAGTCCCCGACCGTATCGGCGCCGCTGAACTCGGCGATGGCCGTCCGCGCCGCCTCGACGGCGTCGGTGAGCACCGTCGCCAACTCAGGCAACCACTCCGCCGTAGTCGCCGCAGCCGACTCCGGGGTCGGCCTGGTCACGTCGTCCGCTGTTTCCATACGCCATTCATAGTGCCGTAGACCCATGGGTTCCGGCCACACCGGTTGCCTACACATCGCATCGACGAGGATCTGTGAGAATTGAGGCATGGCTGGACGGCGGCGTGATCACCCCGACACGGGCCGGGCGTCTGCCGGCCGCCGCACCCGTAGCGGACCCGCCGCCGAGCATCCCGGAATGGCCAATTACCCGGCAGACGAGCCGGGCTATCGGCGACCGCGCCGACCGCCGCCGATGCCCAGCGCCAACCGCTATCTGCCGCCGCTGAACCGCGAGCCCGAGCCCGACCGCCGCAGCGAACCGCCGAGTGGCACCGGCACCGCGGGCGGCGAGCGTGTCACGGTCACCCGCGCCGCCGCGCAGCGCAGCCGCGAGATGGGTTCGCGGATGTACGGGTTGGTGCAGCGAGCCGCCACCGCCGACGGCGCCGACAAGTCCGGGCTGACGGCGCTGACCTGGCCGGTGGTAGCCAACTTCGCCACCGATGCCGCGATGGCCGTCGCACTCGCCAACACGCTGTTCTTCGCCGCGGCCACCGGGGAAAGCAAGGACAAGGTCGCGTTATACCTGCTGATCACCATCGCGCCGTTCGCGGTGGTCGCGCCGCTGATCGGTCCGGCGCTAGATCGGCTACAGCATGGCCGACGGGTCGCGCTGGCGGCATCGTTCGCGCTGCGGACGGGGTTGGCGGTGCTGCTGATCAGCAACTACGACGGCGCCACCGGAAGCTACCCGTCATGGGTGTTGTACCCGTGCGCGCTGGCAATGATGGTGCTGTCGAAGTCGTTCAGCGTTCTGCGCAGCGCGGTGACGCCACGGGTGATGCCGCCAACGATCGACCTGGTGCGCGTCAATTCGCGGCTGACCGTGTTCGGGCTGCTGGGGGGCACCATCATCGGCGGTGGCATAGCGAGCGGCATCGAATACGCCTTTACCCGCGTGTTCCATTGGCCCGGCGCGTTATTCGTCGTAATTGCCGTCACGGTTGCCGGTGCCTGGCTGTCCATGCGAATTCCGCGCTGGGTCGAAGTGACCGAGGGTGAGGTTCCCGCCACCTTGAGCTACCGCAGCCGTCCACCGGGCCGAAGCTGGTCCCAGGAGTTCAGCGGTGCGCTTCGACAGCCGTTGGGTCGCAACATCATTACGGCGTTGTGGGGCAATTCCACCATCAAGGTCATGGTCGGATTCCTGTTTTTGTATCCGGCCTTCGTCGCCAAGGCGCACGCCGCCAGTGGATGGGTGCAGCTTGGCATACTGGGGCTGATCGGTGCTGCCGCCGCCACCGGTAACTTCGTCGGCAACTTCGCCAGTGCGCGGCTTCGGTTGGGCAGGCCCGCGGTGCTCGCGGTGCGCTGCACCGTGGCGGTGACCGCGGCGGCAGTGGCGGCGGCGGTGGCCGGCAATCTTGTGACGGCCGCCATCGCAACCTTGATCACGTCGGGTTCAAGCGCAATTGCCAAGGCCGCGCTGGACGCATCGCTACAGGACGACTTGCCCGAGGAATCACGCGCGTCGGCGTTCGGGCGGTCGGAATCGACGCTGCAGCTGGCTTGGGTGCTCGGCGGCGCGCTGGGGGTGTTGCTCAACACCGACCTGTGGGTTGGCTTCAGCGTCGTCGGTGCTGTGCTGATCCTCGGTTTGGCGCAGACGGTGGTCAGCTTCCGCGGTGACTCGTTGATCCCCGGCCTGGGAGGCAACCGGCCGGTTATGGTCGAGCAGGAAGGTGGCCTCAGCGCCCCGGACACCGCGGCAGTCTCGTGGGAGTAAAGCCGACGGCAAGGTCCGGCGTCGCTGCGCTGATCGCGGCTTTGGTGGTGCTGGCATGTGCGGCTGCCGGCGTCGGCGCCTGGGCGCTCGAGCGCGGGCGCGCTCCGCTACACCCCGAGATCAGTGCGTATTCCCATGGCCAGCTGACCCGGGTGGGGCCCTACCGATATTGCAAAGTGCTCGACCTTGACGACTGCCAAACCCCGGAGGCGCAGGGTGAGCTGCGGGTGAATGCGCGTGATCCGGTGCAACTTTCGGTGCCACCGGCGATCGGGCGGGCACCCTGGTGGCTGCTGCGGGTCTACGAGGATGCGGTCAACCCCGTGACGACCTTCTACCGCCCGGGCAGCCGGCTGGCAGTCACCATCCCCACTGTCGATCCGAAACGGGGCCGGCTGACGGGAATCGCCATCGAGTTGATGACCGTCGTCGTCGACCAGGCCGGCCAGTTGCAGGGCGTGCCCCATGCGGAGTGGTCGGTGCGAACCGCGTGGAGCTGAGCCCACGAACTACGCGCCGTGGCCGGCGGGCACCCTTTCGGCTTCGAGCGGCGGCCCGGGCGGTGTGCCATCACCGAAGGGCCCGCCGCCCAATGCTTCTCGGCCGTGCGCCGTCAGCCAGTTGGCTAGCTCCGGCCCCTTCGGCACTATGCGGGTCGGATTGATGTCGACATGCACGATGTAGTAGTGCTGCTTGATCTGGACGAAGTCGACGGTATCGCCGAAGCCTGGCGTCTGGAACAGGTCGCGCGCGTATGCCCACAGCACCGGCATCTCGGAGAGTTTGCTTCGATTGCACTTGAAGTGACCGTGGTAAACCGGATCGAAGCGGGCCAAGGTCGTGAACAACCGGACATCGGCTTCGGTGATCGTCTCGCCCACCAGAAACCGCTGGTTCTCCAGCCGATCGCTGACCCAGTCCAATGCGGTGAACAACCGGTCATAGGCCGCGTCGTAGGCCTCTTGCGAGCCGGCGAAACCGCACCGATAAACACCGTTGTTGATCTCGGTGTAGACCCTTTTGCTGACCTCGTCGATCTCATCGCGCAGCGGCTCGGGATATAGCTGCGGAGCGCCGTCGCGGTGGTAGGCAGCCCATTCCATGGACAAGTCCAACGTCATCTGCGCGAAATCGTTGGTGACCACCGCGCCGGTCGGCACGTCGACGATCGCGGGGACGGTGATGCCTTTCGGATAGTCGGGAAAGCGTTTGAAATAAGCGTCCTGCAGCCGGGGGATCTTCAGCACCGGGTCGACGCCACCCGGGTCGAGGTCGAAAGTCCAACTGCGCTTGTCATGGGTCGGACCGCAAAACCCAATCGAGATAACACTTTCCAGCCCGAGCAGCCGTCGGACAATGATCGCGCGGTTGGCCCATGGACAGGCGCGAGCGACGATGAGTCGATACCGGTCCGGCTCTACCGGATAGCCGTCACGGCCGTCGGCGGTGATACGGGTCGCGATGTAGTTGGTGTCGCGGGTGAACTCGCCGGCCTCAGCGACGTAGGAAGACATCGTCGTCTCGGTCAGGACTCGACGACAGGCAGAAAGCGCCGAGCCAAATCGGCCTCGGTGGATGCACCGGCCTCCCAGTGCGCGATCCACGGTCCGGTGCCCTCGGACTGGTCGACGATGCCGTCTTCAAGCCAGGTGTAGCGACCTTTCAGCACGTTGCGCGCCAGCGCGGCGTCGGTGCTGTCGGTGTTGCTCCACAAGGCGTCGAACAGCGCCTCGACCCGCAAGGTGGCCTGCTGACAAAAAGCTTCGGCCAACTCGTAGGACTGTTGACCGCGGGCCGGATCGGCAACTCGCTGAGCCTCGGCCCGCACACACGTCGCAGCCATGGCGAACAGTTCCGCGCCGATATCCACTACCCGCCCGAGGAATCCCTGCTTTTGCTCCATCGCGGCTTGCCAGCGCGCCATCCCGTAGAAGGTGTTACGGGCCAGCTTGCGCGAGGAGCGCTCGACGAATCGCAGATGCGAGGCCAAGTCGCCGAACTCGCGATACGCGGTTGGCCGTTGCCCCTCGCCGAACACTAACTGCGGCAACCACTTTGCGTAGAACCCACTCGCATCGACCGCGGCCTTCGCTTTCTGGCGGACATCGGCTTTCGGATTCGCCAGATCGCCGGCGGCGCTGAGGTGGGCGTCGACGGCCTCGCGGGCGATGAGCAGCCGCATGATCTCGCTGGATCCTTCGAAGATACGGTTGATCCTCAGGTCGCGGACCACCTGCTCCACCGGCACGGCACGCTCCCCCCGCGCGGCCAGCGATTCGGCGGTCTCATAGCCGCGGCCACCGCGGATCTGCAGCAGTTCGTCGGCGATCACACAGGCCATTTCGCTCGACCACAGCTTGGCCAGTGCCGCTTCGATCCGGATGTCGTTGCGGCCCTCGTCGGCCATCTGACCGGACAACTCCAACACCGACTCGAGCGCATAGGTGGTTGCGGCCATGAACGAAATCTTTTCTGCGACGGCCCCGTGTTCGCCGACGGGTTTGCCCCACTGCACCCGTTCACCGGACCACTCCCGCGCGATTTTCACCGACCACTTGGCGGAACCGGCCGCGATCGCCGGTATCGAGAGCCGGCCGGCGTTGAGGGTGGTCAGCGCGATCTTCAGGCCGTCGCCTTCTCGGCCGATCAGGTTTTCCGCAGGGACTCGGACTCGGTGCAGCCTGGTGAGACCATTTTCGATACCGCGCAATCCCATGAATTTGTTGCGCCGCTCCACGGTGATGCCCGGTGAATCGGCCTCGACGACGAACGCGCTGATGCCGCCGCGGTGCCCGTCGCTCTTGGGCACGGTGGCCATCACCACCAGCAGTTCCGCCACAACGCCGTTGGTCGTCCACAACTTCACACCGTCTAGTTCGTAGGCGGCTCCGCCGTCGACCGGAATCGCCGTCGAGGCCAGCCTCGCCGGGTCGGAACCAACATCCGGTTCGGTGAGCAAAAACGCCGATATCGCCCCTGCGGCACACCGCGGCAGAAACTTCCGCTTCTGCTCCTCCGTCCCGGCCAGCTTGAGCGGTTCCGGCACGCCGATCGACTGATGAGCGGACAGCAGCGCCCCGAGGCTGGCATGCACGGTCGACACCATCATCAACGCCCGGTTGTAGGCGACCTGCGACATATTCAGCCCGCCGTATTCCGATGGGATCTTCATTCCGAAACAACCCAGTTCGGCGAGGCCTTTGACATATTCGTCGGGAATCTGGGCGTCGCGCTCGATGACGCTGCCGTCGACGGAGTCGAGGAATTCCCGCAGTTGGGCTAAGAATTTCCCGGTGCGAGCGGCCTCTTCGTCAGAGGGCCTGGGAAACGGGTGAATGAGCTCGAGTGGAAATCGGCCGAGGAATAGCTCCTTGGCCAAAGACGGTTTATCCCAACCACTTTCGCGAGATTCCTCAGCTACGGCTCTCGCTTGTTCTTCGCTGACCTGCACCTGCTGTGCCATCGGACTTCCCTCACTCGAAGCGACTCCTGCGGAACTTCGATGTCCAGTGTTCCCCCGCGAGCTCGCCGGTACACGCGTTTGTGCAACTAGCGCACAACCGCCGACGCCGGCATCGGCGCGAGACGCAGGTCGAGCTAGGCGTCGAGTTCGCGCGCCACGGCTTTGACCACGTCGGAGACCCTCCGAGCGGTTTTGCGGTCCGGGTAGCGCCCCTTGCGCAGCTCCGGCTGCACGGCGCTCTCCAACAAGGTGATCATGTCCTCGACCATGCCGTGCAGCTCATCAGGGCTGTGCTTGTGTTCTGCCGGGGCCTCCCTGCGCGGGCGGGCGAGGGTGGGTGGCGGGTCAAGCAGTTTGAGACTCAGTGCCTGCGGTCCGCGGCGTCCGGAGGCGACACCGAATTCCACACGCTGCCCTGCCTTGAGGCCTTCGACGCCCGCAGGCAGCGCCGAAGAGCGGACGTAGACGTCCTCGCCATCCTCCTGGGACAAGAACCCGAATCCCTTGTCAGCGTCGTACCACTTCACCTTGCCAGTCGGCACCGGTCTCACCTGCTTGTCGGATAACTAAGTTGAGGAAAACAATGACGCGTCCCGACTGCGCAGGACGCGATGACGACAGATCCTACTCGGAAGGCCCACGGCCGAGCACCCAGTTTCTCGGTACGCTGGCACTACCCCTGGAGGAGACAATGCGCCTGATCCTGAACGTTATCTGGTTGATTTTCGGCGGCCTGTGGTTGGCCCTCGGCTACCTGCTGGCTGCGCTCGTCTGCTTCCTGCTCATTGTCACCATCCCCTTCGGATTCGCGGCGTTGCGCATCGCATCCTATGCGTTGTGGCCGTTCGGGCGGACGATCATCGACAAGCCCGGTGCCGGCACCGGCACGCTGCTCGGGAACATCATCTGGTTGGTGTTGTTCGGGATCTGGCTCGCGATCGGGCACCTGGTAAGCGCGGTGGCGATGGCGCTGACAATCGTCGGTATTCCGCTGGCGCTGGCCAACCTGAAATTGATTCCGGTGTCGCTGGTGCCACTGGGCAAGGAAATCGTCCCCGTCGATCAGGCACACCGCGGCGGATCGCTGCCGGCGTACCACTGACCGCCGATACGCTTCTCGGCGCCGTCACTTCGGCCCCAAGATCACTGTGATCCGTCCCTCGACGGCAAAATCGATGTGAGTTCGATCACATAACGGAATTATCACAGCACGGCCACGGCTCGATATCGGAGCCAGTGAGCTGCACAAACAACGAGTCCTCCTGGTGTTTTCCCGGTTCACGGGAAACGAAACGCCGAAATCGCTATGAAATGACTCCACCGCGATCTCCCGCTAGCGTCGTCCGGAGCTTGCCGAGTCTTACTGAGCGGCGGGCCTTCTCGCCTATAGCGCCGAGCTCCATCCGATAGGCGGGGACACACCAACCCGTGGATGGAGGCGGGGGACCCACTGGTCCACCGAAATCGGACCGGAGCCTTCGCGGCTCCTTGGGGTGAAGCCGTCGCCGTTCCTTTGGGACTCGGTGCGGCCGGGCGACCTCTTCCGCCCGAACCCGACAGCTGACCTCGTGGGCGCATCAAGAGAGGACGTCTTCGGCGTATGAGCGGACGGCATCGTAAGCCCACGGCTTCGAACATCAGTGTCGCCAAACTCGCATTCACCGGTGCTGTGCTCGGTGGCGGTGGTATCGCCCTCGCGGGCCACGCGTCCGCGGCTACCGACGAGCAATGGGATGCTGTCGCGGGATGCGAATCCGGTGGCAACTGGGGCATCAACACCGGCAACGGGTACCACGGCGGGCTGCAATTCTCGCAGGGCACCTGGGCCGCGCACGGCGGCGGCGAGTTCGCCCCCAGCGCGAACCAGGCCACTCGCGCACAGCAGATCGCCGTCGCCGAGCGGGTTCTGGGCACCCAGGGCCGCGGTGCCTGGCCGGTGTGCGGCCATGGACTCGGGGCCGCGACGCCGCGCAACGTCGTCGCCGACGCGCCCGCACCGGACGCGCCCCCGCCCGACGCACCGCCACCCCCGCCCGACGCACCGCCGCCGCCGGCACCAGTCGAGGCCGCCGCATTCGACGCACCTGCGCCGCCGCCTCCGCCTGCCGACCTGCCGCCGCCGCCA
>Ga0210390_10002971_pt1 | contig 14691 bp, 16 predicted proteins | sample IncBWH11OmetaG_FD_161050 | JGI IMG/M metagenome (GOLD analysis project Ga0210390, IMG submission 161050) | Forest soil microbial communities from Barre Woods Harvard Forest LTER site, Petersham, Massachusetts, United States - Inc-BW-H-11-O ...
AGCGGAAAGTGGACATAGGCCAGGCCCATATCGAACTGCGCTCCGAGGAATTCCTCGTCCGGCAGGCGGTCCGGCGGAAAGTCGGCCAATAGCTTCGCTATGCGCTCCAGAACGACTTTCTTATCTTCTCCGGCAGCAGTCGACGTCATCAGATTCCCAGCTGGACGGCGAGCAACTCACGATGATAAGCCGGGTCGCCGAGAAAGAGTTGCGATGTCTTAGCCCGCTTGAAATATAGGTGCGCAGGATGCTCCCAGGTGAAGCCCATCCCGCCATGGATCTGAATATTTTCCGCCGCCACGTGCAAGTAGGCCTCGGAGCAGTAGCTCTTCGCTATTCGGGCCGCGATTGGTAGCTCGTCTACCATTTCACTCGCCGCCCACCCGGCATAATAGACCGCCGACTTCGCAGACTCCACCTCAAGCAGCATGTTGGCGCATTTGTGCTTTATTGCCTGGTAGCTCCCGATCTTGCGGCCGAATGCGATGCGCTGGCTTGCGTAATCCACCGCCATCTCGAGCGCGCGGGCCGCACCCCCGACTTGCTCTGCGGCCAGCGCCACCGCCGCATGATCGAGCATCTCCTCGACCGCATGCCATCCGCGGCCGTCTTCACCCACCAGCCGCGCAGGCGTCGACGCGAAGGTCACTCGGGCCAGCTTTCTGGTCAGGTCCATCGTCGTTACCGCTTCGGCGCTGAGTCCTTGCGCACTCTTCTCGACGGCAAAGATCGAAACGCCTGCCGCTGTCCGCGCGACCACGAGCAACAGATCGGCAGTGTGGCCGTCCGTCACGTACAGCTTCTCGCCGGAGAGCTTCCACACGCCGTCGCGCTGCTCCGCATCGAGCGCGACTCCAGCTTCGTCCCAGCGGCCGCCGGCCTCGACCAGGGCCACCGTCGCGATCGTCGTTCCCCGTGCGATCCCCGGGAGGTAGTCCTGGCGCGTAGTTTCATCGCCGCAGGCGAGCAACAAGTTGGTTGCCAGGGCCACCGTGGAGAAGTACGGCGAGCACAGCAGCGCGCGGCCCATCTCCTCGTACACCACGACGAGGTCCATGTAGCTGGAACCGACGCCGCCGTAGGCCTCCGGAATGATGAGCCCCAGGAGGCCGAGCTGGTCGGCCATCTGCTTCCACAGGTCTGGCTCGTAGCCGTTCGCGGTCTCCATCGTCCGTCGCACCGCGGCTTCCGGTGACTTCGCCTCGAGAAACTCGCGGAGGACGCCACGGAATTCGGCCTGTTCCGCGCTCGTGCGAAACGGCTCGGCATTCACCGGTACGGTGGCAGTTGCTTCGCTCATCGGCCCTGGCGGCTCTCGTCTCTGTTCGGTGTCTCCGTGCTTGATTCCGCTCCTACCACTGCACCGGCCTACGGCGCATCGTACGCGGAGTCCGGAAACTGCAGGCCGAAGGAACCGGGATCGAGCGGCACGTCAAACGCGCTTTGTATACGGCACATCATCGCGTAATGACTGGCGAGGAACACGACCTGCGCAACGGTCTGCGACGCGAAGAAGGTGCATGCTTCGGCCCAGAGTTCGTCCGTGACAGTCAGCGATTCCACCGCACGCGCAAGTCTCACAAGTATCTGATCAGGCGCGTCCAGGCCATCGAGATCGCCGTCGCGCACCCCACGGATGAGCGGCGCGGAGATCCCGAACGCGGCCAGTCGTGTCGCGTGGTGACCCCAGACGTATCCAGCGCGACATTGCCCGGCGACAGCCGAGATCACGAGCTCGGCAGTACGGTCGTCAAGCCCGGCTGCGCTCGCCTTTCTCAGCGGCCATTGGAGGGCAGCGAACTCCGGGGACAGCGCTATCGCGCGAAGCAGATTCGGAACGGACTCACCCGCACCCAGGTCCGCCTCGTACGTCCCGTAACTGACTCTCATGCCGGAGCGCCTTTCAACGCAAACCAAACGGTTGTCGGCTACCAGTAAACGGTACACAGTGCGCCAGGCTTGTCAAGGGCCTGCTAAGCGGCGTCATCCGCAGCAGCTGCCGCCGCGAGCCGGACCTCGACCGTCGCCAACCAACCGGCTGCTTGACAAACCACCAGGAACTCTCCTAGCTTGTGTGCCGTTTCAGCTTGTCGAGTCATCGCGCCGTCGCGCTGCTCAGGCTGCGAGCGAGGGAGGCCTCAGCGATCAGTGTCCGGACTACGTGACAAGTATTGCATCGTCGGCGTGGGCGAGACGGCGTATACCAGGGGCGCTGGGCGCAGTACGCGATCCCTGGCCGCGGAGGCCGTCCGACGCGCGATCATCGATGCCGGGCTCCAGGCCGCTGACGTCGACGGCCTGATGAGCTACCACGTCGGCGATTCGACCATCACGCCAACGCTCGCGACGGATCTCGGCGTCAGGCCCAACTTCTTCGCCGATCCATTCGGCGGCGGTTCGAGCACCGAAAGCCTGATCGGGCTCGCGGCCGGGGCGATTGAGGCGGGGATGTGCCACACAGTCGCGATCTACCGCGCCCTGAACGGCTACTCCGGTCTTCGGCTGGGTGGCAGCGCCCGGCAGGGGCCACACACCATTACCGGCTCCCAGTTGGACTCTCTTCCTTATGGACTCGCAAGTCCGGCCCAGCGATTCCAGCTGGCGTTCGCCCGGCACATGTACGAGTACGGCACGACGAACGAGCAGCTGGCCCGGATACGCGTCGTGGGCAGCAACCACGCGTCGAATAACCCGAAGGCCCTCTATCGAAAGCGCCTGACGGTTAACGATGTGCTGGAGTCTCGGTGGGTCGTCAAACCGGCTTGCCACCTGTTGGATTGTTGCGCTGAGACCGACAACGCGACGTGCATCATCGTGACATCGGCGGAGCGCGCGCGAAATCTGCGCCAACGACCCGTCTACATCATGTCCACTGTCGGCAGGGTCACCCGGCCGTTCCCGGACTTCGACGCGGATGTCCAATGCAGTCCCATCACCCGGCAGGCCGGCTACTACGGCGGCCGGCTCGCCTTCCGGAATGCCGGTGTGGAGCCGACGGACATTCACGTTACCGGTTGTTATGACTGTTTCACTTTCAGTCCGATCATCTTGCTAGAGGCGTACGGTTATTGCGAGCTTGGCGAGGGCGGCGACTACGTGTCGAGCGGAATAATCGAGCTGGGCGGTGCCCGTCCGAACAACACCAGCGGTGGGCAATTGTGCGAGGGTTACGCCCAAGGCATGAACCTCGTGATCGAGAACGTGCGGCAACTGCGTCACCAAGCCGACGACTCGTGCCCGGAAGGTCAGCACACTTACGACTATTCTGAGGGCGGTTGTCGTCAGGTCAAGGATGTCGAACTCACCATGAACATGGGGTGGGGTACTCCCGCGATAGGCAGCGCGATGATCCTGCGGAGGTAATAGTGGCTGAATACAAGGGCCTTGACCTAGTGGTTACGCCGACCGACCCAGAGCACCGCGGATATTTCGAAGCGGCCGCGAGCGGCGAACTGGTGGTTCAGCGATGCGGTGCGTGCCAGATGCTGCGGGGCACCGTCGGCGCGGCCTGCCCGTTCTGCATGTCAGGGGAATGGGATTGGCGGCCAGTGAGCGGCCTGGGCACGATCTACAGCTACGAGATCGTCACCCAGCCGATTCAGCCGGCGTTCGGCGACTGGGTTCCGTACCCGATCGTGCTGGTCGAGCTGGACGAGCAGCGAGCGGTTCCGTGGCGGGGCGGTGGCGAGGATGAGCTGGTATCCGTGCGCCTGGTCCGTAATCTGGTCCGTGCCGACGATCCAACGCTGCCCGAGGACGAGCAGAAGGTTGCCATTGGCAAGCGGGTACGTGCCTGCTTCGTGCCGCTGGGCGGTGGGATGGCGTTGCCGCAGTTCTGCCTCAGTGACGAAACGCCCGAGCACGAGCCATGGCAAGCGACGTCTGGCCGGCCGTAATCGGTCAGGCCTGGTGGATCGTGCCGCTGAGTGCGCGCCGACACCGAAAGTAGACCCGTTCGGCCTTGCCCTTTACCAGTGCCGCCTTCTCGGCAGGGCTGTACTCAGCGATAATGGTCTTCAGCGCATTCCAGAGGGTGCGGTACGACTTAATAGGTCGCTTATCGACGGGAGAATTTGCTCTCCAGCATGCATCGATCGGGTCCATACGACGCGAGCCCCAATGTTCCGCGAGCTTGGCCGATTACAGAGACATGGAAGCTCCGGGATACGCACCGCGGAGTACCAGCAAGTCAATGCCTCCGATCTTAATGTGCACATTCGGGAAATGGGTCAGGGCGAGCATGTTGCGCTTCCAGCTGGCCTACACTTCGTCTGGTCGAGCGGCGACGTAAGGTCCGGCCGCCAACGATCCGCCGAAATGGTCGAGAATGACACGCGCATCCGGGAAGGTCCTGATGAGATCGATGAGTTCCGGGAGCTGTGTGTGGTACAGCCAGGCGTCGAAGGCGAGCCCCCGCATCGCCAGCTGGCGGAACCCGTGGCGGAAAAGCGGGTGCTCCATAAGCCGAGGCCCCGGGCTGGTGGGATACGCGGGTATCTCGCTCGCCGCGTCCCAGGCGGTGACCTGCCGGATGCCGGTCAGCAATCCGTCGCCGGTGTCGGCCAATTTATCCAGGACCTCACCGACCTGGTCGCCCAGGCGCAGGTCGGCAAGCCCACGATGCCGCCGACGGTTTCGCCGCCGCGGCGTCTCGATTCGGCTGCTATCTCGGCGACGCGTCGAACCTCGCCGAGCGATGCGAGGGGCGCCGGCTGGCGAGTGTCGTAGCCGAGCCGACTTCGGCGAAGATCGTCGTGGTTACGCGGTGACCGTCAGCGCTGTCCGCTAGGCGCTCATCGAGCAGGTAGCACCGCTCGTGCTGTTCTCGCAGGTGGTGATGGGAGTGGGTGATCTCCAGGTCCGGGTCGATCACGTCCTCCATCAGCGCAGGGTCACTGTCGTCGTGCCAGGTCGCATCGGCAGCCCGTACTCAGCGCGCAATCTCCGTTGAGCTGGAACTTCAGGTAGGGCCCCTCGATGTCAAGAACGATCTCCGTGAGGTCCGGGTCGTCGCGCGCGACCTGAACGTCAGGGCCCGCCCGTTCGGCGACCATCCAGGCGAACGGGTTGAACTCGCGCGGGGCCACGAGCCCGCCCCACCGCGTCGTCGCGTAGTCGGCGTCGACGAACTCACGCGGCGGAGGCTCCGGGGGTAGTGCACGGCCAGTGCCCACCGCCGGATATCTGATAAGGAGACCGGGAACGACACCCGCCTGCTCAGCCGGCGGCACTGCGCATCGCGGCTGAGATGCAAGGAGATTGCGCTCTCATTGACGGTCCTCGGTGCTCATCGAAAGGTAAGCCCCTACGATCTCGGTTATCTTCACACCCCGGCCAGGGTGTTTTCCGCGTCAGGGTACGCCATTCCGACCAGGCCCTCGTCGAGCGGAACGTCATACGCGAATTGGATGCGGCACAACATCGCGTAATAGCTGGCGAGCAGGACGACGTGCGCTAGGGCATGCGGCGATAGAAATAGGGACGCTGCGTCCCATCGCTCGTCGGTGACCGTGCACGTCTCTACCGCCTGCGCCAGCGTCACCAGGGCCCGATCGGCTTCGTCCAGGCTGGTCAGATCGCCATCCCGCAGGCCCCGGATCTGATCGGGGGAGAGGCCCCGGCTCACCAGCCGCGGCGCGTGGCCGCTCCAAACCTGGGGATTTCGGCATTGAGCCGCTACTGCGGAAATGGTCAACTCGGCCACCCGCTTGTCGAGTCCGGCCCGACACGCTTTCCGCATCGGCCACTGCAGGGCGGCAACGTCGGGAGCGATCGAGATGGCGCGCAATAGGTTCGATACAAACTCTCCGGCGCTGACTTGGACTTCCTGGCTACCGTAGCTCACTCTCATGCGCCGGTACCTTTTCGTCTACGCGCCCGCTGACACGCCGCCACCGATCATCTCCTGGACGATCCGCGACTCGTCGACCTCGGCGCCTGCGAGCTCTGCCTTAATCAACCCACTGTCGAGAACGATCACGCGAGTGCACACAGCGAGCAGGTCCTCGGTGTCCGACGAGCAAACGATGAATGCCTTGCCACTGGCCGCCTCGTTACGGATCAGCTCGTAGATCGCCTCGCGCGCACCAACGTCGACGCCACTTGTTGGCTCGTCGAGGATAAGTACGTCAGGCCGCAAGCTGAGCCACTTGCTGAAGACCACCTTTTGCTGGTTGCCGCCGCTGAGCAGCCGCAACGCACGCTCGGGATCGTTCGGGCGAATGTCGAGAGCCTTGATCCAGTGCCGGGCGACGTCCGTCTCGTCTCGGTAGCGGATGAACCCGGCACGTGAGTAGCGCCGCATCTCAGGCAGGGTGATGTTCTCGCGCACGGTGAGGTCATGAGATCCGGCACCGGGGACTCCGCCTGGCAACACGAGGCAAACGCCTCTTCGCATCGCCTGCCGCGGAGACGGATCGACGATGGTGGCGTCGTCCTTCGTCACCAGGCGAACCCGGCTGGGAATCGCACCGACCAGCGCGCGTGCCATCTCTTCGCGGCCGGAGCCGGTAAGCCCGGCGACACCTAGAATTTCACCCTGCCGCAGGGTGAAATCTATGGAGTGGATGCGGCGGCTGGCCAGCCCACGTATCGCTAGTACGACCGGTCGCTCGTCCACAGTCTGCAAGGTCCTGAGGTGGTCGGGCAACGAAGCTGCGAGTTCACCACCTACGATCCAGTTGACCATGGTGTCCCGATCGATCTCGCGGATACCCGTCACTCCACGCACACGACCATCGCGCAGGACGGTGGCGCGGTCGGCGAGTCGCTCGACTTCTTGTAGGCGATGGGTCACATAGATGACGCTGGTTCCCACGTTGCGCGCTTGCTCTACCAGTGAGAACAGGGCGTCCACCTCGGAATGCGGGAGTGCGGCAGTTGGCTCGTCCAGAACCAACACGCGACTAACTCCGCTCTCCGTGTCGAGCGCACGCGCAATCGCTATGGCGCTACGTTCGACGGGCCGCAACGTGTTGACGGGGCACTCGATGTCAACGTCGACACCAAGCAATGCTAGAAGGCGCCGGGTCTTTGCGCGCTGCGCACGCCAGTCGACAAACTGACGTCCGATGCGAAGGTAGCCGGTGCCGAGTGCAACGTTTTCGACGGCAGTCAGTTCGCCGATGATGCCCAACGTCTGGTGCACGAATCGCAGGCCGAGCCGCGCAGACTCCCGTGGCGACCCGATCTTCAAGTGTTCGCCGCCGACGACGATCTCTGCGCCGGGATCGGGTTTGTAGATGCCGGCGAGGATCTTGATGAGCGTCGACTTGCCGGATCCGTTCTGGCCCAGCAATGCGTGAACCTCGGCCGGGCGAACGGTGAAGTCGACGTCGATGAGCGCACGCTGTCCGGGGAAGGTCTTCGACAAATGATTGATAGCAACCGCCGCAGGCGAGCCCGGAACGGCTTCCATCGTCGCTTCTGTCGTCATGGCCGGTTTGGCAACGTAGCAGCCGACGTTCCATCCGGATCTCTGGCGAGGGTCGGCGTCTCTGCGGCCTTGGTCGCCGACTGGCCAGTGTCCTCAACCGGCGTTGCGCGCCGCATGCTGCGCAGGTGACTCACCCCAATCGCCGCAATCAAGGCAACGCCCTGGAAGATGTTGGGCGACCATTGCGGCGCGCCGTCGAGTAGCAGCCCGTACTGACCGGTGCCGAGGAGGATTACCGCGACGATGGTGCCAGTGGCGTTGAACCGTTTGGCCCGAAACTGCGTAGCTCCGACGAAAACCGCCGCAAATGCCGGCAGCAGAAAAGAATCACCGGCGCCAGGAGTCGCCGACGAAACACTGGCGGTCAGAACAATCCCAGCGAACGCTCCGATCAGCCCAGAAGACACGAGCGCGCCAGCCTGTACGGCACCCACGCGAATCCCGGAAAGCCTGGCGACATAAGGATCGAATCCGACCGCATAAATGTAGCGACCCGCTACGGTCCGGGCCAGAATGACGCCCAATATGATCGCGATGACACCGGTAAATAGAATTGGGATAGTGAACCCGCCCCAGCTATACGCATAGAACTGATATGAGAATGCGCCAGACACCCTAGTCGAACTGAGCGTCTGGTTGTTCGCCACGGCCACGGCGAGGGCATCCGCGATCAACCAGATCGCGAGGGTGCCGATGATTGAAGGAATCTTCAGCAATACCACGACGATGATGTTCGCGACGGCTATGACCAGACCCACGCCGAGCGTCGCGAGAATAACCACCGCGATCGGCAATTCCGTTCTCGAAAGCAACCAGGCACACATGACGCCGGACAGGCTGATGTTCCCGCCGATCGACGCATCGAACGTGCCCGAGGCCAGCGGAATGACTACCGCCAGCGCCGCAATGGCGGACAGCGAGTAGGTGTTCGCAATGGCCCGCACGGTCTCCATGGTCGGAAACAGCTTGGGCACGAGCACCCAGAAAATAACCAGAACCAGCACGAACACGTAGATCGCGCCGATGTTGCGAAAGGATAGATCGTTTCGAATCCGACCCGAGAACTGCATGACCATCCCTTCGTCGTCAGCTGTCGCGTCGCGAGTTAACACCGGGGCTTTGGACTAGCACAGAAATTACGCAAGTGGGCCGCTGCGGCGCGGCGTTCGGCGCGCCGCAGCGTCCCACCTGCGTCTCCTGCGCTCATACTGAGCCATCTAGTGTTGTGCGGCGCTCAGATCAGGATTTGCCCCAGAGCTTCTCGTACTGCGCCTCGAAGTTGGGGATCTGGTTGTAGCCAGGAGCCACAGTAGTAGCATCGCCGGCATTGGTTATCAGCCAGATCTTCGACGGCACCTCATCGGGGGCTGGTGACACCCCGGCCAGGATCCGCGCCATCGCGTCCATCATCCGCCAGGTCGTGTCGTTCTGCTCGTACATCTCGATCGACTCAATGCTGCCATTCGCGAGGTACTGCAACAGCGTTGAGTTCGGGTACGCGGTGAAGATGTCTGCGTGAAGGCCCGCGGTCTTGAGCGTCTGCGGGAGGCCGACCGTCATGTTGCCCTGGATCGCGATGATCGCATTGATTCCCGGGTGGGCGTGCATGTAGGCCACCACATTGCCGGGCAGCGTCGTTCCGATGGCGGTCGGCGGAACGTTGATCGCGCTGTATCCGCAGGTCGGACACATCTGCGAGTAATACTGCTTGAAGTACATCTGCGCCTCGACGGCCGCCTGGTAGGCGGTGCTGCTGAGGACGAGAGTGTTTGCGGTCTTACCAAGCTTGGCCAGGTCATCCGCGGCCCACGCCTGGCCCTGCGCCTGGTAGGTGCCTGAGGCCTGTGGGACGACGGCCGTGATTCCATTGCCCACTGGGTCGTCGACGAACGCATCGACTACCGGGATCCCCTCGGCCTTCGCCTGCACGAGCGGCTTGGCAAACATTATCTCCGGGAAGGCATTCGCCAGGATGCCGTCCGGGTGGTTCTGCACGGCGAGGTTCCAGGCCGCGAGAACGGTCTGCGGCGTAAGGCCACCGTCGAGGATCTTCAGGTGCCAACCGAGCACGGCCGCGGCCGCCTCCATGTCTGGCTCCCAGATGGTGCAGTCCGGAGAACCGCACACCACCCAGTCGATGGTCTTGCCTGTCGGTATGGGCTTGCCAACCGGGGTCGTAACCGGGATTTGGGTCGGGCGGGTGGCGAACTGCGCGAGCAGCGCTTGCGCCTGCGGGATGGCGTTCGAGTTTGCGGTAGCAGACGTTGAGCTGCCCGCACCTGAGGTTGAAGTCGAATTACTGGCGCTAGATGAGCTAGATGAGCAGGCCGCAAGAAGTAGCAGCGCTGATGTTCCGATCGTTGCAACGGCGGTCCACGAAGCCCGCCGTCTGGTGCCGCAATATACGGACACGGTGACTCCTGTCGATTGGCATGAAGTTGTAGAGACACCCGCTGGTCGGCGATTTGCTGGATCGTACCAACCAATCGACCGGTTGGCAACAAGGCAAACTCCGCGACCCCTCGCAGGTCAGCGGCAAGGAGTCGGCCATCATCCGCCGGCTGCGCGCCGAGGTGAAGGAACTCCTCGTGACGAGGCCGCAGGCCCAGGGCCAGCCTCACCCGAGGCTGGACCCAACAACTGAAGCCGCCACGAAACTCGGGGCGGCGCAACCGCGAGCGATGACGGACGGAGCGAGGTTGACCTTGACATTCATGGTCTGCGGCGTATCGTCCCAACTAACAGCCGACTGTTTGAATCTCGATCTCAGCGTCGCCTTAGGGGGCCCAGATGACCAGCGCTGCAATCGCAACCGCAGTCGAAGGTCCGCAGACACTTTTCCCCATCGTCTCGGTCGACGATCACATCATGGTGGCGCCGACCCTGTTCCAGGATCGACTGCCGGCGAGCGCTCGCGAGGGCGCGCCGTCCATGCACCGAGAACTCCGTCCGTCTATTCGGTCGGCCGGTACTCAGGCGTGGGGCGATGTCTGGCGCTACGAGGACGTCGAGGTGCCGATCATCTCCGGGCACGCCGGAGCCGGGAAGCCGCCAGACGAGTTCGACATGGAGCCGATGACCTACGACGACATTCGGCCTGGCTGCTACGACTTGGCCCCGCGCCTGGCAGACATGGACCTCGACGGTGTCGAAGCATCGGTGTGCTTCCCCAACCTGTTCGTCCGATTCTGCGGTCAGCGGTTCGCTCAGGCACGCGACAAGGATGTAGCGCTGCTCTGCGTTCGCGCTTACAACGACTGGATCGTCGAGGACTGGCGCGACGCGTCGGAAGGTCGCATCATTCCGAGCATCATCGTGCCCTTGTGGGACGTAGACCTGGCCATCAAGGAACTCGAACGGAACGCCAGCCGTGGTGTGACCGCTGTCTGCTTCTCTGAGATCCCCGCCTATCTCGGGCTGCCTTCCATGTACTCCCGGCAGTGGGAGCCGTTCTTCGCCGCGTGCGCGGCCGCCGAGATAGTCATCAACATGCATGTTGGCTCGAGTTCGGTTGTCGCCACCACCTCGGCCGACGCGCCGCAGGTCATTCTGGTGGCCAATCACTTCGGAGCGACCTCGCTGTCACTTAGCGACTGGTTGTCGTGCGGGGTGTTCGAGCGGCACCCCACCCTCAAGATCGCCTATACGGAGGGCCAGGCCGGCTGGGTTCCTTTCCTGATGTCCCGGTTGGACAAGTTCTGGCACACCGGGAGCGCGGTGGCCAAGTACGACCTGCCGAAGCCGCCGAGCGCGTATCTCCGCGACCACGTCTATTTCTGTGTCTTCGACGATCCTGCCGTGCTGCGTTACCTCGATATCGTGAGTGAAGACAACCTATGCTTCGAGACGGACTATCCGCACCCGGACGGCTCCTGGCCGTCGTCGCGGGAAGCGGCCTGGCGCCAGACCAGCGGCCTGACGCCAGAGCAACGGGTGAAGATCCTTCGGGATAACGCCGCACGCCTTTACCGGATCGAACGCGTATTGAATACGACGGTTGATCTTGGGCTCGTCGCGCCCACGGTCGGCAGCTGAGCGGAGGCGTAGTCATGTCGGTTCCAGGCCTCGTATCGCAAACTTCGGAGGTCCGACCAGGGCAGATGGGCGCTACCGAGTGGCAGACGCGGTGCGACCTGGCGGCGGCCTATCAGCTAATCGATCTGTACGGGATGTCTGATCTTGCGGTCACGCATATCTCGGCGCGTGTTCCGGGTGAGCCCGACCATTTCCTGTTCAATCCCCTTGGCACGCTGTTTGACCAGATCACGGCGTCCTCCCTGATCAAGGTGGATATGGACGGCGGCCTGGTCGAGGGTGACGCCGGGCTGCTCAATCCTGCGGGCTTCGTCATTCACAGCGCGGTCTACCTGGCGCAGCCAAATCTGGTGTGTGCGCTGCACACCCACACGCCGGCGAACAACGCCGTTGCCGCGGTGAAAGAAGGACTCCTGCCGCTCAACCAGAAGTCCGGGTCGATCCAGCACGTACTGCGCTATCACGATTACGAGGGGGCGGCCTTCGATCTTGACGAGCGAGGCCGGATAGCCCGGGATCTCGGGGACGACGGACGCATCCTGCTGCTCCGCAACCATGGATCCCTGACTGTCGGAGAGTCGATCGCCGAGGCCTGGTCGTGGCACTACCTGCTCGAGATGGCCTGCCGGTACCAGGTCCAGACGCTGGCCTGCGTGGCCGGCGGAGCGCATCTCAACCCGCTGTCTGACCATGCGCTGGCGGTGCTCCGCGAGCAGTCGAAAAAGACCTTCTCGTCGGCTGGAGCGCTGCCGATCGGATTCGAGTGGCCGTCACTGGTCCGCAAGCTCGAACGGGAGCGGGGCGGGTCCTACCGATCCTGAGGGGCACACCCGGACGTGCCTTCAGTCGGAGGGCGGCGTAAAGCCGAAGAGCCTTGCCGTGGTGCCGCCCGTGATGGCCCATCGGTCTTCGGCTGGGACGCCGGCAAACATCGCGTCCAGCGCCTCGAGGCTGCGGGGCCAGCAACCCTCGTGGTGGGGGTAATCCGATCCCCATAGCAGCGCGTCTACACCGGTAAACCCGCGGAGCGCTATGGCCGCCGGGTCGTCCTGGAAGGTGCAGTGAAACTGGCGCTGGATGTACTCGCTCGGGCGCAACGGGTACGGCCAAGCCTCAGTCATACCGAACTGCCTGACCATGAACGGCTGGTCGTCCACCGCTCGATCTCGATCGAACATGCCCTGCTTTGCGTACGGCGCAGAGACGTCCTGCCCGAGGCCTACGGTAAATGCCTTGTCGAACCCGGCCATCAGCCCGGCCAGCCAGTAGGCGTTGAACTCCGTCAGCACGAAGTGAAGGCGCGGAAACCGCTCGGCGACGCCGCCGCCGACGAGGTCGGCGATGAGGGCCTGGCCGACCAGGGACCGCTGTGGTTCGAGTCGGAGCCGGTCGGCCAGGGCGGTTGCCTCGTCCGTGAACGCACTGCCGGCCAGCCGCTGCATAAGCTCGGCCGCGTCCACCTTGTAGTCCTCTTCGGTGGTGGTTCGTACGCCGATATGGAACACCGCGACCAGGTCGTGCGCTTGCGCGGCGGCCCAGAGCCTGTCGTAGGCCGGGGAACTGTATCGGACGGTTGGCTCGACGGGCAACACGATGCCGCGAAGACCCCGGCTGGCCGCGCGTTCCACCTCAGTGACCGCGTCGTCGATATCGGTTACCGGAATGATCGCCGTCGGCTTGTGGCGATCGAAATGCTCGCCGAACAACTCGACGACGTAGTCGTTGTAGACGCGAGCGTGCGCAAAGGCAAGCTCGTTGTCGGTGGTGTAGACCAGCAGCCCGACGTTCGGGTGAATGACCTGGCCCCACACGCCGTCGGCGAGATTGTCGCTCTGCCAGCGCGCCAAGGTGCTGTGCTCCTGGAAGGTTCCGCGCAGGTCCCGGTATTCGCTGAGGCTGATGACGTAGTGACCGCCGGCACTGACGTAGTGCATGTACTCCCCGGTCCACGCCAGACGGGCCGCACGGTCGCGCATGCCCCTCGGCAGCCGAGTCGTCCAGAGGTCGGGAGGCTCGCACAGGTGGGTGTCGGCGGAGATGAGTTTGCGTTCCATGATTGCGTTACCTCGGTGTGTGCGTGGGCCAGCGTGGTCACGCTATCAACCAAACGACCATTTGACAACGACGGTCGACGGTACCGCCTGAGCTGCGCGGGAGCGGCAGCTTCCCGGGCACGTCGGACGCTTCGAATCCGGAGTAGACTTACCCGGTCCGCAAGCTGCTCCGGGAGGCTGGGTGCCGGACCTCATCGATCTGACGATCGCAGAGGCGGCACCGCTGGTCCGCGATCGGCAGCTATCTCCGGTCGAGCTGGCCGAGGCCTATCTGCGCCGGATCGCCGATCACGATCGCGCGTACAACGCCTTCATCACGGTAACCTCGCGAGCGGGCGATGGCTGACGCCAGACGGGCCGAATCGGCGATAGTCGCCGGCGGCTACCGTGGACCGCTGCATGGGATCCCGGTCGGCCTGAAGCACATTATCGCCACGAGCGGGATCCGGACCACGTGCGGTTCGCGGATCTTCGCGGAGCGGGTTCCTGAGGCTGCGCTGGTGGCGCGACGGCTGTCCGCGGCTGGCACCGGGTTGCTCGGGAAGCTGAACGCCGACGAGTTCGCGATGGGGACAACGAACGACAACCCGCACTACGGGCCGGCCCGCAACCCTTGGGATCTGACGCGAGTATCGGGCGGCTCGAGCGGCGGCTCCGGCGTAGCGACCGCGGCGCGACTGGTCGCCGCGGCGATCGGCACCGGCACCGGCACCGGCACCGGCACCGGCACCGGCACCGGCACCGGCACCGGCACCGGCACCGGCGGCAGCATTCGCATACCAGCCGCGCTGTGCGGGTGCGTTGGCCTGAAACCCAGTTTCGGACTCGTGAGCCGGACCGGCGTGTACCCGCTATCGGTGTCGCGCGACCACGTCGGACCGCTGACCCGGACGGTCGAAGAGGCCGCGCTCGTACTCCAGGCCATCGTCGGCTACGACCCGCATGACCCAGAGTCCGTCGACCTGGCCAGCGTCGATTATCGCGCCACACTCCGGCAGGGCGTCGCGGGTCTACGAATCGGAGTTCCGGGTGGCCGGCACGCCAGCTTGCCGACCACCGAGGTCGCGCAGGCCATCGGGTCGGCGGCCGAAATCTTGGCCGGACTCGGCGTGAAGGTCATGCCGGTCGAGTTGGACGACGCGCTCGACCTGTCGACCATAACGACGA
>Ga0210390_10002973_pt1 | contig 14687 bp, 8 predicted proteins | sample IncBWH11OmetaG_FD_161050 | JGI IMG/M metagenome (GOLD analysis project Ga0210390, IMG submission 161050) | Forest soil microbial communities from Barre Woods Harvard Forest LTER site, Petersham, Massachusetts, United States - Inc-BW-H-11-O ...
TCCTTGGACTCGGTGGTGCCGTTCGTGCCGCCCGGGCCCGGGGTGCCGAGGACACGGCCGGCCAGGACGACGTTGTAGACCAGGCGCCAGACCGGGTACAGCGGGTTGATCTTGGCGTTGGTTCCCAGCGTGCCGGTGAACGGCTGCTGGCCACCCATCTCGTGAGTGGCCACCGCAAACAGGCGGTTAGTGCCATGCCCGGACGACTGCGCGATCTGCTGCGCGATGGAGAACGGCCCGAGGGCGTTCGGGTCGACCGTGTAGACCGTCCCGTCGTTCTCCTCCACCTGGGTGGTGTTGAACGAGGTGTTGCCGGCGGATGCGTTGACGATGTTGTTGTTGACGCAGGCCGGAAGCGCGCCAGTGCTGTCGGCACCGAGCGTTACCGCGTTGAGCCAGAAGTTCCGCGTACCCGACCCGGACTGCGGGACATACAGGTCGACCGGGATGGCAGCGCTGTCGTCCGACGGCGGGTTCACGTTCGTGGTGGTACGGACGTAGTACGTGGTGCTGCCGGTTTCGCCGATGGTGTCGCCGTCAGGCACCGTGACGGTGGTGTAGCTGCCGCCGTTGGTGTCGTTGATGTGGCAGGTGTAGAAGGTTGTCATGTCGGCGAAGCTGAACTGGTTGGCCTGGGTGATGGCCGTCGGCAGGTAGGTCACCGACGTGGTACCGATCGTCGTCGTGCCGCCGGTCGCCGGGCCGGTCGCGGTCGCCAGCACGTCGCCCCCGAACGGAATGAAGAGCAGGTCGCCGTTGGCGTTGGTGGAAGGTGCGTTGGACGAGCGGGCAAAATCGATGCAGCCCGGCCCTGGCTCCTGGGTCGTGCCGTGCGGTGACGCGGGAAGGCTGCTGTTGGTGAAGTTCGGGTTGACGCCTTCCTCCAGCGCGGCCACGCCTGCACCCGAGCCGTTCGGCCGGGTGAAGTCGCAGTCGGTCTGGGTGCCGGTGGGGTTGGCCACCCCGAACGCGACCTTGGCCGGCGCGATCTCGACGTTCAGCGGATTGACGGGATCGTTGTAGGTCGTACCGGTGATCGGCGTGACCGCGTCGTAGGAGCCGAGGGTGCCGTCACCGAGCAGGGCCGCGTAAGCGTTCATGGCGTCCTGCGTGGTGTTCGAGCCGACGCCCAGGTAGCTGACCCCGGGATCCGCCAGCGCCGATCCCGCGGTCGCGAGCCCGGCGCCGGCGAAGCCGAGTACGGTCACTCCGACCGCCGCCAGGCCCACAAGCCTTCTCCGGCCGGATCGGCCGGATTTGGGGGGTTTGGGATTCATGGACAGTGTGTTCCTTCCGTTGCCCTGGGCGTGCCGCCGTGGCACACCTGATGCCCGCGCCGACGTGCGCGCGGGCGTCCTTGGCCGACCTCCCACACCGGCCAAGGAAGCTTGCGTGGATATGTGCCTCATGGCCGCGGCCTGTGCAGCCAGCGCGGGACCCGCGCGGAGCGCAGCACCGTCCCGCAGGCGGCACACACAGCACCGACGATCGCGACCGCAAGCAGCGTCCAGCGGACAGCGCCGACCGGCTGCCGCGGTGTCGTGATGGCCGCCAGCTCCGCCGTCGGCTGATTGATCCCGTACGCCGGCGAGGACGAGCTGACCGGCGCCGGAGTGGCCTGGCCGGCCGCTAGCGTGCCGCCGGACGAGGGCGTGGTCGATCCGGTCTCAGCCTGCCGCGGCGCGCCGGTCGTTGCCGTACCGGACGGCCCCGCCGACGCGGACTTGGCCGCCGCGTCAGTCAGTAGCTCAGCGGCGACGCTCTTCGCCTGGCTCGCCAGAGTGGCGGGCAGCGGCAGGTAGCCGGGCGGCAGGTCGCCGGGCGCGACGCCCGGCGTCTGGCCAGGTCCCGCGGCATAGTTGATCAGGGCGGCGTAGTCCTGCAAAGCGGCCGCGCTCTGATTCGTCGGCACCGCCGCGTAGGTGACCTCGACTAGCGGGTAACCGCCAGTGCCGGGGCTGGCGGGGTTGACCTGCAGCAGGCCGGCGCTGTCCTTCGTCGCCGAGTCGAGCGCGGTCGTGAGACTAGCCGTGCTCGGGCCCACGCAAGCGCTGCCGTCGTCGTTGCACAGCTGCCCGTCGATGAGGCCATAGGCGGCGAGGTCCGGAGTGTCGGCGACGGTCCACATGAAGACGGACCCCGGCCCTTCCTGCCCGACCTTGCTCCACCAGCCCGGTGTGCCATCCGGCGCTGTCGAGTTCGGATCCCAGACGTACGCGGAAGAGTTGGCCGCGGTGAGCACCGACTGTGCGGCGCTCTCGTAGTTATTGGCGTAGGGCAGCAGGTCTAGCGAGCACTTTTTCTCTTCCTTCGGCGCCGACCCGGCGGATAGGCCCAGGTCGAGGCACCCGGAGTAGGCGCGTGGGAACGAGTCGGCCGCCGGGGTCTTGCCGAGCTGAAGCGCCTCGTAATCCGGATCGATCGCCACCTTGTCAGCAGCGTCGGTGGTGCTGTCAAGCCAGGTGTCGGTGGCCTTGTCGGACTGGATCCACTGCCATACCGACTGGTTGAGTGCCGAGTGGTCCTCGGTGAGCAGCGGCGCCAGCGGCGTGCTGAACAGCGTGTAGGGCGTGATCTCGGGGTTGAGCGCCGTGAACTGCGGGTCGGCGGATAGGTTCAACGGATTGCCGCTCGACCACGACGGTCCGGGATTGCCGGCCACAGCGGGGTAGTAGTCGGGCAAGTCGGTCAGGTAGACCTGGGTCAGCGACTGGGCCAGCAGCTCCGGAGTCAGTTTGACAGGCGTGATGACTTGACCGTCGGCCTGGTTGATGTTGAAGCCGAAGGCCAGCGCCGACACGGCGACGGGTGCGTACACCATCGGCGGCAGGTTCAGCGTGCCGCCAGTACTGCCGCTGCCGGCATCTCGAGCCGCCTCGCTGCCGATCGGGATCGTGGTGAACGCGAGTCCGATGCCGCTGCCCGTCGCGGACAGCTCCTGGGTGCTGGTGGCTTCCGGGACAGCCGAGTAGCCGTAGACCTTGCTGCAGTTAGCTTGTGTGTTTAGCGCGAGCTGCCAGGACTGCACTGCCCGGGCGACGATCTGGGTACCGACAGTCTCGCGCTCCTGAGTGCCGATGGGACAGAACACCTGCACCGGGGCGAAGCCGAGGTGGATTTGGATGCGCTGCGCCCAGTTCGAGGCGCTGAGCGGCGAGGAGTCGAGGAATGCGCCTGGTCCCGAATCCCCCGCGACCTTGTACCCATTGGTCTCATACTGGCCGCGCGGCACGATGACCAGCCAGCAGCCGCGCGGCTGGCCGTTGGACTCCACTGCACCGCAGCCAAGACCGGGTGCCCCGGTGCTGGTGAGCGTTTCGAACTGGACCTGACCGGTGCCGCCCGAGCTGGTGACGGCCCGCTGGATCTCGTCGGAGGTGAACTGGTTGTAGTAGTCGGATTCCGCGGTTGCCCCGTAGGCCGGGTCGCTCGGGTCGGTGATCGGGACGAACGGGATGGTGAACTGGCCAGTCTGCGCGTTTGGCGCGACATGCGGCGGGCTCGCGCTACCCGGCTCCTCGGTGTCGCACCCGTACGCGGGGGGCAGGCCGTTCAGGGCGGCAGGCGGGCTGGTCGTGCTGGGCACCGCTCCGGCGACGCACTCGTAGCCAGTCCGGTCGCCGAGGAGCGACTGTGCAGAATCGCTGGCCAGCGATTCTGCGCTACCGAACTCGCAGTCCTCCGGATCCGGCCCGGTGTCGGCGTCGCCATAGCACTCCATCAGCTGCAGGAAGTTAGCCTGTCCGCCGCCGATCGTCGGTTCGCCGCCGGTCCAGTTAACGGTGATGCCCTGCTGAGTGATGTCCTGCGTCTGACTGACAGTGACAACCAGGTTCTTGAAGTCGGAGTACATGAAGGACAGCGGGCCAGAGCCAGCAGCCCGGGCGGAGTTCGAGGCGAGGTCCGTCGCGTCATTTGTGAGCGGCTGGTTGGTTGAGTCCAGCAATCCCTGGGTCCAGGGCACGGAGACGGCCGAGTCGGTCGAGCCAGATCCGGTGATCTGGTCGTAGCTGTTGGTAGCCGCCTGCGCATGGCCGGGGGGACCGATGATGACAAGGGTGCCCAGGGCCGCAACGGCAGCCGCTGCCCCGGTTAGCCGCACGCGCCTCATGAGACCGGCAGGCCGCGCCGACCGGCTAGCACGCGCCATCACTGGAGAGCTCCCGGCCGGCGGGGCGGGCTGAATCGCCGTTGCCTTCGGCGCCTAGCCGTCTGCACGATCAGTGGCGGGACCAGTGCCAGGCACAACAGCAGGGCCGCGGCAAGCGCCATCAGCGTGACCTGGAGCCCGTTGCCGAGGCTGACGGCTGCCGCCGTGGCGACACCATTGACCGTCTGCGGTCCGCCGTCCGCGGCGCTGCCGCCCGTGCTGCTGCCGCAGGTCCCGCTGTCCGGATCGCAGCCCTGCGACGCCGCGTTACTTCCTGCAGCTGCGCTCGTGCTCGCGCTGGCGGTGCTCGAGCTGTGGCTGCTGCCACTGGTGGCAGTAGAGCCGCTGCTGGCCTGGCTGCCCTCCGCGCTCGCCTTGACCGGCGTGCTCGTCTTGGCACCGCCAGTCCCGGCGGTGCACTGCGTCGAACCTTCCTTGTCGCAGGCAGGCGGATTCGGATCCTCGTCGGCCAGCGTATTGGTGCCGTTGGTCGAGAACGTGGGGTTGTTGCACCCCTGGATCTGCGCGGACGTCGCCGTCGGTACCTGGTTGCCGGGTACCTTCTGCAGCTGCTGGTAGCCGGCCTCGACCAGGTTGATCGGCAGCGCCGAGTATCCGAGAGCGTCCACCTGCTGCTGACCCTGGCACAGCAAGTACGAGCCGAAGGCGCCGAGGGTGTTGCCCTTCGCTGTCGTCATTCCCAGCGTCGTATCGGTCGGCAGGATCATGTACGAGTACGACGAGAGCTCGTAGGTGCGCGGGTCGGTGTCGGTGTAGACCTGCGACAGGTCCTGGGTCAGGTAGACGGGGGAGCTCTTGTCCATGTTGATCTGGGCTTTGAGCAGCGACACCGCGACGTTCTGGGCGGTCGGCTCGGTGTAGTAGCCGGCCGCGTTGAGCACCAGAGCTACTGGGAAGCCGGTCTCCAGCGCGTAGGAGTACTCGACATAACCAATCGCGCCATCCGCCTGCTGCTGGCTGACGTAGCCGGATACGCCAAGGTCCCCGGACTGGCCGACCATCGCCGAGCCGGGCAGCACCGGGTAGGCCGAGGTCTGGGTGCATGGGCTGCGGCCCACCTTCGCGCAGTACGCGGTCCAGTCCGAGGGCTCGGTAGCGAGCATCCACTCGGTGAACTCGGCCGTCGCGCCTGACCCATCGGACCGCACCACCGGCACGATCTTCAGATTCGGCATCGTCAGGCCAGGGTTGTCCTTCTGGATAATCGAGTTGTCCCAGTTGGTAATCACGCCGGTGAAGATGCCGGCGATCGCCGCCCCGGACAGCCGCAGGTTGGTGACCTTGGTATTGCCGATCTTGAGGTTGTACATGAACGTAGTGCCGCCTGCCGTATCCGGCATGTAGGCGTAGCCGCGTTGCGGCGGCGGGTCAGTGTTGTTGCCGTCCACCACGCCGTAAGGGATCTCCGACGCACCCCAGTCGACGGTGCCCTGGCCGAATTCCTGTCGGCCTGAGGTGGATCCGACGGCGGCATAGCTGACGTCCATGCCGTACTGGGCGACGTTGGTGACCCAGGCGTCGATCGCGTTAGCTGACCACGTGGAGCCGGCGCCCGTAATCGGCACGTAGGTCGTCGCGAAGGCGGGGGGCGATGCTGGGATCAGGGCCGTGCATAGCGCCGTCGCCGCCATGACCCCGACTGCCGCCAGCAGCCGCACGTGCTTCCTACTCGCCCTGCTCACTTCCCCGTTCCTTCCGTGCTCAGTGCCTTCATTCGTTCGCGCGTCTGCGTCCCGTCCATCAGGACCTCCTGCCCGGCAGCCAGCTACCGGGCAGCAGCCAGCGGCTCGGGGAACCGGCGGGTGTCAGGAATTCCGCGGCGGCCTGGGCCCCTGGCTCGATCGCAGCCCGCTGGGCGATCCGGTCCAGGTCGCGACGTGATTCGGCCAGCCGCCGGCGCCGCTGACGCGCGGTCAGCTGACCAGGGCCCCGGCCGCCGACCGCGCGCATGATGACGAAGAGCACGAGCACGAGCACGAGCAACAGGGCCGCGGCCCCGAAGCCGCGGGCAATGTAGTTCGGCTCGGGATTCTGAACGAGGGTGTAGGCAAGCAGCGGCAGCGACATCATCGGGCCTTGCACCGGGTCGAAGTTCAGGTAGTTGGTGGCACCGGCGGTCAGCAGCGGCGGGGCGGTTTCGCCGATCGCCCGTGCCGCGCCGAGGATCACCGCCGTCGCCAGCCCAGACCGCGCGCTTGGTAGCGTGACGTACCAGACCGTCCGCCATTGTCCCGAGCCCAGCGCGTACGACGCTTCTCTCAAACCGCCGGGGACGAGCCGCAGGACCACGTCGGCCGCGCGGCAGATGATGGGCAGCGCAGTAACCGCGAGGGCACACCCCGCCGCCAGGCCGGATAGTTGCAGCCCGAAGATGAGGATCAGCGTGGCGTAGATGAACAGGCCAGCCAGGATGTCCGGCAGCGCCGTCATCGCTTGCACGACGTTACGCACGAACCGCGAGAACCTGCCCGGCACCTCGTGCAGGAAGACCGCGGCCAGCAAGCCGAGCGGAACGGCGATGCCAAGGGCGATGCCGATCTCGATCAGGGTGCCGACGAGCGCATGCAATACGCCGCCCTTCGTCAGCGGGTCCAGCGGGCCGGTCGTGTGCAGGTCCTGCGTGTAGAAGTTGACGTGGATCAGCGCCTTGGCACCGCGCACGAAGGTGTACACGATGATGAAGACCAGCGCGGCGAGGACGACGAAGGCGAGCGAGTGCACGACGACCGCCGACACCCGATCGCGCATCGTCGGCCGGTTCTCATCCAGGGAGACCAGCACCGCATAGGTCAGCACGAACAGCGCCCAGCTCACGATGACGTACCCGACGATTCCGCTGAACGGGCCGATCTCGGTCCACAGCACGCCCGTCGTGGCCAGGGCGGCGGCGGCGGACCCGCCCACGGCGAGCACGTCAGGTAGGCGGGCACCGCTGAGCCGGCGCGGTACCGGCGGCGTGCCCACCGCTTCCGGCCGGGCCGACCGAGCGCTGGTCGTCCGCACTCCGCGCGCAGCCTCTGCACCGGACTCGGTGCCGCCGGGCTGGGCGGCAGACGGAAATGGGAGCACAGACATAGCGATCAGATCTCGCTCAGCGCGCCGGAGCGCGACCGGGTCACGATCTGAGCGGCGACGAAATTGACGAGCAGGGTCAGCGCAAAGAGCGCCAGCCCGGCGGCCATGAGTGCGCTCACCGCGAACGGGGTCGCCTCCGAGTACCGCAGCGCGATCGTGCTCGATACCGAACTCGTGCCGTTCTGCAGGATATGGGTCTGGATCTTGAAGATCGGCGAGATGATCATGACGACCGCGATGGTCTCACCGAGCGCGCGGCCGAGCCCGAGCATCGTCCCGCCGATCATCGCGCCCCGGCCGAACGGCAGCACAACGGAGCGGATCATCCCCCACCGGGTGGCACCGAGCGCGAGAGCGCCCTCGCGCTCGCCAGCCGGAGCCTGGCTGAACGCCTCGCGCATGATCGAGGAGGCAATCGGCGTAATCATCAGGCCGACTACCAGGCCGGCGATGAAGGTCGACGACGTATAGGACGTCGCGGTCGGCTGCACGGCGTGCCGCGGGACGCCGTCAACTCTGAAGATCGGGATCCACCCGAACCAGTCGTTGATCCAGCGCGAGATCGAGACGACCCGCCACTGCAGGAGGAACGCGCCCCACAAGCCGTAGACGACGCTGGGAACGGCGGCCATCAGGTCGACCAGCGTGATCAGAAGGCGCTGGAACTGCCGCGGCGCGTACTCGGAGATGTACAGCGACGTGCCGACCGCAAGCGGCACCGCCACCGCGACGGCGACCAGTGCAATGAGCACGGTGCCAACGATGATCGCGGCGATGCCGAAACCGCCGCCATCCGGGTTCCAGTCCTGAGTCGTGATGAACGACCAGCCGGCCTTCCGCAGCGCATCCCAGGCGCGGTACGCCAGAAACGTGCCAACGAGCCCCATCAGCACCAACACGACAGTGCCGCCTGCCCTCGCGATCGCGCGGAACACGCGATCGGAAGAGTTCAGCCGCGCGGTCAGATCGCGGCGACCGGATGCGGCGGGACCCGCCGAGCCGGACAGCCTGCCGAGCAACACAAAACACCCGCCCTCTTCATCGCACGGCGGTCAGGCCGCTTCCCGCTCCAGGCTGGATGAAAGGTACCTAGGCACCTGGCTACAAGGAGGACTCAATCACGGCACGAACCGTCGCGGACTACACGCGAGGAAAGCGCGGATGAACACTGGATTGCGCAGGCTCCCCGGACCGCATGGCCGGCGGGCGCCTGTCGCTCCGGTACGTATGAGCTGGCACGACAGCGCCACAGCAAAGCTGCTGAGGAAGAGCACACGCTGAACACGGACGCCTGCTGTCGTTCTCGTAAATCTCATCCGCAGTACGCGTCGAATTGGCAGCCGGGTTGTAGCGTTCCCGGCTATGTCGTTGATGAGGGCGCTTACGGTCGGGGTGGCCGGCGCCACTGTCGGCGGGATGCTGCTCCTCGCGGCGCCTGCCGGGGCCGTCGTCGGCACCGACCCGACGCTGGGAACGGTGATTCTTAGCCCGACGTCCGGGACCAGCGCGACGACCACGACGTGGACCACGATTGACGGCTGCCCGACGGGCTTCCAGTCATCGGCGGTCCTGGAAGAGGTCAACCTGAACTCCGCGGGCACGGCGATCAGCTCGCCGATGACGTTCACCGCGGTGTCCGCGCCATTCAACCTGACCGGCAGCAACCCGGTCACCTCGCAGCCGCTCATCGAGGATGTCCCCGACCTCCTCAGCGCGGCCAACGTTCAGCCCAGCGGGTCCACTGAGTGGGTGCTGAAGTGCAGCAGCGTGCCCAGCGGCCTCGGCCAGGTGGGCACCACCGCTGTCCTCTGGCAGGACATCGACGTCAACCTGGGTGCCGACGGCGCGTCGTACACGGTGAGCACGCCCGCGCAGGCGGTCAGCACCACCACCACGATGTCAGCCAGCCCGAACCCGGTGACGGTGGGCGCGATCGTGACGCTGACCGCGACCGTGACGGCCGCCAACGGCACGACGCCGACCGGGTCTGTACAGTTCCTGGCCGGCTCAACCGACATCGGGGGTCCGGTGGCGATTAACGGCAGCGGCGTGGCCACCACCACGACGACATTCTCGACGTCAGCAGTGATGTCGCTGTCGGCAACGTTCTCCCCGACGAGCACCGCGGCCTACGCGCCGTCAACCGGCAATCGCACCGAAATCGTGACGCAATCGGCCGGGACAATACCGGTGCAGGTGGGAGTTGCCATACCCGTCATCGTGACCGTTCCGCCGACGGGCACCTTCACCGTTCAGATTCCCACTGCCACCGCGGTCCTGACCCCGAACTCGGGGAACACGCAGGCCACCGGCAACCTGGGCACCGTCACGGTGAGCGACACCCGCAACAACTACCCCGGCTTCGCGGTGTACGGCCAGGAGACGTCGAACTTCGCCGGCAGCGGGCTGCCGGCTGGCGTCGCCATCACCTCAATCCCGAGTGACGACCTCGGCTGGGCGCCGGCCGGTACCGTCGAAGGCGGGGCCACGCTCGGCTCGCCCGCGGCGGACATCGGCGTAACGGCCGGTCCGGGGGTTCTGGTCCAGGCCCTGGCGGGTTCAGGGTTCGGAACCGACACGCTCAACCCGGCGCTGACGCTGACCCTGCCGGCGGGCACGCCGACAGGTACCTTCACCGGCGCCGTCACGATCACCTACATCGAGACCGCCCCGTAATTCCGCCTAGTGCTCAGATTCGTACCTGGCGAGGAGATCCGCAGGGATGCGTCCCCGGTCGGAGACCTTAAGGCCCTGGGCGCGAGCCCACGCGCGCACGTCAGATTGGCTACGCCGAACCGGACGGCCGCCCTGTATTGATCGCCGGGCCGATGGCACCTTACGGGCCACGTCAATATACGGGCGGATCACCCTGGCGAGCTCGTCGGCATGCTTCTTGCTTAGGTCAATTTCGTAGGACGTGCCGTCGAGCCCGAACCTGACTGTGCCATCGGCCTGGCTGCCATCAATGTCATCGATATACATAATCTGTGTCCGCTGAGCCACTGCCATCTCTCCGCTTCAGGATTGGGTTACCAGGCAGGCTATCAGGCAATGCCGCAGCTAATGCATGGTGCTGTTTAATCGTCGTGTGACAGGCGTATGAAGAACAGCTCATTTCTCTTTCTGAATCCGACTCGGCCGGTCACCTGATGCGCTGGAGCCGCTTACCCTTGCGGACATGCCGATACTCGGGTTGATGCGCGAACTGTGGGACCGCATCGGCGGGACGCAGCCCGTTCCGTCTGTCTGGGTGATAGGGATGAGCGGCACGGTCGCCCTTCTGATCGTAGTGAACGCCCGCATTTGGCGCCTGGCACGGAACTCGATCACGATTGCCCACGAGGGCGGCCATGCGCTGGCCTCCGTGCTGAGCGGCCGGCGGCTCGACGGGATCCGGCTGCATCCGGATACCTCAGGCGTGACGTACTCCCGCGGCAGGCGGACCGGTGCGGGGGTTGTGCTCACCGCTGCAGCGGGCTACATCGCTCCCTCGCTGCTTGGCGCCGGGGCTGCGTGGCTGCTGGCGGCGCACCACGTGACCGCGATGCTGTGGCTGCTGCTCGCCCTACTGGCCGCGACGTTCCTGGCCATACGCAACGCCTACGGCGTCATGGCTGTACTCCTGACGGTCGGCGCGGTCCTCGCCGTGAGCTGGTTCGCATCCGCCGCGGTCCAGGCGGCGTTTGGCTACGCCGCAGCGTGGTTTCTGCTCCTTGGCGGGATCCGCGCGGTCGTCGAACTGCAGAGCCAGCGCCGCCGCCGGCGGCGCGATGGAGGGGTGAGCACGTCGGATGCCGACCAGCTTGGGCGGCTCACCGGAGTGCCTGGCGGTGTCTGGGTCGCGGTTTTCATGCTTGTGTCCGTCGCGGCGCTGGTCGCCGGCACGCGACTGCTCATCCCTGGCTTGCTGCGCTGACGCAGTGCCGGGCAGGGCTATGCGGCCAGGACGGCGTAGCGGCCGTTGTCGGCGACGAGGCTTGTGTGCGTACCGGACTCGATGATCCGGCCGTGATCGAGGACGACGATCTGATCGGCGTTGCGCACGGTGGAGAGCCGGTGGGCGATCGTGATGGTGGTGCGACCCTGGGCGAGGGCGTCGAACGCCTTCTGGACGGCGCGCTCGGTTTCGGAGTCGAGTGCGCTGGTGGCCTCGTCCAGCACCAGCACGCGAGGGTCGCGCAGCAGCGTCCGCGCGATGGCGATGCGCTGCTTCTCGCCACCGGAGAAGCGGTGCCCGCGGGACCCGACCATGGTGTCGTAGCCGTCAGGCAGGCCGGCAATCAGATCGTGGATCTGGGCGGCGCGAGCAGCGGCTTCGATCTCGGCATCGGTGGCGCCGGGCTTGGCGTACCGGAGGTTCTCCCGCACCGTGGTGTGCAGCAGGTAGGTCTCCTGGCTGACCACGCCCACCACCGCGGCAAGGTCGGCGAGTTTGAAGTCGCGGATGTCGATCCCGTCAATCCTGACACTGCCCTCGGCAGGGTCGTAGAGGCGGGCGATCAGCGAAGCGAGGGTGGTCTTGCCGGATCCGGTCTCGCCGACCAGAGCCACTGTGGTCCCGGCCGGAATATCCAGGTCGATGCCGCTGAGGGCGGCCCGGTCGGCGCCGCCGTAGCTGAAGCTCACGTCCTCGAGCCGGACATGCCCGGAGATCATGGCTGGGTCGATGTCGACCGGGCGGGCTGGTTCGTCGATGTCGACCGGCAGGTCGAGGTACTCGAAGATGCGCGCGAACAGCGCCAGCGAGCTGACCACCGAGACGCCAGTGTTCAGGAGGCCCGTCAGAGGCCGGAACAGGTTGTTCTGGAGCGTGGTGAACGCGATCAGGGTGCCAATCGTCATCACCCCGGCGGTGACCGGCAGGCCGGCAGCGAGGTAGATGATCGCCGGGATCGCGGCGAAGATAATGCTCATCGAGGCCATCCGCCAGCGGCCGGCCAACTGGGAGCGCAGCTCCAGGTCGATCAGCCGGGCTGAGGACGCAGTGAACCGCTTCACCAGGGACGGCCCGGTGCCCATCGTCTTCGCCAGCTGGACGCCGTTGATCGACAGTCCTTCCTCGATGGCGACGTTGAGGTTGGCCAGCTCGCGCTGCTGCTGCGTGGTGATGGCCCGGCGCATGTTCGCGACCTTGCGACTCAGGAATATCGCCGGCGGCATGACGACCAGTGAGATCAGGGACAGCCGCCAGGACAAGGCGACCATGGCCACTGTGGTCGCCACCGCGGTGGTCAGGTTCGCGGCAATGGACGTCGCGGTCGACGTCACGACCGATTCCATCCCGCCGATGTCGTTCGTGATACGGGACTGGACCTCACCGGTGCGCGTGCGGGTGAAGAACCCGATCGACTGCCGCTGCAGGTGTCCGAAGACACTGGTCCGCAGCCCGTGCATAACCTGCTGACCGACCTTGGTGCTGATCCAGGTCTGGACCACGCCGAAGGCGGAGGTGACCGCAGCGACGGCGATCATGCCGGCTACCAGGAAGGCAAGCAGCCGCACATTCCTGTCCGGCAATGCGGTGTCGATGACCGCTCGGAGCAGGAACGGGGAGACGACGCCGACAAGCGATGAAGCCACGATGATGGCGATGACAATCGCCATTTGCCAGCGGTAAGGGGCGAACAGCCGCCCGATGCGGCGCAGAGAAACCTCGTGCGCCTGGGCTTTCTCGGCGGCAGTCACGGTTCGTGCGCCGCGACCGCGGCCGGTATCTCGGTTCATGGGGCGTGATTCCAAAGAGCTACTCGATTCTGTCGGGATGGGCGCATTTGACGCGCTGGATGCTGAACGTGAAATATTACTGAGGTAACCTCAATGTGAGGTTACAACATGAGTCGCTGCTACGCTATTCCCATGGCGGATCCGGATGGCGATATCTCCGAGCGGCCCGACTCGGACGGGGACGAAACGCTGTCGGAAGCCCTCATGTCCGTCGCGCGGCAGCTGCGCGGGACATCGCGGACCGCGCTGGCACCCTGGGATATCACGCCCGCCCAGCTGCGGTTGCTGCGCGTGCTGGATCACCACGGGGCGCAGCGCATGTCCGAGCTCTCGGATCACTTGCACATTGCGGCACGCTCGACCACTGAGGTCGTCGACGCGCTGGAGTCCCGTGGCCTGGTCGAACGCCGGCCTGATCAGGTCGACCGGCGCGCCACGCTGGCCGAGCTGACCGCGCGCGGCGCCAGCGTCCTGAGCGCGATCCGCACAGCTCGCGGCACCGAAGCGGAGCGCGTCTTCGACCGGCTCAGCGCGGCCGACAAGGCGCACCTCGCCCGCATCCTGCGCACCCTCCGCGATTGATCGGTCGCTCACCGAGCGGCGTCACTAGCCGCCCGGACCGCTAATGACGACGTTGTTCGCGGTCGAGGAGATCATGGTGGCGCCGGAGGCGACCAGGACGGGAGTCATGACCGTGGTTGTGGTCCCGTCACCGACCTGACCGGCGAAGTTGACGCCCCACGCGTAGACCTGCCCGGTCACTGAGATCGCGTACGAGGTCGCCGAGCCGGTAGCCAGGGTCTTGTAGGTGACACCGGCCGGCGGGTAGAACCGGACCGGCGACGCCTGCTTGCCGATCGCGTCGTTGCCCAGCTGCCCGTGAAAGTCGGCGCCCCAGGCCCACAGCGAGCCGTTCGACAGCATCACCAGTGTCTGACCGTTGACCCAGATGGACCCGCCCTCGGCAACCTGCGTCACCGGATCAGGCAGATCCACCCGGACCGGGACATCGGAAGACAGGCCGGTGTAGCCGTCCCCGAGCTGCCCGTCAGCGTCGTATCCCCAGTCGAGGTACTCTCCGTCGGCGAGCAGCGCCCCGGAGTTGGCGAACGAGGCCACTAGCGTGGTCACCGCCGAGCCACCGAGCCCGGCCACTAGCCTCGGCGTGGTGGTGCTGAGCATGCTGCCGTCGCCCAGGTCGCCGTCCACGTTCTGCCCGCAGGTATAGACCGTGCCAGCAGCGTCGTACACCACGTGGTTGCTGGCCCCGGCCAGGGCCGTGACGTTAGCGAACGGAAGTTCCACCGGCGTCGTGTACACCTTCGTGTTGCCCAGGCACAGCTCGCCGCCGTAGTTGTTGCCCCAGCCCCACACCCGCCCGGTGGTGTCGACGGCCAGCGCCGTGTCGTATGGCATGGCATCGGCAGGTATCCACGCGATCCGTACGCCAGGAGGGAAGCGCACCTGCACGGGCGCGGTAAACGAGCTTCCCATGCTGCCGTCCCCGAGCTGGCCCTCGTTACCCATGCCCCAGGCGTACAGGCTCCCATCGGTCAGCAGCGCATACTCGGTCGAGTTCGAGCTACCGACCTCGGCCACGACACCGGGCACGGTGACGCCCACCGGCGAGTTCTGCTGGTCGTTTTCTGCCGCCGCGCCCCCGAAAAAGGACCCCCAGTGCTCGACTACTGACGGCCCCCCGACCGCTGGGGCTGCT
>Ga0210390_10002974_pt1 | contig 14687 bp, 13 predicted proteins | sample IncBWH11OmetaG_FD_161050 | JGI IMG/M metagenome (GOLD analysis project Ga0210390, IMG submission 161050) | Forest soil microbial communities from Barre Woods Harvard Forest LTER site, Petersham, Massachusetts, United States - Inc-BW-H-11-O ...
AGGTGGACATGCGCATAGGCGAAAAATGGCTTTGTTCGAACCCGAATTGCGGAACCGAAATCGTTGTTATCAAGTCTTCCCGACTTGGAGCGGCAGAAAAGCCAGTATGTGGATGCGGCAATGTCTTGCAAAGGCCGTTCGGGAAGCCCACCGTTGGAACCTTGCCGGTCGGCATAAGTCAATCAAGTAGCGAAATTGCGCTCGGAAAGCAGTCTTCTAGGAGCTAGCTACAGGCTTATATTTTGTGGGCTGGACCGACTCATGCCCTCGGAAGCGGTAGTCGGTCCACTCGGCTGAACTCATCAGGCCACATCCGTCCGGACGGCCTTATGACTCCGAAGCCGGGTTGCCCGAAGGATTGTTAATACATCGAAATGTTGGAGTCAAGGCATGACCTGCCGTTGACCAAGCAGGCAAAGTCACGAATGTGTTTTCGGAGCCTGACCTTTACCTGCGTGCTGTGCTCGAAACCACGGAAGGAATAAACCTGATTGTACTTTGGGCACGAGCAAACGGCTACGATTCACGAGCGGGATATTGTGAGCGAGTAATGTTCGACGACAAAAAAGAGGGAACGCTATCACGCTCCCTCTTTGAATCACAACAACGTCAGCAGCGACACTCGTTCTACTGCGAAATAACCGCAGCAACGATCACCGAGTTCGCCTGCTCGTGATTCTGGGCAAGCCGGACTTCCGTGCGGCTTTTGGGCAGTTCGCGTCCGCTCGAATTACCTTCAACCCAGATCTGCTGGAGGAAATAATAGTCACCCATTTTTTGGAAAACGAGCTTGGTAGTCTCTGAAGGTCTGGAGCTTTGGCATGCGCGAGACACCAGCAGGCTCATCCCGATGTGTTCGGCATTGCTAATCTGAAGGGCCGCGTCGCTGTTAGTGAAGAAATAGTCGCCAGCGGGGTAGGCGCGGTCGCCCACCACAAAGTCGAATGGAACGCTGGCGTGTACTTTTATCTCTTGGGCCTTAGCGGTGGTGGCCATCAGGAGTATCGTTAACGCAAAGAGGATAGATTTTACGGTTCTCATGGGAACTCCTTAGTTTCGAACAGGGGGAAGCGGCGGAAACGCACGGCTCACGATTTTCATGAGCCATGTCGTTCCAGCTCGTTTTGTCAGCATGGTCGTTACTGCTTTCCGGTCTGACCGCACCACCATGCAGCAATCGCTGATTTCGATCAATGCACTGCGGATAACCTGCAAGTGAACTGCGAATAATCTGGAAGGCGGTAACGCGGAAGGGGCACGAGATGATGACAAGGGCGAAAATAGCAACTCTACGATTCGCTTATTTTAAGCCTAACTTCTTTAGCACAATATCAAAATCCGCTTTCTTGAAGTTGGGATTACGTACTTTGTTCGCAAGGAACATCCTCGCGTCCGGATATTCAATCAATAGTCTCTGAAGTTTTTCTTTGTCGTATTGCGGCCTCCGCAATGGCACACCTCGGTCCCTCTTTGGATCGCCGAATCCCGCGTTCCGCATAACCCTCCACTCCGGGCATTCGTAAACCATATGACGTGTCGTGATAGTATCCGCGCCGTTATTAAAATTAATGTGTGCTGTCTCGCATCCACCCCATGCGCCTCCGCCAATGCCAACGTCATCTGGCAGTTATTCTGGTAGAGAGTTCTTTGAGAGGTGATTCACCCGAGACGGGAATACTCAGTGATGGATTTGGCCCTTGAATAAACCCCGTCCATACCCTTCCTGATTTTTTCTAGCTGAGGCTCAGGCACGACAAGCTCGGTATATCCGCACTCCAAGCAGACCAACATCTTCTGACAGGCGTAGACAGGATGAAGATTGTGTCTTTGTAAACCGGGGAAGGCTACGACGAATTCTCCCGAAAAGTTTTGTTGGCTTTCCGAAGAGCAGGCAAGGCACGCCATGTTCCCTCCATATTGCGTGGATATAGTGAGTTGTGATCCGGGCGGGACCTGCTACTTGAGGGAAGGAGTCTAGCACGCCAGCAGTTTTTGCTCAACGTCAACAAAGTATGAAGGCCCGGAAACGCTCACAGGTAGGAGGGGGTTGACCCCATTCCCGGGCCTTCTTGCCCACTACAGCATGCTGAACTCGGCTCTAGCATTTCGGGTATCGTCAGAAGTAACAGGTATCCAGATTTCGCGGAAGGGCGGCACGAGTTGATGACGAAGACGAAACAAAGGGGACGCCTTTCACTACCGCCCCGTAGGACTTGGGCAGCGTCCCCTTGAAAAAATTAACTTTAGCGATGGATAGAGTGGCAAGCAGGAGTGCCGCTGGGTATTGTCAAAAATACCACTCACAAAGCACAAACTGTGAGTGGATGACGAGGGAGGAATAGCTCTTTAAAGGGCGACGATATTGTTTTTGATCGCGTACTGAACCAATTCGGCGTTGGACCTTAGTTGTAATAGTTCCATGACATCGTACTTGTGTGCTGCAACCGTCCGTTTGGTGATGTTCAGAATAGAGGCCGCTTCTTTCATCGAGTGACCCTCTGCCAACAGTTGAATCACTTCCCTCTGGCGGGTTGTTGGTTCCGGGCGATGGTCTCTAGATCGTGGCGCTCGCAACGCGATGTTCGCCTGCCCCTCCGCAGCTTGCGGCGTTACGTACGAATGGCCTTTCAGAACTTTGTCGATTGCTTCCGTCAATTCGAGCGCCGCTCCATGCTTCAACAAGAACGCCGAAGCCCCTGCCCGAAAAGCTTCTCCTACAACTTCTGGGTCTTCATTCATCGTCATGAACACAAGTTTTGCTTTGGGCAGGGACCGTTTGAGATGGCGTGCGGCGTCTAGCCCATTCAGTTGCGGCATGCCGATGTCCACCACAACAACATCAGGCTGCAATCTGTCCGCAGCTTCCAGCAGCGTACGACCGTCGCGTACCGTGCCCACGACTTCGTAACGTGGCTCCAAAATATGCTCCAATGCGTCTAACAGCATCTGATGGTCATCCGCCAGTAACACACGTATGCGTCGCATAGCCAAAGGTTTATAGAAGCATTTTGTATTTTTGGGAACTGTCAGAATTTACAGGAAAACAGGTAAGGCGAAATCATTGGGACCCGACAAATCCTCAGATGTAATTGCTGTTACGGCTAAGCGACCTGTCAGGTCGCCTCAAGTGATTGGAACCGCTGCTATTTAGACTTTTCGACCGTTGATTCTCTTGAGGCTCATAACCCGAAGGTCGTCAGTTCAAATCTGACCCCCGCAACCAATTAGCTCGTTAGTTCACAAGGGCTTGCTGATCCACGGTAGGCCCTTTTCCTTTCTGAAAAGCTCCAGAAGGGTCGAGAATTTCCCCCAACTGAGCCGCAAGTAGGGCCAACTGATCCCATCTAATTAACGGTGCCAGCTCAAACGGTCGATGCAACACCATCCAACTAGATTCGACCATGCTTTCCTAGAAGAACTCTTTTGTTTTGCAGTATCCGTCAAAACCCGGCCAGTAGCGTTCCGGCTGATCTAACCCAAGGGAGCCATTTCAGCCTTTGTGTTCATTGCAAATTGGGTTCGAGTTGAGTGTTGCATCGACCCATTGAGACCACCCGACTTACCGCGTGCTGTATTTCGGTTCTCGGTTACGGCAGTAGTTTAGCGGGCGGATCGATCTACGATAATGCGGCCTTCGAGCAATACCGCTACAATTCCTCTAGTATGGTGAATGTCCTCAATCGGGTTTGCTTCCAACAACACCAAATTAGCGATCATTCCTCTCTCTACCGTGCCGAGTGAATCAGAAAGCCCCAAAAACAAGGCAGGACTTAACGTCGCGGCACGAAGAACTTCTGTCGAAGAGAATCCTGCGTCTGCCAAGAGAGCCAGCTCGTCATGCAGAGATGCACCAGGCAACGATCCCTTTTCTTGCAGAGAGATACCCCAATCCGTGCCCGTCAGAATGTGAACCTTAGCCCGACGAATCTGCACAGTTATTTTCTTAAAGCCTGCAAAAATTGCATCCCACTGGGTCGGTGCCCAATATCGGAAACTCTGGATGGTTGGGTCAAGCCAGGTTCCGTTTTGGACGAATCGCTGCATCAACGTTCCGATCGATTCCGTGTCACAGCCGGGCGGCACACTCGCTTCTGCGTCGTCATGCGGATGGAATAAGGCTAAGCAAGATTTCGGAACAAACTCCAGATGCTCGATACTCTTCTGACCTAGGTCGGATGCCTCGGCGGGTGTGATGGACGACGGTACGTGACCGACGAAAGGCAAACCATTCGCTTTGGCGGCGCTCGCGATCGCTAGATACGTATATAGTGCGAGGTCATCATGTACTTTGATGAAGTCCACATGTTGTCGAGCCAGGGAATCTAGCGCACGACGGGCCTCTTCGGGAGAATGAACTATCCAGACATCCTTATCCGCTTCAGTGGGAGGGCCCATGAGCCTTGGGCCTGCGATCACTAATCGCGGGCCGGTCCAATCTTGATTGGCAATGTGCCTGCGGGCTTCCGTTAATTTCGTCAGGTCTCCACCCATGTCACGTGCGCCCGTAATTCCCCAATCCACCATCATTCGGAGCGCATGCTCGTCTCCATCACTGTGAACGTGCATGTCCCACAGGCCGGGAATCAAGAACCTTCCTCGCCCGTCAATCACTCGAACTTGCTTCGGAATTGGGATTTCCTTGCTCGAGCCAACGGCAGTAATGCGGTTGCCGGAGATTAGGACCGTCATCTCGCGCTTCGCAGAACCATCATGAACGTCAATTATCGTGACGTCGGTAATCGCAATCTGAGTCAGAGTGGCGGCACTAGCTTGAAGTACACCGAAGACGAACAAAACGATCCACGAATTGGCTCGCAGCCTCAAAGGTGCCATTTCCTCCGTTTGGCCGTCTCATTCTAAGCGGGCAAGACCGATAGTGCCGAACAGATTCACAAGGTCCCGATTAACGGGTTACTTTCCATGTGGGTCCTGGTACCCAAGTTTCCGATTTCGACTGATCGAGCACTGAAAAGGTCGTGATAGAGTCCGACGGTGACAATCAGTTTCGCCCGAAATGAGCACTCGGAAATGCATGGTTGATTCGCCGGGTCTGGCTATTCTCGCGCAGGACGCAAAACTCAAATGAAGGTCGATGAACACCGCTGGCACGACTAACCAGGCGTCACGGCAACTTGCCCATCAGTCTTAGCGGAAAAACCCTGCAATTATCGGTACACGCAGTGAATCGAAACGGTGACGAAGATCGTCATAGAAGGCGTCAGATCTGGCGTTGTCGCTGGAGGAATCTTGAACTGGCTGAAGCAACTTTTCTCGCGCAAGCAGCTCTACAACGAACTCGACGAGGAGGCGTCGATTCATCTAGAGAAGCGGATAGAAGAACTTCTTGCGACGGGCATGTCGATGGAGGAGGCGACGGCCTCGGCGCGCCGGGAATTTGGAAATGTGGCGCCGGTGAAACAAGGGGCGCGTGAAGCGTGGGGATGGAAGTGGCTGGAAGATTTGATGATTGATTTGCGATACGGCATGCGTATGTTTAAGAAAAATCCAGTACTGACGGTTGCAGCGGTACTCACGTTGGCCTTGGGAATTGGTGCAAACACGGCGATTTTTACATTGCTTTATGGGCTGGTATTGCGAAGCCTCCCGACGCCAAACGCTACACAACTTGTGATGGTGGGGATTGCGAGCACGGCTCAACTGAGTGAGGATGACGGTTCGTGGATGACCTACCAGATGTTCGAAGCCTTTCGTTCGAAGCAATCTAGCTTCCGTGAGCTTTCAGCGTGGGAAGAAGGCCGAGTGCTACTCAGAGAGAAACAGGGATCGGTTCAGCGCTACACGGCGGGAATGGTTAGTGGGAATGCATTCGATTTGTTGGGTCTGTCGCCTTACCGGGGCAGGTTGATCGAACCGTCTGACGACGTGAGAGGAGGACCAAGAACGGGTTGGCCGGTCGTTCTGAGCTATGGCTTGTGGAAAGATTTTTACGGGGGCGCGGAAGACGTCGTTGGAAAAAAGGTCACGGTTTCCGACGTGCCGATGACTATAGTCGGGATCGCTCCTCCCGATTTTCAGGGAGTTTGGCCGGGCACGCAGGCGAAAATGTATCTTCCTCTGCATTTTTTGCCGGTAGCGTTGAATATCCCAGATCTAATGGAAGAGACAAACACACACCTGTTTGGCGTTGATGTAATTGGTACGCTGAAGCCAGGTATTTCTATGGCTCAAGCGAACGCCGAGGTGAAACAGCTACAGAAAGGACTGTTTGAACGATCCATTCCCCAACGTTTCCAAAAAGATTCCTATTTTCAGAAGGCGTATTTGTTGGTAAGTTCGGCGCGAAACGGGTTGCCCAACTACATAACGTACACCTACAAAAAGCCGCTGTACCTGATGCAGGGCCTCGTTGGAGTTGTTTTGTTGTTGTGCTGCGTGAACATCGCCGGGCTAATGTTGTCCCGCTTGGTGGCGCGGCAGCAGGAATTTGCCGTTCGAACTGCGGTGGGGGCCTCAGCAAGACGGTTGATGCTGCAATATCTTACGGAAAGCTCTGTTATTGCGATCATGGGCAGCGCGATGGGCGCAATGGCGGCTTGGTATGGTAGCAACGCACTCCTGCGTTTCTTCCGCGATCCCATGATGGGCGAAGCGGTTTATGTCCATCCGGATAAAGCCATTTTTTGGATGACTCTGGCCTTCGCCGTACTAACAACCCTGTTGTGCGGTACCTTGCCTGCGTGGAAAGCGTCGCGTACCGATCCAGGAACGCTACTGAAATCGCGCTCAACGATAAGTGGACGCAAAACAATTGCAAGTCGAATGTTTGTACCGATCCAAGTGGGCTTGTCGCTGGTGCTAGTCGCCATGGCGTCCCTGCTCTCTGTAAGCGTCGTAAAACTGCGCGCCGAGGAAACGGGCTTTGATCTCGACCATGTGACGATACAAAACTCACCCTTGGACCTTCTAAAACTGAAAGGTGATGCCAAGCTTGACCTTTATCAACGGATGGTGGACCGACTTATGGAAATGCCAGCTATCGATTCTGCAGCGGTTACTTTCCAGACGCCAATGACCGGAGTAAAGATTACCGGTGACTTTCAGGCCGTGTCGGATGGGCTGAATCCCCCCGAAGATACGCAAATGCCTTACAACGAAGTCGGCCCTGGATATTTTCGCACGATGAAGACGCGCATCCTGGTCGGCAGGGAATTTGAAAAGACTGATAGAGAGTTGAATGTGTGCATTTTGAATGAGTCCGCAGCGCAATTCTTTTTTCCACATCAACAGGCCGTGGGAAGGTACGTACGGAATCGTGTAACTGATGAATTTCCTGACAAGGTGGAATGTCGGGTAATCGGACTGGCGGAAGACGCAAAATATTATGACGTGCGGTTGCGTCCCCCACGGACCATTTATCTGCCGTTATCGACAAAGCGGGTCGACAATTTATGGGCCATGGTGTTTTTGATCCACTCTCCGTCGAAGGCACAGGCCGTCGCAGGATTTCGCCAGACGCTTTCCGAGATTGCTCCAACCGTCCCTCTGGTGATTTTTGTTACCTTGCGTGAACAAATGGATGCAGCGCTGGGCAGCCAGGAATTGATAACGCTATTGACAAACTTTTTCGGCACCGTGGCTCTATTGCTCAGTGCGCTGGGGTTGTATGGACTACTCTCGGCGAGCGTGACTCACCGCCAGGGGGAAATTGGAGTGCGGATGGCCCTGGGCGCAACACCGCTCAAAATGTTGCGAATGATTTTATTGGAAGCGCTGACTTTGCTGGGTTGGGGAATGTTGTTGGGAGCGGTAGGATTGTTCTTTGCGACGCGGTTTGTCGAGTCGATGCTGCATGGCGTGTCGGCCTACGATCCCCTGACGCTTGCAGCGGTGGCCGCGACGCTCTTGCTTGTGACGATTCTGGCCGCGATTGTGCCAGCGCTTCGGGCGGCAAGGCTGGACCCGATTGAAACATTGAGGTCGGAGTAGCACCCCTTATTGGGGTTCGATTTAGCTAACTAAGAACAGGGTGCGACGTATGTACAATCACTTTTTCGCTGCAGGTATATCCGACGCTTTCTTGGCCCTCGGTATGTCAGTCGCGATCGGAAGCTACGGAGGTAATCGCAGCGGTGGCGCTGGCATAACCATGACGATCGTAAGCGGCCGTTCTTCGAGACGTTCTTCCTCAGTCTCCGGCCGCATTTGCCGTCGATCCGCTCAAACACAACTTTCATGAGGAAATCGCTGCCACCCATGGCACGCTTATAGAGCTCGCCGACGAAGAGCTGTGCGCGTTGCAGCGTTTCCGGCGCTCGAACATGCGCCGAATTGTTCCCGCCTCGCTCTCAACGAACTCGAGCTTCACACCGTCGACGCCGTGAACGCTGCGAAAACGACGGATGCGCAGGTCTACTTCTGCGATCCGCAAAGTCCCTGGCAACGCGGCTCGATCGAGAATACCAATCTACTACTGCGGCAATACTTCCCGCGAGGAACTGATCTAGCTCCCATCACTCAAGCGCAGCTCGACCAGGTCTCGCTGCGCTTGAATCAACGTCCAAGAAAAACCTTAGCTTCCAGACTCCAGCGAGTAAACTCCAAGCAAGTGTTGCGTCGACCGCCTGAGCTGGCACGACTAATCGGGCGCTGAGTTTTTCTGGGCGTACGGAAATTCAGAGAAGTAGCTATCTGAGGACTTTTGTACTTGTGAATATTAATAACTGAAATAGCGCTTGACACGGAATTTGCATTCTCCTATCGTGCGCGAAGTATTACCAGGCCCACCAACGGATAACCAGGAACGACGATTCTCTAACCGGCGCATACAAACGGAGTAGCCTGCCTGCACTGGAATCAATCACGAAGGCAACTTCGTCGGAAACTTACCAAACGGAGAACATCCATGAACAGCGACGCAGAAAACCCCAACGTTGTCCCGGAGAACCACGAGTCAATAACGGATAAGAAAGCAAAGGGCCCGAACCGTAGGCAATTCCTCGGAGGGGTGAGCGGGGTAGCGGCCGCAGCCGCAACTTTGGGGGCGATGGGCTTGGAGCCGCTGGTTGGAGGAAAAGAGTCGGTCGCGGATGCGTCGGTTGTTAGCTATCCTGCGGATAGGCGTGCTGATGAGAGCCTCCGTTACCGAATAGAAACAGCAAAAGCCGAGCACGCCACCGTTCCCGAACAGCCCGACAATGGTGACTCCAAAAGATTTACGGATTTCAGCGGAAATTTCAGCAAGACCTTGGCCCACGACGCTCTTGGCGTGCCCAACCTGGCTGCCTACCAGAGTTTAATACTTGCGTTGACGACCGGAGAATTTTCCGACTTTCAAAACATTATCGTAGGCACGCCGACTGGCGGCCCGAACTCGAAACTGATTAGTCCGCCATCCGCTTTGGCGTTTGATCTGGAAGGGTTGGATTCCCATGCCACGGTTGTTCCGCCCGCACCCAGCGTCGCGAGCGCGCAAACCGCGACGGAACAGGTCGAACATTACTGGGGCGCACTGCTACGAGATGTGCCATTCGACGATTACCCCAGCAACGCGCTGGCGGCCAAGGCGGTGGCCGACATGAATAGCCTCTCTTTTTTAAAGAGTGCCAAAAACTTCGAATATCCTTTCCCGGTAACGTTGGAGAATCTGTTCCGTGGCCAGATTTTCTGTGGCGACGGCAACGTTATGGGGCCCTATATATCGCAATTCATGGTCCAGCCAACGTTCATGGGCGTTCAGTCGCTAAGCCAGCAATATAAGACTTTCCTTCCTGGAACTTCCAATGAATTCCTGACCAATCCCAGCGTGTACCAATTAATTCAAGATGGCGGAGCTTCGGGCAGTCTGAGTTTCGATACGACGTTTCGCTATATCCGGTGTGGACGTGATCTTGCGGCATATACCCACGTTGATGCGCTGTACCAGGCATATTTGACCGCGTACCTAGTTTTGGGCACCATCGGCGCACCGACTAACCCCGGCAATCCCTACGTTGGTTCGAAGACCCAAAAATCGGGGATAACGTTTGGCACGAGCGACGCCCCAGGAACGATCGCAGAAATGGCCAACCGCGCGGCTAAAGTTTCCACCTTCCACAAGTGGATCGTAAACTTGCGCCTGCGGCCCGAGGAGTATGGTGCATTGGTACAGGCCAGACTGACGGGGACTACTCCCGCCCCCCAAGCCGCCGCGGCACTACACGGCGATGTACTCAACTCCGCCGCGCTGCCGATCATTAACTCAACCTACGGCAGCTACTTGCTGCCGCAAGCGTTCCCGGAAGGGTGCCCGACGTTCCCGTGTTACCCGACTGGCCATGGCGCGATAGCCGGCGCTTGTATCACTGCGATCAAATTCTTCTATGACGGCACCCAAAAGATCCGGCCGTTGCTGACCGCAATCGGCAGGGACGTGGTGGTGCCCAGCGACGATGGGTTGACCCTCAATACGTACACCGGTTCAGACGCTGACAGCCTAGACATCAACGGCGAATTGAGCAAACTGGCGTTCAACATTTCGCTTGGCCACGGGATCCACGCTGGCATTCATTTCCGCAGCTCGTCCTTCTGGTCCATTTTGTTGGGTGAGCAGGTCGCGCTCAGCATCTTAAGGGATCGCGCAAAGTCGTATGCCGAACCGTTTACGATTACGATCACGAAGTTCGATGGCACCTTAGCCAAAATATCCAACGAACAGTCCTGGTAAAACGGTGCCGGCTCAAACGGTCGATGCAACACTCCGGGCCGAACCCAATTTGCATTGAAAACAAAGGTTAAATCGCTCGCTGAGGCTAGAACAGCCAGAGCACTACCCTTGCTGGGATTTGAGTGAGTATAGCCAAACGGATGGGTTCCTCCAGGGAAAGTATTGTCGAATTAGGACAATAAATAGTGTTGCGTCGACCGTCTGAGCCGGCAGGCGTAATCGTCCAAGTGGATAATGGGCCGAAGGGAGGTACCAAAGCTGTAGTCATGCCCTTAATTGATGCGTCCCAGGCTTAGAGGTAGCCGAACGATTCTCGATGGGCTGTGATGTTGAATTACGATTTGGTTAGCGACAACACGCCATGCGCTCGACCATTAACCGATGTTTTTGGCTGAGGCCATGCACCTCAAATCGGGTCGATTAACGGGAAATCGGACAAGGTTCCCGGTACCCATGTTCCGATTTCAAACGTCAATCTCAACAACGCCCATGAACACAGGACGGAGTTCTCATCCTGGGCCGGGCTACAATGCCCTACATGTCGTGGACGCTAGGAGGTTCTCATGCTCCGGCATATGCGCGTTCTGCTCTCGTTGATTCTCGTGTTCACTCCCGTAGCAATCGCTGGCAACAAGAAAAAGCACATGTTGCCAGCTTATGTCATTAACGCCCGCACTGTTGTGGTCCTAATCGACCCGCGGGCAGGCACTTCGACCACCTCGCCACTCGCGAACAGGACTGCTCAACAGGATGTCGAAAAGGCATTGATGAAATGGGGGCGCCTAACGCCGGTCATGGAAACGCAAACCGCTGATTTGGTTATCGTCATTCGGAAAGGCTCCGGCAAGGTAGCACAAGCAACGATTGGTGGTCTGCCCACAAACGACCGTCCCGTTGTCGGAGAGTCAACCGACGGCAGCACTCGTGTTGGTGTGCAGCAAGGCCGCCCTCCGGGAGGGCTTCCGAGCGGGGCGCAAGATACTACGCCTCACCCGCAAGCAGAGGTCGGCGCAGCCGATGACATGTTTGTTGTGTATCAGGGCCATGTGGACCGTCCCTTGGAGCGACCCTCTATATGGCGCTATTCCGCACAGGACGCACTGGAGTCACCCGCTGTTCCGGCGGTGGATAAATTCCGCAAGGTCATCGAAGAGTCCGAAAAACAGCAACAAGCCAAACCTTAAATGATGCTTGCTAAATAAGGCTTGAAGGATAAGCGCTCGTTCTTGCCTGTTTAGTTCCATGGCGTGGACAAAAACAGCCAGGTCACCAGCGTGTGTTCGGACCGGAGTGGATGAAGAAAGCTTCGCCGAGAAGTCTCGGAAGGGCGGCTAGGCCTGCCGCCCCCGTTTGGCCACTCGTGACCACGGAAGTCGCCTAAGGCTCGCGAGGGTAGCGCTGTGAAATTCGTTCGTCAAGACGTTCACGGTATGCCTTCACTCAAACCATGTATCGTGCTAAGTTCGCGACCGGGAGGAAGAGAACTATGCCATATGCGGGTGGCGAATCTCCCAAGGTGGGGGATTACGTCAAGAATAAGTTTGAACAACCGGGCACGGTAACCGCAGTTCACGTGACGACAGAAGGTCAAGAACTGATAAACATAAGGTGGGACGAGCGTGCAGTCGAGGCTCGCTCGATTGAAGCCGCCGAGTTTACCTTACTCGCCCGAGAAGCTGGCCAGAGTAGGAATCCGACGCATTGAGTGCATCGCTGGCCAAAGCAGCCTAACTAAAAATTAGGGCGAAAATCAGCACGACGAGCAATATCGCAACAGTCAGAATAATGGCTTTTTCCGAGAGCGTGGGCGGTTTCTTAGGTACCACGATTTTCAAGATTCCCTCAAAACCGAACTGGGAACCAGTGGCAGGCCTTTACTCGAAGGTACGCCGTAGTTAGGATGCGGTCAACTCAAAAAGAAGTAATGCAGGCTCGGGCCCGGATTGTAATTGTAATCTGGTGGAGTAGCATGCGACTCCGGGGTGAAATGGAAATTATGGCGATCAACATGTTTCACGCGGATGTGGATAAGACTGGTACCGACGAGCAAGGAAACAAGGTGACGACCGTGAGGTGTCACGGAAAGATTGTAACCGACACGACTGGAGAATTGAAGGACTTGGTAAAACCTCTGATTGGCGAGGGCGGGGCGAATAGTGCTGGATCTTCGGAGACGCCAGCCACCTCGACAGTTCGGGGCTGGGTGCACTGGTTTCCTTGAAGGCGGCGGTCAATCATGGGTATTGCATATTGGAGTGAGAGAACCTGACTCCACGAATTTTAGAGCTTGTGAAAATTACGAATTTAACGACAATGTTCGAGAAGTAAACTCCTACATTGCAATTTGGGGTCGCGCTTGTCTTACTATGGCACTCGCCGCAACGACGCTCTTTAAACAACAACTAGGCATACTCCGCCGTCCTCGCCCGCTACTGGGATTCAAGCAGATCGAGCGCGTATAAACACTCCGAGCGCCAACAGCGTGCCTACCAAGGCCGGAACTGGGAGAATGAATACCAGTAGAACGCCACATAGAAACTGTGTATTGAAACAACGCGACCCTTGTGGAGGATGACCGCACGAGGCTGACACGACGATGCATACAACGATAAGAATATCAGGCACGAGCAGCAGAAGACTCGCAATCCGTTTCTTGGGTCCCATCTTTGCCCAGGACGTGTAAGCAAGATACACAACCCCACAGAACGCCAGAGTAGCTACAGAAAGCAATGGCAGCCAGATTCGGTGCATAAGCTAGCGTAATTTCTTCAAGGCGATACGGAACAACAATTCTGCATGCTGTGTCTGTTTTATCAGCCGTTTTTCCTCACTGATCTTCCCCGATTCCGGCCCCCTCGCCCGCTTCCTCTTGCATCTCCTCCCTGAATCGCTTTAGTAGTTGACCGCATTTTTGTGTCGTATTGTGCATGCGCAATTCCCTCATAAAAGATACCGGGAATTTCGAATAGAGAGGTTCGTCGAGCTTCTCCGATACTCGGGACGGGGTGGGAGGGGATTCAATGCTCGTCGTCCTTTTTCACGCGCTTGGGGTGGTGGTTTAACGGTAAGGTTTTGGCATCTACTGGTTCGAACCTAAACTGGCCGAGCGCAGAACAGTCTCTTTTCATGGTTATGAGCTGACCGAACAAGAGGCATATCAAGTCCTCGGTTGGACGCACACCGGGAAGGGCAACGACGGTGATGAGTGAGTGTGTAGTGCTCCCCTCTAATCTCTAGAACTCTCTAATGCCGGCTCGTGTCAAGACCTTTTTTGTTTTTTCTTCTCTCTTTTCGTTTTTCGCGCACACAACTCCGCTCACTCTGAAGGGTGGTCTTAGTTGTTCCGTTAAACTCTGCATCGACGACCACGGCTCGCGCGTGATCTTTCGGTCGGCTTCAGTCCGACCCAAACATCTCTTCGATCCGTACTTCGACCATGATTACTTCTTCGCACTCCCTTTTCAGGGAGCTGGATGCCCAATCAAATCGACGGTGTTCTACTCCTCACACCATGTCGCCTACTGAGCTGTCCCGCGTACGAACCGAACTCTAATGATGGCGAATAGTTCATAGCCGTTCCGCCACATCCAATACAAACGAACCGCCATACGTCTTCCCATCGCGACTTTGGCAATGCTTTTGTGCCGACGCATCGCCAGGTGAATGTACCGACGCTTCCAGGCAGGATGGTTACGTGCCGCTGCTTTTTTCCAGCGCTGGAGTCCTCACACGGAATCATCCCTACGTACGTGCCGATTTGCTTGCCACGTTGAAACCGCGTCGGAGTCCCGATGATCAACACATAGGCCAGTGCCGTGAGACGGTGCCACAGCAGTTGTCGCAGATCCCGATTCTCCGGACCCGTACCCAGATTTGCGGAAAGTTATTTTCCCGCATGAGTCGCAGTAGGAGTCGAGCATCCTCGCGGTCAAACTTCTGCTTCTTCACTCGCTTGGCCTTGATCTCCGCGGGATCGCCCATCCATACCTAACTCTGCCAACAGTCGCTCGAACCAGCGTGAATA
>Ga0210390_10002975_pt1 | contig 14686 bp, 15 predicted proteins | sample IncBWH11OmetaG_FD_161050 | JGI IMG/M metagenome (GOLD analysis project Ga0210390, IMG submission 161050) | Forest soil microbial communities from Barre Woods Harvard Forest LTER site, Petersham, Massachusetts, United States - Inc-BW-H-11-O ...
ACAAACTATCTGTTTCCAGATTAATTTCGTGTTACTAAACCCCGTAACCATGAAACACATCAGAACAGCAGCGCTATTGACTCTGATAGCGCTCGCGCCCCTTGCAAAAGGACAGGACACCATTAGTATGCGTACCGGAGATGTTATTGTTGCTAACGTAAGTAACGTAGGCGTTACTGAAATTACATACAAAAAATGGGGCCGATCGGACGGGCCAACCTATAATGTACTTAAAAGCGATGTGGCGTATATAAAGTATCCCGATGGTACAAAAGATGAGTTTAAGATAGCGCCTGCTCCACCGCCTGCTCCTGCACCGGTAGTTTCGCAATATGTAATAAGCCCATACAATTTTGCCACTGTTGCTGCCCCGGGTTATACCATGACGGACAGTACTGTGAGCAGTATGCCCAAGCTAAGGCTCACGGCCGATGTTATGTGGGGCAACCTGTTAGATTTTTCAGGGCTGTTCAATGCCAGTTATTACAATTTTGATAACAGTTATATGCTGGGTGCTTATGCGAGCACAACCGGTACATTGGGTGCTGAAGGAACCTATTATCTTATTAAAGGCAAGAATAAACAAATGACCAATATTCCCTTTACATACCAGTATGGCGATGATGCATATACCTATACCACCATACAACACAATGTAGAGAAAATAAATTACCTGGGGCTGCATGCGGCATATTCGCTGCGCAGTTTGAGCGATGCTAATTTTGCATGGTGGTCGTATTACCATAATTTTGAGGATAATAGCTATACCTCGCCAACGGGCCAAACATTTAACCCACTGGGTAAGGCCCCCATGTATGATGAAATAGCTTTTGGCCCTCAGTATGTGCATGCCAGCAGGTATAAAGCTCAACTAAATGATGGTAGTGGCATGTCGGTAGCGCATGAAGTAATTACAACAATAGGGCTCGATGTGCTTGTTTACCCCAGGTTGCCAAGCCTGGGCGCTACATATGATTCTATTGCTGCTATACAGGCCAATAAACCAACTTACGATTCCTTCGACCAGTTTCCGAGCAGTAATTTTTCTGACGTTGGTTACCGCTTTTATTTCAAAATGCAGTTTGGTTTTAACACAGGTAATACCGACTGGGGCTTCGACTGGCAGGCTTCTTTTGAGCAAAACCTTTCTGGCTTTGGTTATGCTATGGGTATGTTTGGTATTTATGTGGCGCCTAAGTAGTTATTTAATTTGATGATTTGGTGATTTGATAATTCAATGGGTTTTCATCATCAAGTCATCAAATGGGCTAATTATCAAATTAGTTAAAGATACCAGGTAATGCCAATATGTCCCCAGCCGTGATACAGGCCCGTTTTAATTTCGTTGGTAATGTGCGTTACCGAATAGAGCAGAGAAATTCTCTTCAGCGAAAAACATAAACCGTATGAGTCGCCATAAACAATGTGTGATAGCTGATTGGATGACAAGGTGTAAATACTGTTGTTTGTAAATAAGGTACCCTGCATGGTGCCATTGTATGCAACACCCTCAACCCAGCCCTGTATAATACCATACAACTGAAACTGCGAATGGTGCCCCAGTAGAAAATAAGAATTCATTTTACCCAGGTACAGCGTAAGCCCTGTCTGTATATTATCATAAACTGTGCCTGCAGTTAATTGCCCCATGGCAATTACATCAACGGCGGTATCGGTATACAAAGCTTTTTCGTAACGCAGTTTATAATTGAGCATTAGTGCGGCGCTTATTTGGTATTGCCAGCCTACAGGCTGAGTATTGCCCGGCAAGTGATGTATCTCTTTTTGTTCCGCTTCACATTGGGCACAGGGGCCAATTTCACCTGCATCAAGTTCTGTGCTCAGCATTTGGCGGGTATAATAGTCGGCCGATGTTTTGTTCTGCCCCAGGTAAATGTAGCCTGCAAACGGCCTGTCGCCCTCTAATATGGTATTACTCGAAATGCTGGTTGGGGTAAAGCAATCTTGTACCGCCGATAGCGTGTATTGTTTGGCGGAATTACTTAAAGCAGGCAGTAACCACATAAAAGGCGAATACCTGAATGCAGGGCTTGCAACTTCGAGCTTTATACCCTGGGTGTAGTAATCATCAGTAGTGGTAAAGTAGTCGTTCTCGTAGTTCAGGCGGATGAATGAATTGCTTATGCTGTCTTTTTGTGCAAACAAATAATGACAATTCAATGTGATAAGAAGTAAGGATGCGAGTTTAAGCTTCATTACATCAATATACGTATTCTTACACGGTAAAGATTTTGCCTGGGTTTATTTCTTTTTACCCTCTATATAACTGAAGGCAACAGTTATTATTAAACCTACCAAACAGCCAGCCGCCACACAGCCAATACGCTCTAAAGCAACTGTCCAGCTATGAGTTTGTTTTTCCTGCACTAAAACTATAAGCATTGCTGCCATTGCCGTGCGGGTGCTTACACCAAGCTTTAGTAAAATGCCTGCCATAACCGTAATAAATACACCCATGCAGAGCGATAGCATAATGGGTGCGGGTATAAAAAATAATGCAAGGCCTATAAGGCCGCCTACAAGGTTAGCTTTTATACGTGTGTACGGGAGCTTGCTGTCGTTCTCAACACTAATTACAAGTACCACCGAAATAATGCTCCAGAAAAAGGGGACCTGCGGGAAGGTCATATAAAGCAAATAACAAATTGCTGCGCCAAGTGTGCATTTGGCCGCATAAAGCCATTCTGCTTTGCTTATGGTAAAAGTCATAATAACAAAGGTAGAGAAATATTAATTTTGTTGCTATATGTATAAACCAATTGAACATACCCTTACTATAAAAGCAAAGCCATCTGTGGTATGGGAGGCGCTTACTGAGCCTGCGCTTATGAAACAGTGGATGGCTGAGCCTGAAATGGAAATTGAAATTGAGTGCGAACGGAAATTGAACGGCTCTATTACCATGTCGTGGTTTCACCATGTGCGGGCTACAAATAAAGGAACCATACTAGCCTTTGAGCCCGATAAAATTTTTAAGTATAACTATTTAAGTTCTATATCTCGTTTGCCCGATAAACCCGAGAGTTATTCAGCTATTGAATTTAAATTACAACCTGTGGGTAGTGATACTTTGCTAACTGTTATTGCTTCCGGCTTCCCCAACGAAACTACCTATAAGCACCTTGAATTTTACTGGAGAGGGACTATTGGTCTGATAAAGAATTGGGTGGAGAAACATTTGAAATAACCAAAGCGATTATACTGTTGCTTCTTTATTATACTTGCTCTTATATTATATTGGTGATGGTTTAATTTAGGCAATATTCCATAAATAGCTGTATCTAACTAAATTTGGCGGTATTGCTGAATTGAGTAAAATATTGCAACTATGGTAGCCCCCCGGTAGATACAAAAGTGTATGAAGGTGAATTAGCGACCTTTTGGTTTGACGAAAGTAGCATATTGTGTGCTTAAGGTAAAAATACCCCTCGTACTTTACCAAATCGGAAAGAGAACTATGCATTTATAAGGGAGATTACCGCTAACAAAAAAGTATGCTTGCTTTTAAGCACCACAAGTTCGGCAATGACAAGCCAGGACGGACATACATGACCTTACGGAAATAGAAATGCCACTTTTGTTTAAAGAAATGGCAGTAATATTTAAATCGGTGAAGGGTGAAATTCTTACTAAAGTATTTTTTACACTAAATAACCGTTCTGTTCCATCGGAGTATTTTACCGAAGTAAAGGAGGCTAAGGAATGGCTAAAGCAATATTTGTAAAACACTGCCCGTCCCAGAACCGTTAAAAGGGCTTGATAGCGCAATAGGGTCAGAAGATGTATATTTATAGTGTTTAACTAATATAATGTACATCAAAAATAATCGGGTGCGCTACTTTTTTATATTGCTTGTTATTGCAGGCATTATTGCTTCGTGCAGGCACCATGGCGGAAAGACTAATTCGGCTACTTTAGCAAAGGGTGGCAAACTGGGTTGGTTGGTTCAGTATCACCAATCGCTTGATAGTATTGCCATACGCAGGTACGATAGCATTAAATTGAGCAAGATAAATAAAGCAAGAGCAGATTCAAACAAGCCCTATATACCTAAAAAACTAGTGCCTGTTGCCGGCTACCGTTTTGTTATTACAGGCGATTTTAACGGCGATGGAAAAACAGATACACTGGTAGAGCATTACTTTAATAAGCTTACCGGTAAAGAGACCAACAAGGCTTTCGACAGCCTGGAAGATTATGATACATTGGTTTCATTAACTGTACATAATGACCCTTATTCGTTTGTACTGTGCAGCGATAAAAGTATTGATACATTAAATATATCTGACAATCCTCAACTACTTGGCCTTGCATGGCTGCATAACGAAGGCGACCTGGATGGAGACGGAGGCGATGAGATAGGTTATGTAATTGACTGGGCCGATTGGTCATCTGTAAATACCTACCATATTGCATCGTATAAAAATGGCAAATGGGTCGATTTGTTTTCGTTTATGATACACGATTGGCAATTACCACAGCTTCCGCAAATGGTGAGTGAATATGGCTTGTTTGGCATGGACAGGATAGAGACCCTTGCACACAACGACACTATAAATAAACAAATAGAAGATACGTTAAAGGCCTTCCCCGGAATGATAACTAAACTGAAGAATGGCAAAATAAAAATACCGACCTATACCTACGATTTCGCTGATGATTCAGCCCTTATCTTTAACCTGAAACACCCGCCCAAGTCAGATGAAGAGGGTAGGTGGGAGGCTCCTAAGAAATAAGATTGCGCAGACCTCGAGGCTGGCACTAAACCCTTATTTAACGTACTTCCTGAATGCTGAAATGGTTTGGAAGATGAGGTAGGAGAGGAATATTTATTTTTTATTTGAATGAGGTATCGCATCCATATTAATTGTACCAGATTTAGCCTTTGAATGCTCTTTCTTTTTTTCTTCTTGGTTAATTGCTAATGAAAGATACATTATTGCAGCTCTAGTAAGCTTTAAAACTTTTAATGTTTTTTGCTCAAATTCTTTACGTGTAATAATATATGATTGACTTTTTTTTGAATTGTCAATATCATTGGGAGGAAGTCTATCAAATACCCTAAACGCTCTATGTTCTATGAAATTTCTAATCATGGCTATTTCTTTTGCATCAGGTTCTATAACTTCATTATAGTCTCCCTCTATCTCTTGGAAATCTTTACTTAGCCAATATAGGCCTCGTAAAGGCCAGTTATTTGATTTTTCAAAAAAAGGTTTGAGTTTCTTGTCCTTATTTTTGTCAATATACCATAGGTTTCTAAAATCTACATCATTACGATAGTGATTAAGTTTTAGGTAATCATTTAGGAGATATGCAATCTTGTCTAAAATGGAATATGAGACTCTAAATGTAATTTTTAAGAGTTCAATATTATAAGAATAAGTATCAGGGTTATATATTAATAGTGTTGGATCATCTGCTTCAGATAAGAGTACATCAATATCTGAATAATGTGGTCTCCTATTCTTGGTCGCTTTATAAAAAGTGAATCTTGCAGTTGCAAATTCTTGTTTTATTTGATTGAATAGTAAAATAGATGTTGGTGGAGTATTATGCTCTATTGATATTGGTGGCAATGTAAGGCCATCACTGCATGCTATAGAGCCAGTGCATATATCATTCAAAGGGTTAATAAAAAGCCCATTTTTTGAAGCCCATTTTCTATATGCGTTTAACTTTTTAGTTCCTTTTAATTTGAGGGTGTTTAAATTTGGTAATGTTGAACGATATTTTTCAGCCACATACGGCTCTGTTTTTTTTAATATTTGTTCAAAATGTTCAACAGTTTCAGTGGCTTCAATATTTTCTTTCTTTTGTAATGCTTTTCCCAAGTTGTTATAAGAAAAAGCTAAAAGAATTTTCCTCCATGAATCATTAAACAGGTACCATGAATAATTATGTAGAATACGGCCCTTGTTCCCCAATGTCATTGAGAAATCATCATCAATATCAAGTATTTTATTCCAATATTCATGTGCTTCTATAAATCTTCCAACTGTACTAAATGTATTACCAAGATTAGTATATATTCTAAATTTACTTTTGTTGGGCAAGTTTTTGAAGCCGGGAAGAGATATGGCTTTTCTAAGGTGAAATATTTCATTACTCAGTTCTTCTGTCTGAAAGGCCCAAGAAGTTTTTGTTGACCTTCTTATTAATAGGCCTTTATAATACCATCCAAGTGATGCATGATAATGATGGTATACTTGATTCTTTAAGGATAAATCAAGAATATTAACTTGCTGAGAAAGCATTAGAGCATGCTCTAGACCGGAAATATTTGAAGCTTTATAAGAATAACTTATTAAAGAAGCGACAATATTTATTTTGTCCTTTTCGGAACGGCCATTCAATGATTTTATTTGAAGTAATGATTCGAAATCGAATTTTTTCATGATACTTCAAATATAAGAAACGAAAGTATTCAATCCCTCTCCTTATTCGAGGAGAGGGTAGGGTGAGGTCTTACTGAATTGGGTGAGGCCTAAGCAAACCTCGGCGCCAGCACTAAGTCCTTGCTGCCTGCGGTGTACTTATAAAAACCCATACCCGATTTTACACCCAGGTCGCCGGCAGTAACCATGTTAACCAGCAGCGGACAGGGAGCATATTTAGGGTTGCCCAGGCCATCGTGCAATACACGTAATATAGAGAGGCAAACATCTAAGCCAATAAAATCGGCCAGTTGCAGCGGGCCCATAGGGTGAGCCATACCCAGTTTCATAACGGTATCAATTTCTTCAACTCCACCTACTCCTTCAAAAAGAGTGTAGATGGCTTCGTTTATCATAGGCATTAATATGCGGTTGGCCACAAAGCCCGGGTAGTCGTTCACTTCGGTAGGTATCTTGCCCAATTTTTTAGAAAGGTCCATGATAAGTGCAGTAACTGCATCAGATGTATTGTAGCCGCGAATGACCTCTACCAGTTTCATAACAGGTACGGGGTTCATAAAGTGCATACCTATAACTTTATCAGAGCGCTTGGTTTGTGCAGCAATTTTGGTGATAGATATAGATGAGGTATTACTTGCCAATATGGTTGTTGGTGCGCAAAGCGTATCCAGGTCACGGAAGAGCTTGAATTTTATTTCAGGGTTTTCGGTAGCGGCTTCTACCACAAGCTCAGCGCCGGTAACGCCCTTAGCCAGTTCGGTGTGGGTGGTAATGTTCTTTAGTGTAGTTGCTTTATCAGCTTCAGTAATGGTTCCTTTGGTAACCTGGCGGTCGAGGTTTTTGCCAATGGTAGCAATAGCTTTTGCCAAAGCATCAGCCGATATATCTATAAGCGCTACCTGGTAACCGCATTGTGCAAAAGTGTGGGCTATTCCGTTGCCCATAGTACCTGAACCTATTACTGCTATGTTTTTCATATTCAATATTTTTTGCAAACGTAAGTTTTTTTTAATTATGAGTTATGAATTATCCAAATGGATCCCTTTGGGATAAGTTATGAGTTTAGACCACGTGTTTACGTCATTGCGAGGTACGAAGCAATCTTACCATCTTGTTGGTTTTTGGACGTTCCCCTTCCTTCGTCAGGGTCGGGCTATTCGCTACAAGTCCTCGCTTCGCTTTGGGCTTTCCGCTACTATCCCTAACGCAGAAAGCAAAGACTCATTAGGGAGATTTTAATTATTCAGATTTATAACTTTCCAGTATCTGTTTTAGCTTCTCCGCATCAAGTCCCCTAGGGTAATTGAGAAATACAGTATCGTCTTCGTAGCTTTCATTTTTAAAGTTGAGGCGTATGCCTGTATTTTCATCTTCTACTGAATTGATCTTCTTTATGGGTACTAGATATTTTGGCCCCAGTTCATTGCGCATATATTTGTAAAGTGGAATACAACTAAGTGGAAGTAATAATGCCAGAACAAGGCTTGCACCATTGCCCGTTAAATGGCCTGCATGCAATAACATAGTAAAGCTAAAACCTATTATAAGGTATATGAGTATCCATAATTTCCTTCTGTCACTTTTTTTAACTGTCTTAGGCGATTTTTCTTCCATGCCCTCTATCTCAGACCAGTTACCCGAATTGGTTAAATAAAGATTCTTCGAATCGATATTTATATATCCATATTCGTATTTGAAAAAGTATTCAGCTTTTTCTTTAGTGGGTTCAGTCATTACTATCTACTTAGCCTCCTTATGAGGTATTTTGTGGTGCTCTTTCTTGGGGTCGGTAATTTCAGCGCCAGCCTCGGTGTAATTCTTCTCATCAACCTTTTGTCCGTTAAGGAAAATGCTGAGTTGTTTTAAAGTACCGTTGTCGTAGTACTCCTTCCAGGTGCCGTTTTCTCTACCACTCCTGAAGGATGCCTCCCTTGTTACATTACCAGCTTCGGCATATTCTTTCCTGATCCCTTCTACGGTATCATGTACACATGGTGTTTCGCTTTGCAGTTTACCATCTTCGTAATAATCTTTAACAATGCCATCTATGTGGTCATTGGTATAAGGGGTTTCGCGCCGAATGATGCCCGTAGGGTAATATTGCTTCTCGAGGCCGTTCTCTTTATCTTGTGTAAACGGATATTCGGCTCTTACTTTGCCCGTCTTGAAATAAGCTTTCGACATGCCGTCTGCCTTGCCATCTTTATAAGTGGTTTCATGGAACGGCATATTGTTCATATAATACCACCTCACTAATCCATCGCGCTTACCATGCTTGTAAATGGCGAGTATATAGTTGCTTGCGTTGTTGCTGTCTTTAGTAGGTTTCCATTTCAAGGAATCGAAATATTCTATCCACTTGCCTTCTTGCAAGCCGTTTACCAATTGATTCTTGGCTTCGGCTTTATTGGTGAAGCCACTTTCCGGCATAGCGGTTGATGTGCTGCTATCTTTAGTTTTGGTAGCTCCTGGTGTTACACTCTTGGTTGAATCAGAAGTCGTTTTCTGTTCTGTTTTTTTTGTATCGGTATTGCAGGCTGCTAAAAAGAGGCTGCTTAAAAATGCAATTGTTAAAGTTGACTGTATTCTCATTTTTTCAATATCCTGTTATTAAGCGTATCCATTAAGCTAACATTATCGGGTGTAATAATATACTTTTCGCCATTACCTTTTAATGTAACAAGCAAAAGATTTTTGTGGCTGGTGGCATATTTCTTAAAATCGCCCAGCCTGGGGTTGCGGTAATTACCTGTATAGCCAAAAAGTCCATCGTTGCCAAACGGACGCTCTGTGTGCGCCATATCTGAATCGTTGAGTAATCGCACTTCTTTTATATCTGTTAAAGGTGTTTCCACATTGAATTGGCTAAATGGTCGTTGAATTACCAATTTATCAGTTGTTACCCGATAACCTTGTATACTATATACGTATCCTATAACTGTTATGGTAGTGCTCAGCAATATTAAAAATAAACCTGTGTAGAGTGAGATTCGTTTGCCTGCTTTTGGCAGGTCTTTCATTTTTCGCATTACAAGCACCCCAATGCCTATTAAAATTGGCAACAGAGACATAATGGTTGAACTAATGCTTTCAGAATCTAATGTTGCTTTAAAGAATTCCATTCTTACCTCTTAGTTCTTAATTCTTAACTTTTTTATAGACTCCAACCAGTTCAGCTTCCGCCAATATATGTCCTTTTATAACCGAAAGTAATTGCTTTTTTGTTAGTCCTGCAGGGTAGGGCAGCATAATATCGAGAGCATAGATCTTGAAATGGTAATGGTGGTAATCGCTTGGCGGGCATGGGCCTCCGTAACCTGCGGTGCCAAAACTGGTTATTCCTTCACGGGCACCATCGGCCAGCATGGTATCTTTTGGCATATTGGCATGCAACGCGGTATCTTTTGGCGGAATATTATACAATACCCAGTGTACCCATGTACCCATAGGAGCATCGGGGTCATCCATTATAAGTGCATAGCTGGCGGTATTCTTTAAAGCATTGTTCCAGTGCAACTCGGGCGAAATATTACTACTGTCGCATGTATATATGGGTGATAGGGTATCGCCTTGTTTAAAGTTATTGGAATAGAGGCGGAAAGGAGCAGGGGCATTAAGCGGAGGTGGGTTAGTGGCTGAAATAGTTCCGTTTGGATTGGTAGAACAGGAAACTATCAGTACTATTAAGCCAAACAAAACCCTGAAGTTTTTCATAAAATGAATAGATTGATAATTGTCTATTGAGTTACCAAATTAACAAATATTTATTGAGTATATTAGTAGAATAAATTACAATCAGCCACTGGAATGAATAATATTAGAATAAATAAACTGATTGTTATGGCAATGATCATGTTCAATATAGGTATTGGGCATGCACAGGATAAAATGATCTCTGTTGAGAAAGAACTTACCTATTTGAAAGGCAAAGAAGCTTCCTGGTTTGAAAAGACCTGCGATGATAAGTATGACTACCTGAGTGTATATGATTCAGCGAGTAGGTATGACAGCATTTTTACGGCAAGGCTTGTACGTTACCTGAAGAAATACCCTTCTACGGTAAATTGGCCATTTAAAAAACTATCTGATAAATACGTGTCAGTTCTTACTTCTTCCGATTCACTCTTCCGTATATATAGCTGGGATAATGACCAGGGCGGTACTTGCCGCAGTTACACTACTATTATTCAGTTTAAAGATGGGAAGGGAGTTAGTGTTGTAATGTATCCTAAACGAAGGTCACAGGTACCAGATGCCTTATTTTATGATTTGCTTACGGTTAAAACCGATAGTAATACCTTTTATGTTGTTGCACAGCATATTCAGCAGTCATCATACTTTTATAATGATGCGGTTAAAGCATTTTCAATAGTTAATGGCAAATTAAATGACGAAACACGCGTTTTTAAAACCAAAAACGGTATGCAATATTCTATTAGTTACGACTGGAAAGCGACCGGGAGCATTATTACCAAGGAGGGCTACAGAACGGACAATGATATAGAGTTTGTTGACTCAACACGGACTGTAAAAATACCAGTGGTACTTGAAAACGATTCAGTTACTACCCGCTTTATTAAATATCGTTTTACGGGCAAATACTTCGAGAAAGTGAAGGAATAAACTAGCCCCTGTCCTGTTTAGCCTTTTCTTTATCTTTGTGCTATGAACAAACTAACAGAACTTAGCGCCTTAACGGCAATATCTCCGGTTGACGGAAGATACAGAAAAACAACAGAACAGCTTTCGGGCTATTTTTCGGAATATGCACTGATACAATACCGCCTGCGTATTGAGGTGGAATATTTTATTGGACTTTGCTCTATACCGCTGCCCCAGTTAAAAGGCATAAAGGAGCCGGTGTTGGACAAGCTGAGGGATATATACCTGAAGTTTACCCCGGCTGATGCAAAGCGCATTAAAGAACTGGAGAGCGTTACCAACCACGATGTGAAAGCGGTTGAATATTTTATAAAAGAAAAGTTTGATGCACTGAAGCTGAAAGATTACAAGGAGTTCATTCACTTTGGCCTCACATCGCAAGATATTAATAACACTGCTGTTCCGCTGGCTATGAAAGAATGCCTGGAGGAAGTGATATTACCTGAATTGGAAGAGGTTTTATTTAAAGTTGCGGTGTTAGCTGCTGAATGGGAAAAGGTGCCTATGCTTGCCTTTACACACGGTCAGCCTGCATCGCCTACACGCCTGGGGAAGGAGTTTATGGTGTATGTAGAAAGGCTGGAAGATCAGATAAATGCATTGGAGGGCATACCGGTATCGGCCAAGTTTGGCGGTGCCACGGGTAATTTTAACGCGCACAATGTGGCATACCCTAACATCGACTGGAAGATGTTCGGTAATGTGTTTTTAGAACAGGAAGGATTAAAGCGCCAGCAATACACTACCCAGATAGAACATTACGATGACCTTGCTGAGTTGTGTGATTGCCTGAAGCGTATCAACACCATATATATTGATATGTGCCGCGATATGTGGAGCTATATATCAATGGGGTATTTTAAACAAAAATTAAAAGAAGGTGAAATAGGTTCATCGGCAATGCCGCATAAAGTAAATCCTATTGATTTTGAAAATGCCGAAGGTAATTTGGGTATAGCCAACGCTTTATTTGAACACCTTGCTGCAAAACTGCCAGTGTCTCGTTTACAGCGCGACCTGACCGATTCTACCGTGATACGTAACTTGGGTGTGCCTATTGCACATTCAATGATTGCCTACAAATCGGTAATGAAGGGGCTGAACAAATTATTACTGAATCCAAGTGCTATTGAGCAAGACCTTGAAAGTAACTGGGCCGTTGTAGCTGAAGGCATACAAACTATATTGAGGCGCGTAGGTTATCCTAATCCGTATGAGGCATTGAAGGCGCTTACCCGTACTAACGAAACTATTACCCAAAAGCAAATCGTCAAATTTATTGACGGGCTTAAGGTGAGTGCCAAGGTAAAAGCCGAGCTGAAGAAAATTACACCGCATACTTACACGGGCATATAACACATGAAAGTAGTCGGCTTTACTTTTGTGCGCAACGCAATAAAGTTAGATTACCCTGTTATGGAATCGCTGGCATCGTTATTGCCGCTATGCGATGAGGTGATAGTAAGCGTGGGTAAGTCAGATGATGATACCCTTAACCTTATTAAAAGCATTCCTTCTGAAAAAATAAAAGTTGTTGAAAGCGTGTGGGACGATTCACTCCGCACGGGTGGCGTATTGCTTGCTGTTGAAACCAATAAAGCGCTCGATGCCGTACCAGCCGATGCCGACTGGCTTATTTACCTGCAAGCTGATGAGGTGCTGCACGAGAATGATATGGCCAACATAAAGGCAGCCATGGAAAAATGGAAAAATGATAAAAGAGTAGAGGGACTGCTGTTCCGTTACAAGCATTTTTATGGTTCGTATGATTACGTGGGTGATTCTTATAAATGGTACCCGGCCGATGTGCGCATAATACGTAACAATAAGCATATACGTTCGTACCGCGATGCACAGGGCTTCCGCTGGTATGATACCCCGCCAACAAATGAAGATTTATTGACAGGCGGAAGAAGATTGAATGTGAAATGGACCGGTGCTACTGTGTATCATTATGGTTGGGTAAAGCACCCCGAAAACCAGCAGAACAAACAGAGATCGTTCCATAAAATGTGGCACGAAGATGAATGGCTGGTGCAGAATGTGGGCAATGCAACCGAGTACGATTATACCAAAATGCAATTGCTGGCGAGGTTTACCGGGCAGCACCCTGCAATTATGCATCCGCGCATAAAAATGAAGAACTGGAAATTTACCTACGATGAGAGCAAAAGAAAACTCTCGCCTAAGGAACGTTTTGCCCGGGTTACAACTAAAATACTCGGTTACCGCCCATGGGATGGCAGAAACTATAAAATGATATAATAGTGGAGATGAAGATTGAACGCAACATACTGGTATTTGAAAAGAGCGGAGATGAAAAACTGCTGAAAGAAATTAATGCAGATAAGTTGACCATTGACATACTTAAAACCATTATCGTTCCTTTAGATGATGACCCCAATTTTTACAGGCCATATAATATTGAGGAATTACAATATGTTGTTATTGTTAAACACATTCCGGAATTGAAAGCATACCCGTGCAATGAATATTATTTGTCCTTAGACGCTTATACTGTATAATTATTTACTGAAAAGATGTTTTTTATTTTATCAAAATTACTTGCCTTTTTTATCAGCCCTTTTTTCTGGGTGTTTGGCTTGTTGCTTTGCGGCGTGCTGGTAAAAAGACAACCGCTTAAGAAACGTTTCCTCATAGCATCGTTAGTGGTGCTCTATTTCTTCTCGAATAGTTTTATGCTGAATGAAGTAATGATACGTTGGGAAATACCTGCCATACAACAATATGAAATTAAAGGAAAGTACGATGTTGCCATTGTATTAGGCGGTTATACCGATTACGATGATAAATTTGAGCGTGTACAGTTTCAGCATGGGGCCGACAGGTTGTTCCAGGCACTGGAGCTTTATAAAAAAGGAATAGTGAAGAAGATATTAATTGACGGTGGTTCGGGTAATTTGAAAGGAACAAATATTGAAGCGCCTAATCTTCATAAGTACTTATTAAATATTGGCATACCCGATTCAGTTATACTGATTGAACCTCGCTCGCGCAATACGCATGAGAACGCCACTTTTGTAAAGCCTATTTTAGATAGTGTTGCTAAAAACGGACGATACCTGTTAATTACATCAGGTTACCATATGCGCAGGGCAATAGGCTGTTTTAATAAAGTGGGCATACATACTCTTGCTTATACTACAGATAGAATTGCGGGCCCTATGAAATTCGACTTCGATTATATGTTCATTCCCGACCTGGGTGCCATTTATTGCTGGGAAGCCCTGTTGCATGAATGGATAGGCTATGTGTCGTATAAAATGGCGGGATACCTTTAAAAATAGTACAGAGTATTTAGCATTGGGTATTGAGTATTGAGTCAAAGAGATGCTAAGGCTGTATTGGTTATTTCTCAATTCTCATATCTCAATACTCATTTCTTTTCAATCAAATACACCACATAGTTTTCGCTACGTATTGCTCCGCGGGTAAACTCCTTCTTCTCTTTTATAATGTAATTACTTGTCTCTATGTAGTGCTGCATTGCTTTTATGCTGTCATCAGAATAAGCAAGCACTAAAGCGATATTCTTTTCGGTGGTTGCGTTTATCCTATTAGTTATGCTGTTATACAATGCATTG
>Ga0210390_10002976_pt1 | contig 14684 bp, 9 predicted proteins | sample IncBWH11OmetaG_FD_161050 | JGI IMG/M metagenome (GOLD analysis project Ga0210390, IMG submission 161050) | Forest soil microbial communities from Barre Woods Harvard Forest LTER site, Petersham, Massachusetts, United States - Inc-BW-H-11-O ...
TATTCTCGCGGAAGGCGTGAAGCCCGAGACCTTGAACCGCCAGGAACTAGGCGATGCGATCTTCGATAAGCTCAAGGCCCGTTACGACGCCAAAGAAAAACTGATTGGCCCCGACGCCATGCGCTACCACGAGCGCATGATCATGTTAAGCGTGCTCGACGCGCAGTGGAAAGACCACCTCCGCGACATGGATCACTTGAAGGAGGGGATTGGCCTGCGTGGTTATGGGCAACACGACCCGCTGGTCGAGTACAAGCGCGAGTCCTTCGACATGTTCGAAGCCATGATGCAACGCTCGCAAGAGGAGACCGTCCGCTATCTCTACCTGATGCAAATTCTGGAGCGGCCCAGCGAAGGCGGAGCGCCCAGACCTGGAGACGGCGGTGTTCCCGGCTCTGGGCCGGACACGGGCGTACCCGTTCCGCGAATGGGTGGGGACGGCAATGGCCGCAAGCCACCGCGGCAGGTAGCCACGTCGGTCGATGAAATCGAAGAAGCTTTCCAGCGCAAGAAACGCCGCGAGCTCGAACAGGCTCGCATGGCTGGATCTGGCGACCTGCAGGCGGTCCAGCAGGTAGTGCGCGGCACAGCCAAGATCGGACGCAACGACCCCTGTCCCTGCGGCTCCGGAAAAAAATACAAAAAGTGCTGCGGCGCGAACGCGTAGGCGCATCACCACCCGCTGTCATCCTGAGCGCAGCGTCTACTTCGCGAAGCGAAGCAGATGCGGAGTCGAAGGACCCCGAGTACGCCAGTTTTGCCCTTGGTGCATCAGGGAATTCTCATCGGAGTTTCGTGGAGAATGCCTCGAATCGGACGACGGAGGAATCTGCCATGCAGAGATCCTTCGACTGCGTAGATGCTTCGCTTCGCGAAGTATCTACTCCGCTTAGGATGACAGCTATCTGGGGGCAGGCTGAGCCAACACAAACGACTTCACCACGATGTTGTTCGGCTGAACCCCAACCGGAATCATCGTGAGCAGGGAATATTCGCCCGGCTCGAATTTCTTCTTAGGCGTGCGCTTCTGAATGACGGTCACATCCCCTGACTCCGAATTCAGAACCAGCAAATAGTTCTGGCTCTGCGAAAGCGCCAGCCCATCCGGATGGCTGCCAACCGGCAACGTCGCAATCATCTTTCCAATATCAATGTCGTAAACCGATACGGTATTCGATCCGAAATTGCTGACATACAGACGAGAATTATCCGCGGTCACCAACCCCCGCGCCGGATGCGTACCGATCAGATAACTGCCACCGACTTCGTTAGTCCCAGTCTCGATAATCGAAATATCGTCCGAATCGAAGTTGCTGACCATGAGTTCGCCGCCATCTGGCTTGAGCGCCAGATGCACCGGCGTTTTGCCCACGTCGAGCAGGGCCAGCAATTTGTTACTTTTCAGATCGATCGACGCAATCTGTCCCGACGCTGCACAAGCCACAAACGCTTTGCTGCTGTCGGGCAGGATGGCGATGTCTTCCGGCTGCTGGCACGCCGGAATGGTGCCGCGAACCGTGAGATGCTGCGCGTCGACGAGCGAAATTGTATTGTCGCCACGGTTGCTGACCACCACAGTCTCGCCATCCGGAGAAACTCTGGCCAGCCCCGGCGCAGCTCCCACGCGAATGTTTCCAAGCACCATCCGCTTGCCCAAATCAATCACGGAAACATTCGCCGAGCCTGAGTTGGCAACGTACCCCCGCTTGCCATCCGCCGAAACATCGATGAAGTAGGGCCTGCCATGTACCCCGATGGTCGCGACCACGGCGTTGCGCTCAGCGTCGATCACGCTGATGTTGCTCGATCCCGCATTCACCACGTAAATCTCGTTCTTCTTGCTGTTGGCCGCAACCCCAGTCGGCTCGCCCCCAACTTTGATCGTCTTCGCAAGCTGGAAGGTGCGCAGGTCAATGACACTAACCGTGTTGCTCTTGCCATTGGTGATGTAGGCGAACTCGTGATAAGCCGGACCGTAGTCAGTGAGCTGCCGCTCATAGAAGTACAACCACCCCATGGCCACGGCAATGGGACAGAGAACAACGATGAAAAGGAGCTTTCTCAATTTAGCGGAGCAACGGAAGATCCAAGTGTCGGGTCTGCGGAAACTGATTGATGCGTGTCAGCTGCAATCCCCGCCACCGTTCTGCCCACGACCGGCGCGATCTGCCGCACCTGCGCCATCAACTCATCAAACTGATCCGGATACAGCGACTGCATGCCATCCGACAGCGCCTTATCCGGCTGATGATGGACTTCGATGATCAAGCCATCCGCCCCAACAGCCACCGAGGCTCGCGAAAGTGGCGTAACTTTATTTCGTTTTCCAGTGCCGTGGCTGGGATCGACGACGATCGGCAGATGGCTAAGCCGCTGCACCGCCGGAATGAGGCTCAAGTCCAAAGTATTGCGCGTATGGTCAGCAAAGGTCCGCACACCGCGCTCGCAAAGTATCACGTTGTAGTTGCCTTCGCTCATCACGTACTCGGCCGCCATCAGGAATTCTTCCAGCGTCGCCGACATGCCGCGCTTCAGCAACACTGGCTTACGAGCCCGCCCCGCACGCTTCAGCAGAGAAAAGTTCTGCATGTTGCGAGCACCAATCTGGATGACGTCCGCATACTCCTCGACCAGTTCCAGCGACTCGTTATCAATCGCTTCAGTCACAATCCTCATGCCAAACTGTTCGCGAACCTCGGCCATAATGCGCAAGCCTTCTTCGCCCAGGCCCTGGAAAGAATAAGGAGACGTCCGCGGCTTGTAAGCTCCCCCACGAAAAAATTGCGCCCCGGCACGACTGACGCGCTCCGCCACCGCAAACGCCTGCTCCCGGCTCTCAATCGCGCAAGGCCCGGCCATAATCGCCAGTTCAGGGCCGCCAATCGTGGCGTCGCTCCCGGCGAAGCGCACCACGGTGTTCTCTTCTTTGATATCCCGGCTGACCAACTTGTAAGGTTTGGTGACGCGGATGACTTCCTGCACGCCCGACATTTCTTCCAGCGTGCCGGGCTCGACTTCGCCCTTATTTCCCGTGATGCCGATAGCAGTCCGCTCCGCCCCCGGAATGGAGTGGGCGCGATAGCCGAGCGCCTCGATCTTCTGGCAGACTGCCCGCACCTGGTCTTCAGTAGCGTGCGCCTGCATGACCACTAACATGAACCACCTCGAAAGCTTCAAGTCTATCGTCGAAGGCGCATGCATCGCAAACCCGCGCCCCGTTGGCAACGGGCGCCGGCCCCCGCCCACTCGCTATACTTTCGACATGCCCCGTTCCATCGAACAGGAACAAGACATCCTCAAACTCCCCGCGCTCCAGCGCCCGCCTCGCTTGACCTCGCGCCGTATCGGCATTCATACCTCGACCGCCGGCGGAGTCCAGAACGCAGCCGAACGCGCATACCGGCTGGGCTGCAACACCTTCCAGATTTTTTCGTCCAGCCCACGCCAATGGGCGCCGTATGAACTAAGCCGTCCGCAATGCGACGAAATGATGCGCCTGCGTGAGAAATACGACCTCAAGCCAGTCGCGATTCACGTCAACTACCTGGTGAATCTGGCCAGCACAACTCCGCTGTTTCTGGAAAAGTCGATCGCGGCTTTTCGTGGCGAAGTGGAACGCGCATTGGCCCTGTGCGCCGATTATCTGGTACTTCACCCAGGCTCATTCCGCGGCGCTGATCGGGAAGCAGGCTTGATTCAGACATCCGCGGCAATTGCCGCGGCAACCCAAGGGCTAGACCTCGCCAAAGGGAATCTGACAATCCTGATCGAGAACACCGCCGGCTCCGAATACTCGCTCGGCGGAAGCTTCGAACAAGTCGCCGAAGTGCTGCACCGCCTTCGCCACGTCGTTCCTATCGCCGCCTGCATCGATACCTGTCACACCCACGTCGCCGGATACGACATCGTCAGCGAAGCCGGAATGCTTCAGACGCTGGCGCATCTCGACCAGACTGTCGGACTCAAGAATGTGCGTGTCTGGCATTGCAATGACGCCAAGGCAGCCTGCGGATCAAAGCTGGATCGCCATCAACACATCGGGAAAGGAAGCATCGGCCGCGAACCATTTCGCCGTTTGCTGAACGATCGCCGCCTGGCCCACGCCGCATTTATTGCCGAAACCCCGATCGACAAGCCCGGAGATGACAGAAGAAACATTGCAGCACTGAAGAAGTTGGTAACAAGATGAATAACGGCGGGGACAGCCGCCTCGGCTCTCCGGCGGAGCAAAGCTCCGCACCCTTGCTGGTTGATGCCGAATGTGTCACCTTAGACGTGTCCAACGACCATGTTCAGCATTCGCCTCAAACCCGCGCTAAAAGAAAAGCTAGATGCCCTCGCAAAAGAGACGGGCCGCACTAAGAGCTACCATGCTCGCGAGGCCATTCGGCAGTATCTGGAAGACCGCGAGGATTACCTGAAAGGCATTGCCGCTCTGGAGCGTCGCGAACCGGCCATCACTCTCGAAGCGTTGGAGCGCAGGCTTCGCTCAGCCGCGATTGCCGGCCGGAAACCCCTGCCTCACGCGCCTCTATTGTAAAATCTAAGGTTTATCCGTACTCAAAATTTTCCTTACTATGCCGCAGGACGAAAAAACCACCACGGTCCGCGAAGACCGCTACGACGCCCAGCAGATCGAAGCCAAATGGTTCGAGCGCTGGCAGCAGGACCCGTCTCTCTACGCCGCCGAGCCCAACTCTACCAAACCAAAATATTACTGCCTCGAAATGTTGCCCTACCCCTCGGGCGCCTTACACATGGGACACGTCCGCAACTACGCTATCGGCGACGCCCTCGCCCGCTACATGTGGATGAACGGTTACAACGTGCTTCATCCCATGGGCTGGGATTCGTTCGGTCTCCCCGCGGAAAATGCCGCCATCGCCAACAACACGCCGCCGCGCGAGTGGACCCTCCGCAACATCGCCAACATGAAGGCGCAGATGAAGCGCATCGGCTTCGCCTACGACTGGTCGCGCGAAGTCACCACCTGCCTGCCCGAATACTACCGATGGAATCAGTGGTTCTTCCTGAAGCTTTTCGAGAAAGGCCTGGCCTACCGCAAGAAGAGCAAGGTGAACTGGTGTCCAAAGTGTGCCACCGTCCTCGCCAATGAGCAGGTCGTAAACGGATGCTGCTGGCGTCACGAAGACACTCTCGTGGAGCAGCGCGAACTCGAACAGTGGTTTTTGCGCATCACGAAATATGCCGAGGAATTGCTTCGCGACCTCGACAAGCTCACCGACTGGCCCGAGAAAGTTCGCACCATGCAGCGCAACTGGATCGGACGCAGCGAGGGCGCGCTTGTCGATTTCAAACTCGACGGCGCAACCGATTCGGAATCGAAAATCACGGTTTTCACCACCCGCATCGACACCATCTACGGTGCCACCTCGATCCAGCTCGCCCCGCAGCATCCGCTGGTCGCCCGTCTAACCAAAAACAATGACCCGCTGCGCGCGCAGGTCGAGCAGTTGATCGCCGAGCAGCGCAAGGCCAAAGAAGTCGGCGACATTGGCGCTATCGAAAAGCACGGAGTCAATACCCACCACTTCGCGGTCAATCCCTTCAACGGGCAGCCCATCCCCATCTGGGTTGCGAACTACATCCTCATCGACTACGGCACCGGCGCAATCATGAGCGTTCCGGCGCACGATGAGCGCGATTACGAATTTGCCCGCAAGTACAACCTCAAGATGCGGATCGTGATCGTGCCGCGAGCCGTCGATCCAGAAGAAACCAGCATCGAACCAACCCTTCCGTTCACCACATTGGACGGCACGCTGGTAAACTCCGGCTCGTTCAACGGTCTCGATTGCAAAGAAGCGCTCCAGAAGATGTCCGCGTATGCCGAGCAGCACGGCTTCGGCAAAGCCACCGTCACCTTTCGTCTAAAAGATTGGGGCATCTCGCGCCAGCGATATTGGGGCACGCCCATCCCCATGCTTTACTGCGAGAAGGACGGCATCGTGCCCGTCCCGGAAAAAGATTTGCCCGTAATCTTGCCCGAGAATGTGGACATCACCTTGACGGGTGGCTCACCCTTGGGCCGGGTGCCGGAATTCGTGAATGTGACCTGTCCGAAATGCGGAGGTCCCGCCCGCCGCGAAACCGACACCATGGACACTTTCGTCGATTCCTCCTGGTACTTCTACCGCTACACCGATGCCCACAACGACCACGCGCCGTTCGATCCGAAGATCGCTGCGTACTGGTTCCCCATCGATCAATACATCGGCGGCGTCGAACACGCGATTCTCCATCTCATCTATTCGCGCTTCTGGACCAAGTTCATGCGCGATATGGGATTGGTAAAAAACGACGAACCCGTCGAGCGCCTGTTCACCCAGGGCATGATCATTAAGAGCGGAGCGAAAATGTCCAAGAGCCTGGGCAACGTAGTTTCACCGGACGAAATGATCGCCCGCTTCGGCGCCGACAGCACCAGAATGTACACCCTATTCGCGACCTCACCGGATCGCGAACTCGACTGGCAAGATGAAGGAGTAGCAGGCATCCAGCGCACTCTGGGCCGGATCTACCGCTTCATAGCCAGAAACGCCCCGCAGCTTGCTGCGTCTCAGCAAGCGGAGCGAGAGAAGTTGCCGCCAGAAGCGCGCAAAATCCAGCGCAAACTCCACCAGACCATCAAACGCGTAAGCGACGACTTCCAGGGACGCTGGCACTTCAACACTTCAATCGCCGCAATCATGGAGTTGGTGAACGAACTCTACGCCGCCGAAGAACGTGTGGCGCGGGCGCCCTCGCCCGCGGAGGCAGTTCCGCGAGAACTGCTGTTCGACGCGCAGCGCAGTCTAGTGCTCCTGCTGGCACCGTTCGCGCCCCACCTCGCCCACGAACTCTGGGAAATGTTAGGCGAAAAGGGAAGCCTGCTGCGCGCACCCTGGCCGAAATATGATCCAGCACTAGCCAAGGAGGACGAAATCGAAATCCCGGTGCAGATCAACGGCAAGCTGCGCGGCCTGATCGTAGTCCCCGCGGATTCATCCGAGACCTTAATCCGCGAGAGCGCCTTGTCCGCTGAAAAGGTAAAAGCGGCCATAGCCGAAAAACAGGTCGTGAAAGTAATTGTCGTACCGGGCAAACTAATCAACATCGTCGTTCGCTGAACTTCGAATCCTAACCGGGCTGCAACCTGTCATCCTGAGCGGAGTATCTGGTTCGCGAAGCGAATCAGCTACGCAGTCGAAGGACCCCGACGAAGCACGCAGCGCGAGACAGCGTCAAGGCATTCTACCTGCGCTCTCTCTCGCAACGCTCAGGCTGAATCGGGATCGGCTTCAATGTGTGCGTGAAAACTAGAATCTCGACAACACGGTGCAGCAAAACTGCGAGTTCGTAGCCGCGAAGCGGCGTAAGAATGCAGCCCGAAGCGTAAGCCGCGGGTAAGAGTGGGAAACCGAATGAGCCCAGCGGGGCGAAAGATGAGTTCTACGCACTCAAGCCGCGCCACACATCCCTTCCAAGGACTTACGGCACGGCCATGAACGGTCTGCGGAAAACGTATGATTCATGCAGGTCTTAGGAAGGGCCCGACTTTAGTCGGGCCATCAAATGGTTAAAAACGTGTCGGAGCTTCAGCGCCTGAGGTGAGCTTTCTTGCCCCTCGACGGCCTTTCCCGCAAGCTGGCGTGCCCGAATCTCAGCCGGAAGGTGCAATCGTGAGGACCATCTTGTTCTGGGCGGGCGTCGCTGTTCTAAAGTTTTGCTCGACATTCCGAATCCCACTCCCGATGAATTCACCCTTCCGTCCCCACAACCTGCGCAAGTTAAGTCCCACAAATCTTCCTCCGAAGATAGTCGTCAAAGTCTGGTCCCCTCCGCCGCGTTAGCCGCGCATCTTTCTCCGCAGTTCTCCTTTCTCGCTACGCCCAAAGGGCGAGGCCTTGAACCTGCAATCCCGAACTCATTGTTTGACTAACAAGCCATAATTGGCATAAACGCCATCCGCTGCGTTGTCGTCGAACACTTGAATCGATTTAGCAGCCCCAGTGTATGTACCGCTGCTGTCAAAATACCCAAACAGAGAAAACTCGTTCCCATTCACCGAACCGGAAACGAACATCACATTCGCAATCGCCGAGCCTGAGAAAGTAAACGTTCCGTTATCCGCCCCGGCTATGGTCGTCTGCACTGTGAGCGAATTACCAGTGCCCTCCGTGAGCGTGGCCGTCACCAGGTCCGAACCCGAAGGAAAGCTCAATGTCCCCGAGAACGTTCCAGCGAGACTGGGCACCTGCGATCCGACAAACGTCCCCGAATCGGAACAATTCGAGTTCGTCCCCGAATACGTCCCCGAGATCGTACTTCCGTTCATGGTCCCCTGGCCCGTATAGATGTTTCCACCTTCATTAAAGGTAAGAGTGACGTTGTTCCCGGACGCCATCCCCGTAAGGCTGTTCTGCCCCGGCGAAGGGTTGGGACACTCGCCATCGCCATTCACATACCACACGCCATTGAGGCGAGTCGCGGTTTGTACCTGATTCGGTCCGTTCGCGCTACTCTGTGCCCCGTTAGAAGACAGATTGGCTTCGACGAGAGTGATCCATCCGCTCGTGGTATTCGATGTGGCCACAAACTCATAAGGCCCCGAAATCGACCCCGAACTGCTGCTCCCGCCGCCACATCCAACTGCAAGCAGAAGCACAAGCACAAGGCCGACGAAAGGCCCGTCCCTGATTTGGCTCTTCCCGAAAGATCCCGGCTTTCGCTTCCCCATCACCCAAAATTCCCAGTAAGGTCATCAGCCTAGCGCGAGCCGCACCCCGCTGTCTGTGACGCCCAGGCATCTCAAAAGCCGGCGAACTGTGCAAATAAAATGGGACCAACCCTCAACAACCATCGTCTTTGGACTCATGGGAGACTGTCGCTTTGGTTTACAATTACCTGTTCTCAGAATTCATCGAATAAATATCACGGAGGAATCCCATGAAACTAACTCCCGGAAAGTTAGCGGGCCTAAAAAGAGTTTCCACCCCCGAAGGCGTGATCCAAGCTGCCGCGATGGACCAGAGAGGGTCTTTGCAGAAGTCTTTAGCTAAGGAAAAGGGTGGGGAAGTCAACGATGCTTTGATGGAAGAATTTAAATCGCTGGTGGCTGAGGTTCTTACTCCGCACGCGAGCGCGATCCTGCTCGATCCGGAATGGGGTCTGCCCGCATCGAAGCGGCGTGCCAAAAATGCCGGATTGCTGTTGGCCTACGAAAAGACCGGTTACGACAAGACCGGCCCCGGACGCCTCGGCGATTTGCTCGATCATTGGTCGGCTCGGCGACTGAAAGAAGCGGGAGCGGACTGCGTCAAGATTCTGCTTTATTACACGCCCTTCGATCCCAAGGAAGTGAACGACAAGAAACATGCGTGGGTGGAGCGCATCGGCGATGAATGCCGGGCCAACGACATTCCATTTTTTCTGGAGTTCGTCGGATACGAAGAGGGCGCGGACGAGAAAGGCTTCGAGTACGCCAAGAAAAAGCCGCAGATCGTCATCGAGAGCATGCGCGAGTTCACCAAGCCACGCTACGGCGTCGACGTGCTCAAAGTTGAAGTTCCAGTGAACATGAAGTTCGTCGAAGGCGCGAGGGCTTACGCTGGACAGAAAGCCTACAGCAAGAAAGAAGCCGCAGACCTGTTCCTGAAAGCCGCGTCGGTCGTCACCAAGCCGTTTATTTATTTGTCCGCGGGCGTGAGCAATGCCGAGTTCACCGAAGCGCTCGAACTCGCCGGCGAGTCAGGCGTAAAGTTCAACGGTGTGCTCTGCGGACGCGCCACCTGGAAAGATGGCATTCCGATTTACGCCAAGCAGGGCGCGGAAGCCTTCCGCAAATGGCTGCAGACCGAGGGCGTGAAGAATATCAACAACGTCAACGACTGCCTGAAGGCTGCGACGTCGTGGCACTCGATCTACGAGGTCGAACCAGCTATGGCGAGTGTGTAGAGACGTAAATTCGATACCTCACGCTTGTGTTGTTGGATAGGGCTCGGTTATTGTCATCCCGAGTGAAGCGAGGGATCTGGGTTTTTCGTGTCCCCGGCGAACAGCAGATTCCTCGTCGCTTCCGGTTCTCGGAATGACAAGAGGAGGAAAAATTATGGTTCCCTCCACCCTCTGCTCGAAGAAAAATCATGAATGATAGCAAGACCGCTGTCATCACCGGTGCGTCCGGCGGCATCGGATACGAGCTGGCCAGGCTCTTCGCCAAGGATCATCACGATGTAGTTCTGGTTGCGCGCAGTGCGCCTAAGCTGACGCAATTTGCCGACGAACTCCAGCGGCAGTTTGGAATCTCCGCGAAGGCCGTCCCGCTCGACCTCACTGCTGCGCCTGCCCCGCAGTTTCTGTTCGACCAACTGCAGCGCGAAGGAATCGCCGTAGACATCCTGGTTAACAACGCAGGCTACGGCGTGCTCGGCGAATTTTCAAAGGTCTCGCTCGAAGAAAGTCTCGGCCAGATTCAGCTCAACCTCGCCGCGCTCACTCATCTGACCAAGCTTTTTCTCGGCCCGATGATCGAACGCCATTCCGGCAGGATCATGAACGTAGCTTCCACGGCAGGGTTTCAGCCCGGTCCTCTGATGGCGGTTTATTACGCGACGAAGGCCTACGTGATTTCGTTTTCGGAGGCACTGGCCAACGAGCTGATCGGAACCGGCGTGACCGTGACCTGCCTGTGTCCGGGTGCAACCGACACCGGATTTCAGGGGCGTGCGGGCGTGGCAGATACCAAGCTCTTCAAAACAATTCGCCCCATGGACGCGAAGACTGTCGCCCGCGACGGCTATCGCGGCCTGATGGCGGGCAAGACGCTGGTGATTTCGGGATTTCGAAATTGGCTGGTGGCAGAGTCGGTGCGATTCAGCCCGCGCAAGCTGGTAACGGCAGTTTCGCGGAAAGTGCTGGATAGAGCGGAGTAGAATATTGAAATCGCCAAGGGGTGGCCCATCCTAACGTCGCGCTCTTCGACGTTATGGTGGGGAAGTTGACGCTTGCGCATAAACGGCTTTGGGAGGACCCCGCCCAGACCTGCATCCAAACCGTCTTGTGAAAAGATTGTGAAACCTGCCTGGAAAACTGTTTAGCCGCCCCGCTTGGTGCTATACTGCCCGGCAAAACGGATGGATCGTCTTCGCCTCGTCCTCTTCCCCTAAATGAGGATCCGCCCCGAAGGGAGCTAAAACGACATGCACAGGAAACAACTGCTTCGAGCGATTGCGGGGGTGCTGTCAATCACAATCGTAGGCTTGACATGCGTGACTGCCGCGCCCGCCGCCACGGAAAAGGTGTTGCACACATTCATCGGCGTAACCCAGCGTGGCGCTTATCCGCAGGGAAGTCTGGTCGCTGATGCGGTCGGCAACCTGTATGGCACGACCTCGCAAGGTGGTGCGTATGGCTATGGCACAGTCTTCGAGTTAATGCCTGGCTCGGAAGGCGAGTGGGAGGAAAGCGTCCTCTATAGCTTCCAGAATGGCAACGACGGTGCGGACCCTTCCCCGGGGTTGGTCTTCGATACTGCTGGGAACCTCTATGGGACGTGCCTACGTGGACCGGTGACTGCCGGCTCGGTCTTTGAATTGTCGCCATCATCCAAAGGATGGGCGGAGACCACGCTTTATACCTTTACTGGCGGCGACGACGGAGGCGAACCCAACGGCAGTCTGGTCTTCGATAAGGCGGGAAATTTGTACGGGACAACTGTGTCTAGCGACTACGGCAACATGGAGGGCACAGTTTTCGAATTGGTGCGAGGTGGAAGTGGGCAGTGGACGGAGACGGTGCTCCACACCTTCACAGGCTACGATGGAGGGTACCCCGCGGGCGGGGTAATTCTCGACGAAGGGGGCAATCTCTATGGGACAACCCAGCACGGCGGGAATTTGCAGTCCTGTCAGAACTACAACCCTCCAGGCTGCGGGACGGTCTTCAGTCTGACGCCTGGTCGTAATGGATCCTGGTCGGAAACAACATTGCATTTTTTCACAGGCAATTATCCGTACGATGGCGCCCTCCCGAGCGGCAGCCTCACTATCGACGCTTCAGGCAATCTCTACGGCGCCGCCGGTGTCGTCTTCCGCCTTTTGCGCGGTAACTGGAAAGAGGAGATCCTATTTGACTTCTCTGGCGGTAACGAAGGAGCCAACCCTAACGGCGGCCTCGTTTTCGACAGCGTCGGCAGTCTTTACGGCACAGCCCTCTATGGGGGCAACAGTGGGTGCCCTTTCAACAACAACAGCTACGGCTGTGGCACAGTGTTTAAGCTGTCTCCAGGAAAGGACGACGCCTGGAAAGAGCGCACTCTCTACCGCTTTACCGGTCAGAAAGACGGAGGCATTCCAGTTGGCGGAGTCGTGCTTGATAGCGCTGGCAATCTCTACGGGGCGGCGTCTGCGGAGGGGATTGCCGGCAAGGGGATAATCTTCAAGGTAGCAAGCGAGTCTGGTAATCACTGGAAAGAGAGTGCGATTTACGGGTTCACCAGTAGCGACGGGTCAGCCCCCACGGCGAGCCTCGTCTCCGACAGTGAAGGCAACCTATACGGCACAACATTTGGCGGCGGCAACGGTAGCAATGCCTGGCCCTGCGGGGGCTCCTGCGGCACCGTGTTCAGGTTAGGGCACGATCTCCTCGGCCACTGGACCAAGAGCTTGCTCTACAGTTTCAAGGGTGGGAACGATGGAGCCAATCCTGCGGCTGGTCTGATTTTCGATCAAGCAGGCAATCTGTACGGAACAACTCAAACTGGGGGCGTTCAGGAGGAAGGCACTGTATACAAACTTTCCAATGTGTCCGGACACTGGGTCGAGAACCTAATTTACAGTTTTCACGGAGTCGATGGGGTCTCTCCCAACGGCGGAGTGATCTTCGATGGGGCTGGAAATCTCTATGGCACAACTGTCTCCGGCGGGGCCTACGAGGTTGGCACCGTGTACAAACTTTCGCCTTCTTCGGGCGGCGTCTGGACGGAGACCGTGCTTTACAGCTTTCATGGCAGCAGCGACGGAGGTAGTCCTAACGGTGGCGTGACGTTCGACGCCGAAGGAAATCTTTATGGCACGGCCTCTGACGGAGGTGAAAATTGCGGTGGCTACGGCTGCGGGGTTGTTTTCAAACTGGCGCCCTCGTCAGGCGGCTGGACAGAGATGGTGCTTTACGCGTTCACCGGTGGCAGCGACGGTGACAACCCCTCCGGCGGCCTTGTTTTCGATAGCTTCGGCAGTCTGTACGGTACAACGTTCGATGGGGGAGATTCGAATTGCGCTGGGTACCACACTTACGGCTGCGGAACGGTATTCCAGCTATCGCCGGGTTTCGTCTGGACCGAGACCGTCATCCACACCTTTGGCGGAGGCCATGGCGCTGACCGCCGCGCTCGCTCCAACTTTGACAATGCCAACCGTCGGTACAGCCCTATCGGCAGAAGTGGTCGCCCGCCCAAATGCGATTCCGAAAGACGTGACAGCGGATATAACGAAGACGGCGCTAACCCCGAAGGCGGCCTCGTCTTCGACAGTGCCGGGAATTTGTATGGCACAACCGCTTTCGGCGGTTATTCTCTCGATGGATGCGCGTACGACGGATATGGTACGGTCTTTGAGCTTTCGCCCTTGGGTGGCGGGGAGTGGAAGGAAGAGGCGCTACGCCGCTTCACCGGCGCGGACGGGGAAAACCCTGCCGCGGGTGTGATTCTCGACTCCACGGGCAACATCTACGGCACGACGCAAAACGGAGGCGACATTCGCGGCGGGTACTACTCAGGCTTCGGCACGGCGTTTGAAATTACGCCGTAGCGGATCTCGACTCGGGGACTGGTCTTTGACGGTTTTTTGTAAAAGTGGGGACGACAAATGCCGGGTGTTGCTTCCCTGCTCCGACTGGGGCTTCACGTAGGAGCGCAAAATCGCGGCGGGTGGCCCGGACCTTAACAGATGAAACTAGGTTAGAGCGCCCTCAGGGGCTAAAGCCCGGTGTTTTATCGGGATCGTAACGGCCCGGCTGAAGCCGGGCCCTTCCCAAAACCGTTCATGGTCGGCATTAAAACTCCCGCCCTCCGGATGCTTCCCCACAGCCATTTATGCACAACGTCAACTTCCCCACCCTAACGTCGAAGAGCACGACGTTAGGATGGGCCACCCGACCTCGTTTATGGCGACCTCGTTTCTGGTGCTGCCTGCACGATGCAGAGATCCTTCGTTGGGAGTGCTTGGCTTTGCCAAGGACTCCGCTGCCTCAGGATGACGGCGTGGGCGGGCCTCGACTGCGGCGCTTGAAGGCGCCTCCGATTTCAGTGACGGTTGCGGCATCGCTGGAGCGATGCCCTGATACGAATCGGGGGTTTGTCGGCAGGCTGTAAAGCTGGGTATTCATCGGAATCGTAGCGAGCTGGTTGAAGCCGGGGCCTTCTCAAAAGCCGTCTATACGCGGCCGTCAACTCCCCATCCTGACGTCGAAGAGCACGACGTAAGGGTGGGGCACACTTTTGTCTTGGCGATGTTCATCCTTAGAACTCCCTTTCGATTCCATGGTGGTGCCGGCGGGCGCGGGGTCCCTCGACTCCGCTCGGAATGACAGAGTGATTCGGGATCACAGAGTAATGAGGATAGGTCGAGACTGCGGTTCATCCGAAGACCGGGCCGTCGGGTTGGCGGAGGAGGTGCCAGGCTTCG
>Ga0210390_10002977_pt1 | contig 14684 bp, 12 predicted proteins | sample IncBWH11OmetaG_FD_161050 | JGI IMG/M metagenome (GOLD analysis project Ga0210390, IMG submission 161050) | Forest soil microbial communities from Barre Woods Harvard Forest LTER site, Petersham, Massachusetts, United States - Inc-BW-H-11-O ...
CTCACCCGGAGCGAGCGTCCCAGAGCAGGCGCCCGGCCTCATCGGCAGGAGCTACGGGTTGGGTCGTGCCCCGAAGGAGACCTCGGTATCTCGACACAAGCAGCGGAAACGGTGCTTGCGGCAGAGGGTTGCTTCCTGTTAGCAACCGTCGGGCTTACCACCTCGAAACGAGCATACACCTGTTACACCATGTCTCGTTATCGCTGGCCAAAGATGACCGAATAATCTGCCATACCGCTCTTGCCCTGAGATCGCCCTCGCCTGTTCTCTCCGCGTCTACGACAGAAAGGAGTAAAACCCGGTTATTATTCGCGTGTCTGGCGACAGCCAGATCGCGATCATCATCGATATGGATTGCCGCTTTCCCCTTTCCTCATCTGCCCGCCATCGCCACAATTTATCTTGGCGATGCCTGCAAGGGGATTTAAGCCCACCTACGGGGCCTGATAGCGGCCCGTCAATTTTGACAGTCCCGTGCGGGACTGGCATGGTTTGGGGCCATGCCGCCACGATGGCCCGCGCCCGGCATTCAAGATCGACCATCGACTCGCTGCTCCGGGTAATGGCGAGCCATTTCTGAGTATAGGCTGGGTCGTCGAGCGGTTCGTTTCGCACTTCGTCGGCGAATTGCCGGAGCGATTCGGCATAAATCTCTGGTACGCGGACAGTTACCGTCCGAAGTCGCTGCGCACGTCCAGTCTCGCGGACGAGACCGGTGCTCGGACATTATTATCGGACATAATCGTGATTAATCCGTAATGTAATGATAGTTAACCTGTTGGGACTTTATCTTCACGCGCGCATAAGGCCACAACAATTCGGGGTAACTGTCACTCGCCGGTCGATGCCACGATCTTTGGTAGGCAAAGAGCCTGGCTGGGTGATGGCGGTACCCAGAGCGGGGTATTACCGACACGGGGCCGTCTCCGCTTGGGCGGCGAGGTCTGCCACCAGCGTTTCTGCGACTTGCGACCAATCGGGGTCTACAATGCGGCGCATCAAGACGGTCGCCATGACGGGCGGATTGCAAAAAGTCAAGGATGGTTACCGGTCGCGTCGGGTGTTGACAGGCGAGGAGCCATGGATACGCAGTCGGATCGCTGCTTAGTAATATACCGACCGCCCGGCGCCGCCGCCTGCCGCCACCAGCTCGCCGGAGACCGCCCAGGCCTTTTCCGAGGCGAGGAAGACCGCGACGAACGCGACCTCCGAAGCGTCCACCATGCGGCAGATGGCATTGCCGCGCGGCGAGTCCGGAGCAAAGTCCCGCCGCTCCGCCTCGTCCGGGGATACGCCCAGCTGGGTGGCGCGGGCGGCAACCAGGCTCGGCGTGCGCTCGGTGCGGGTCGTGCCGGGATGGATGCAGTTGACCGTGATCCCATGACGGCCTAGCTGGACGGCCAGCGTCTTTGTCATGTGCACCAGGCCGGCGTTGCGGGCGCCGCCGCTGAGATTGCCGGCGTTGCGGGCGTTGCCGCCGCTGATGTTGATGATGCGGCCCCAGCCCGCCGTCTTCATGAACGGGATGATCGCGCGAGAACAGCGCAGCGCTCCCACATACTTCACGTTGAAATCCTCGATCAAATCCTCGTCGACGACGGTTTCGATCGGGCCGGTCGCGGTGGCCGAGCCCCCCGGCGCGGACCCGCTGTTAACGAGGATGTGCAGGCCGCCCAGTTGTCGCGCCGCCTCGGCGACCATATGGTCCACCTGCTCCTTGCTGGTGACATCGGCGGCGAGCGGGACGATGCGCCGGTTCGTCTCGGCCGCCAGCTCGCGCGCGGTCGCCTCGAGATCCCCCTTGTTCCGCGCCACGATCGCCACATCGACGCCTTCGCGAGCCAATTCCCGCGCAATCGCTTTGCCAATGCCCCGACTGCCGCCAGTCACGATCGCCTGCTTGCCTTGCAATCCGAGGTCCATGGCGTTTTCTCCCGTTGGCGATGTGGCCGCGATTTAATCGCTTCACGGCTCATTGTTCTCCCTGCGGGAGGCTGGCGCAAGGGTTGCGGGCCGGCGGGACGATCCATTCAGCGTGCCGACATGCCTCCGGTAAGGACAGCAACCGGCGCGAGGAATTGCGGGCCTACCCGAGCAACGCCCGAACGGTCATTTCGCCGGCCTCGCCCGCGCGCGCCTTTCTCCCCAAGAAAGTATTTAGCCTACTGTCAACAGCCGCGGCTTCGCATCGACAGCCGCCTATTGGAAGCTCGCGACACAAGAGGCATGTAGCCGCGGATCAGTGATCGGCCCGCACTCTTTCGTGACGCGACTGGCACGGTAGCCGCTATTCGAATGCACCACATATCGTCGGCTGTCGCGTACGTTCTGGCGTGTCGACGGCGAGCCCGAATTGTCGTGTGGGTTGGCTTGCGGGCCGTTGGCTGACGCCTCGGCTCCGTTGGCGTTCATCCCGCTCGCGCGGTTGGCATGGTCGCAAGCGTCGCAAGGAATACGGCTGAAAACGCCACACCGGTGACAATTTCGTACCTATTTTTCATGTGAGTTTTCTTTCTGGACTAGGTGGGGCTCGGCGGCTTTCTTGCCCACCGCCCGAGCTATGCCGGCCTTGCAAGCAATTCCATGACATCCATATACCATCCATGTGGATGTCTGTCGGATGGTTTTGACAATGCCAACCAAAGTCCGGGAGCTTCGCCGGCCCGCTGACAGTGAAAAGATCACGATCAACCTCGGCTACGTTGATCTTGGTCAGGTCGACCTGATGGTAAAAGACGGTTTCTATTCAAACAGGACGGACTTTATCCGGACTGCCATCCGCAACCAGCTCGATCGCCACGCCGAGGTGGTCCGCCAATCGGTAGGCCGCAAGGCGCTTGAGCTTGGGCTCAGACACTATAGCCGCGCCGATCTTGAGGCGGCACGGGCGAGTGGCGAGTTGCTGCATATCAACGTCCTGGGCCTCGCCAGTATTGCTCACGACGTTACGGCCGAACTAGCGCGCGCATCCATCGCCTCGGTCACCGTGCTGGGCGCCTTGCAGGCCAGTGCCGAGGTCAAGGCGGCATTGGCCGATCGAACACACTGACCTGGACCTGCCAGACAGCACCCGGTGGGCCGCTACACCGATTCAACCTGGCGCCGACACGGCTGAACTATCGACGACGGAAGCCGATCCGGTTCCGAACCGGGATGCCAATCACGGTCCCGCACAGAAGAAGGCCATGACCATGAACTTCCCTCTTTCTGCCAAACTGCTCGAAGCGACGCGCCTCACCAAAGCCGGACGGCTGATGGAGGCGACGACGGCACTGCAGCGTCGGCTGGGGGCCGGACTGTCGGGGAACAGCCTGCCCGCACAAGGGCGACACCGCCCCCGAAACAGCGATGACGTGGTCGATTGCCCGGAAATGGCCCTGCCCGAACTTGCGACTCCGGGTAACAGGACGCTTGGCGACGGGGTCGAAAACTCGGCATTTCGAATTCAGAACCAAGGGTTTAAGCCGGCGCTCGCCAATTCGTTTCGTGGCTTTATCGACCAGGTAGGGCTTCACCGGTTCCGCCTGCCCGGCGGCTTGGGCCACCGGGCGCCGACTCCAATCCCCGCCGATTTGCCGAACGGCGCCGCATTCGTGGCCTGCACTTTCAGCAATCAGGTCGGCAGTCGGCCCTACAAGCTCTACGTGCCTAGCGGCTATCGTGGCCAGTCCGTACCCTTGATCGTCATGCTGCACGGCTGCACGCAATCCCCCGACGACTTCGCGGCGGGCACACGCATGAACGCGGCGGCGGAGGAACATACCTGCCTCGTCGCCTACCCCGGGCAGACCAGCGCGGCCAACATGCAGAAATGCTGGAATTGGTTCAGCGCGGCCGACCAGCAGCGCGATGCCGGCGAGCCCTCGCTAATCGCTGGAATTACGCACGAAGTGATGCGCGACTACGCCATCGACCCCCGGCGCGTCTATATTGCGGGGCTCTCGGCGGGCGGCGCCGCGGCCGCCATCATGGGCGATGCCTACCCCGATCTGTACGCCGCGATCGGCGTGCATTCCGGGCTTGCTTGTGGTGCGGCGCGCGACATGCCGTCGGCATTCGCGGCGATGCGAGGCAATGGCGGTCCGGCGCCAAGAAACGGACGCACGGGGCCCGCGGGATCGAAGCGGCGGGTTGTCCCGGCGATCGTCTTCCACGGCGACAAGGACACCACGGTCAACCCAAGGAATGCCGATTCAGTCGTCGCGCAGTCGGGCCAGGGCGCGTTGCTCACGAGGCGGGTCGAAAAAGGCCAGGTTGCGGATGGGTTCGCGTACAGCCGCATACTGCATGCCGGCGCCAGCGGCGAGACAATAGTGGAACAATGGGTCATTCATGGAGCCGGCCACGCCTGGTCCGGTGGCAGCTCCGCCGGTTCCTACACCCTTCCAAAGGGACCCGACGCCACCGGCGAGATGGTTCGGTTCTTCCTGGAGCACCCGCTTTCGCCAGGCATGCACCACGAATGATCGCGGGGGCCGCCCTGCGAGTTCTGCGGGCAGCGTGACTATGCCCCGGATATACCGTGTGGGTATACCCAACGAAGGCACACGAAAGCAGCGACGCCAAGCGACCGCGGCCGCACGGGTCTTCGCGCGCCTCGGGCGCGGTGCTAGGCTCGCGCGATCGGCATCGGGGAGAGTGTCATGGACATTGAGGCGACGGGGGCCACAAATTTTGCGCCGCCGCTTGTCGACAGCCTCTTGGTGCGGGTTGTCGTCGACTCGGCCTTTGACCGCTTTGTCGCCGACGCGACCCATCCGGCGGTGAAGATCGACCACGTCCGCCATATCCCGGGGCACGAACGATCGACCTTTGCCGGCGAATGGGGGCTGTCGCTGCATCTCGAGTCGGCGAGGGCCGGCGCCTGCTCGCAATACCTGCTCGATTTCGGCTACACGCCCGAGGTGCTGATCCGCAATTTCGCATTGCTCGACCTCGACCCCGGCCGGATCGACGGGTTGATCCTCAGTCACGGGCATCTTGACCATTACGGCGGGCTCGAAGGCTTTGTCGGCCGTCACCGCGCCCGGATGCGCCCGGAGCTCGAGCTGTTCACCGGCGGCGAGAGCGCCTTTGCCGAGAAGTGGATCAAGCGCCGCGACGCCCTACCGGTGTCGTGGGGCAGGCTCGACCGCGCCGCGCTCGAGGCCGAGCGTGTCGCAACCGTGTGCTGCGGCCGGCCGCACGCGCTCGCCGGCCCGTTCACGACGGGCCCGATCGCCCGCGCCTCGTTCGAGCGGCTGTTGGGCAACACCCTGGTCGAGCCCGCCCCGGCCGCCGCCCCCGAGCATTTCACCGAGGCCGAGCGGCTTGGCCGCCTGGTCCCCGACGAGCACCCGGACGAGCACGCGACCTGCTACGTCGTGCAGGGCCGTGGGCTCGTCGTCATCTCGTCATGCGGCCATGTCGGGCTGATCAACACGGTCAAGTCGGCGATGGCGGTGTCGGGCGTCGGCAAGTTGCACGCGGTCCTCGGCGGGTTTCACCTCGGCCCGGCGCCGACCGACTACGTCGACCACACCGTCGCCGAGCTCAAGGCCCTGTCGCCCGACGTGGTCGTGCCGATGCATTGCAGCGGCGTGAGGTTCATCGAGGCGATGCGGCGCGAAATGCCCGACCGCCTCGTCACCACCAACATCGGCACCCGGTTCGCGTTTGGGGTATAGCCGGCAGGCACCTGCCGCGGGCTCCTGCTTGCTCTACCCGACGGCGCGGATGTCGTCGTCGGGGTCGGGGTCCTCCTCGAGCCAGGCGAGCAGCAGCGTATAGGCGACCGCGAGCACGACCGGCCCGAGAAAGATCCCGACAAGGCCGAACGCGATCAGCCCGCCGATGACGCCGGCGAGCAGCAGCGCCAGCGGCAGGTGCGCGCCTTTGCGCATCAGCAGCGGCCGCACGACGTTGTCGAGGCTGACGATGATCGTCGTCCACACGACCAGAAACGTCCCCCAGCCCGGGTGGCCGCTCCAATAGAGCCAGACGACCGCCGGTATCAGCACGAGGCCGGGGCCGAGCTGGGCAATACATAGCATAAAGGTGACGGCGGTCAGCACCGTCGCGAGCGGCACGCCGGCGAGCGCCAGGCCGGCGCCAGCCATCACCGACTGAACGAGCGCGGTGACGACGACGCCGAGCGCGACGCTGCGGATCGCCTGCCCGGCGAGCTTCACCGCTTCGCGCCCGCGCACCCCGGCGAGGCGATGGCCAAAGCGCTCGACGACGGCTTCGGCGCGGTCGCCGCCGGCGTAGAGCGCGGCGGCGATGACCAGGGTCAGCATCATCTGCACGATGGCGATGCCAAAGCCGCCAAGCGCGCCGACAAACCAGCCGGCGGCACTCCCGGCATAGGGCGCTGCCTTGGCGGCGATCTCGTCGATCCCGCTCGCCTCGACGCGCTGCCACAGCGCCACGACCTGGCCGCCAAACAGCGGGATCTCGTTGAGCCAAGCGGGCGGCGGCGGCAGCTTGAACGCGACGATCGCGCTGCCCCAACCCATGATGCTGGCGAAGTTTTGGATGATCGTCGCGATTGCGAGCCAGAACGGCGCGACGAACACCACCATCAGCGTCACGGTCATGACCGCTACGGCGAGCCCGCGCCGGTTCCACAGCCGGCGCTGCACCTGCAGCATGATCGGCCAGGTCGCGACGACGAGGGTCGTCGCCCAGATCGTCGCCGGCAAGAACGGCCACAGAATCCAGGACGAGGTCGCGATCAGCCCGGCGACGAACAGCACCGCGAGCATCGTGCGGACGAGGTCGGCCGGGCCGGCGGCGGCGGGGTCGGGAACCTCGGCCGGCCGCGGGATCGGCGGCGGCCCCTGGATTTGGGTCAGACCCTGCGAAAACGGGCGCTGGCGACGCATCAGGGGCCGCGGGAAAGCATGGCGCAGAGGCTACCCGGTAGGTTGAACGGTTGGGGCGCGCCGGCCGGCCATCTGCCGGTCGCCGATCAGCGCCACGACCACGGTCAATAGCATAAAGATGACGCTGACGCCGAAAATCCAGTGCGCCGCGCCACGGTCCAACAGCCAGCCGAACAGCATCGGGCCGACCGTGCCGCCGACGCTGAAGCCGATCGTCACCGCGCCAAAGGCGCGCCCGATGGCGCCGGCGGGGGCGGCGGCGCGGACCAGCATGTCGCGCGACGGCTGGATGATGCCGGACAAAAAGCCCGCCGCACCCATCACCAGCGCCAGCACGGCCGGCCCGAGGCCGAACAGCGCCACCAGCAGTATCAGGCCGGCGTTGACCGAAAACCCGGCAGCGGCGACGTCGCCGTGGCGGCGCGTCATGTCGGCGATAAAACCGCCGGTCAGCACGCCGAACGCGGTCGCGGCCAGGTACACGGTCAGGGCGAGGTTCGCGGCCGCGAACGGCAGGTGGTAGCCCTTCATCAGCGCCGGCACCGAAAAGTTGGTGAGGCCGCTGGTCGACAGGCTCAGCACGACAAAAAACACCATCATGCCGAGGATCGCCGGGGTGAAGACGGTGCCGGCGCCGCGACTCCTCGCCGCGCCGCGCCGGCCGGAGGCTCCGGGGGCGGCAATGGTGTTCCCTTCGATCGCTGGCGCGAAGATCAGCGGCAGCGCCACCAGAGGCCCGACCAGTCCCGCCATGACCAGGGCGCCGCCGACCCCGATGCGCGGCACCAGCGCCAGCATCGTCAACGGCGCCAGCGCGTTCCCCAGCATGCCGGCGAAGGTGTGAACCGAAAACGCGCGGCCGATCCGCGAGGGAACCACGCGCGCCGACAGGATCGCATAGTCGGCGGGGTGGTAAACGGCGTTGGCGATGCCCGACAGCCCGGCCGCCATCAACAGCCACCAGTAACGGTCGACGACGCCGACCGATGCAAGGGCGAGGCCGCCCAGGCACAGCGCGCCGATCAGCAACTTGCGCGAGCCGAAACGGTCGGCCATGTAGCCCATCGGCAATTGCGCCGCGACCGACACGATCGCGTAGACGGTCAGCGCCAGGCCGAGCTGGACAAAGCTCACCCCCCAGCGCGTCGCCAGCAGCGGAAACAGCGGCGGCACCACCAGCATGTGGAAATGCCCGACAAAATGCGCCGCCGACACCAGCCCCACCGCGCGAAATTCCCCGCTGCGTGCGACCCGGCCGATTGCTGCCGCTTCTGCCGTCATGCGCTCGCCCTCTGACGCCTCGATCAGCCGTAGGATTTATAGACTGGACACGCCGGCGGCAATCCGCCGCCGCGAATTTCGGCAGTTGTCTGATGCGAGGGCAGCCATGTGCTGACCGAAGGCCGGTGTTGCCGGCCGGCGACCCGGGCGGCGCGCTTTGGGAACCCGCCTTCCGAGAAGGTTGTCGCGGTTGGGAGCGCGGCCGTTGTTCGCGTCCGCCGCGCCGCGGGGCCGCCGTCAACCAGGCGAAATCTCGTGGTTGAGCCGGTCGTATTCGGCGCGCACCGCCTCGGCGCCGTAGACCCGTTCGAGTCGGCGCACGGTGAAATGGCCGCGTGCCAGGTCCTGGAAATGCTCGGCAAAGGCGAGGTTGACCGCGGCGCCGCCGACCGCCCCGACGACCGCCACCGCCTGGGCGGCGAGCTTTTCCGAGACGACGGCGCCGAACCGCGTCGCGATCGGCGACAGGTAGCGCAACGCGAGCGCCGAGCCGCCATGCGCCGTTCCCTTGTTGAGGACGGCGTCGGCAGCCTGCGCCAGCCCGCCGGCCAGCATCGCGCGGACCGCGAAGTAGCCGCCTTCGCTTTCGGCCATGGCTCGTCCGGTGCGGCCGAGCGCGAAGACCTCGAGACAGACAAGACCGGTCTCGGGGTCGCCAAGATTTTCGCCTTCGTCGCGCGCCACCGCGGCGATAGCGCGCAGCATGATCGCGGTCGAGACCGGCAGCTCGACGGCGAGCGCGGCGAGCCCGAAGGCGCCGCCGACCGCCCCGCACGCCGAGGCCAGCGCCGAATGCACGACCCTCCCGCCGGTGAACCTCTGATGGCGCAGGCTGAACAAGGCAATGTCGAGGGCCCGCGTCAGCGCGCTTTGCGCCGCTCTCGCGACCATACCGGCCGCCGGCCCCGGCAAGGCCCGCGCGACCAAATCCGCTGGCCGGCCGGCGAGCGCCGTCATCCGGCCGGCAAATCCCGGCGTTTCCAGCCGCCGCACCGCCGCCGCGAGCGCCTGCCGGTCGGCTTCCAAAAAATCCATGGCGTGTAGCTGAGCCCGGCCGGCCAGCGCCGCAAGACCGGCGATGCTCTTCACGGAACGGCTCGCAACCGTCGTCCCGCGGCTCGCCGGTTCCGCCGCCGCCACGCTTTCCCGACCCGGCGATTAGGGACAGACTAGCCGCCTTATGGAAGCGCTGGGCATCGACACGACGATCGCCGACCCGAGGACGCGCGACCGGGCCGCTGCCCGGCTCGGCCGCGCCGGCGTCAGGCTGCCGCTCCTCGCCGAGCTTGCCGCCCCCTGCGGTATGGCGCCCGCCCGCCAAGCGGCGCTGTCCGCGATCGACCCCGATCTTCCCCACGCCGCCAACCTCTATCGCGCGCACTGGCACAACGACCGCACGCGGGCCGGGTTGGCGACGATCCCGGTCCACCTGGTGGTTCCGCCGGTGCTGACCGGGGTGCGCGCCCCGATCGCCATCGCGCTCGGCTGCCTGTTCCCGATGATCGCGGCCCACAAGGTCCTGGCCGCCTATGGCTGTCTGGTTCAGCACCTGGTCACCGGCCGCTTCGACCCGGAGCGGCATCGCGCGGTCTGGCCGTCGACCGGGAATTATTGCCGCGGTGGGGTCGCGATCTCGCGGATCCTCGGCTGCCGCGGCGTCGCGGTGCTGCCGCAGGGCATGAGCACCGAGCGCTTTGAATGGCTCAGCCGCTGGGTCGAGCGGCCCGATGACATCATCCGGACTCCAGGCTCGGAGAGCAACGTCAAGGAAATCTACGACAAGTGTGCCGACCTGGCGCGGGATCCGGCCAATGTCGTGCTTAACCAGTTCGCCGAGTTCGGCAACTACCTCGCCCACTGGGCGTGCACCGGCCCGGCGCTGGCGCGGATTTTTGAAGCGATGCGCGCGACCCGCCCTGGGCTGCGGCTGACGGCGTTTGTCGCGGCGTCGGGCTCGGCCGGGACCCTCGCGGCCGGCGACTACCTGAAGGAGCGCCACGGCGCCAGCATCGCCGCCGTCGAGGCCAGCGAATGCCCGACCCTGCTGCGGAACGGCTACGGCGCGCACAACATCCAGGGGATCGGCGACAAGCATGTGCCGCTGATCCACAACGTCATGAACACCGACTTTATCATCGGCGTGTCCGACGCCAGCACCGGCGGCCTCGACCTCTTGTTCGACAGCGAGGTAGGGCTGGGCTACCTGACCGGCCGCCGCCGGGTCGACCCGGAGCTCGCCGCCGATCTCAGGCTTCTCGGCCTTTCCGGCATCGCCAACCTCGTCGCCGCAATCAAGCTCGCCAAGCGGCTCGACCTCGGCGAGGACGATCTTGTCGTCACCGTCGCGACCGACAGTGCCGCGCTTTACGCCAGCGAGCGCCGGAAGCTCTTGGCCGCCGACTATCCCGACGGCTTCGACGAGGTGCATTCGGGCGAGCTGTTCGGCCGGCACCTGCTCGGCATTGCCGACAACGACGTGCTCGAGCTGACGCACCACGAGCGCACCCGGGTCTTCAACCTCGGCTATTTCACCTGGGTCGAGCAGCAGGGTGTGGCGCTCGACGCCTTTGAGCGACGCCGCTCGCAAGCCTTTTGGGAGAGGCTGCGGCAGGCGCTGACCGCACTCGACGCGCTGATCGCCGAATTCAACGCCCGGGCCGGTTTCACCGGCCTTTGTTGAGGCGGCCGGCCCGGCGCGCCGTTCCAGTGCTTACGCGCATTCAGACGGCGCAACGTCCTCCGCCTGGCCGCCGCGCCAGGGCTCGTCCCACGGGCTCGAACTCGGCGATTCTACAAAATGGAATAGAGTTTCTTTGTGGGACGACGATGCAACGTCAACGGTGATGGTCAAGGAGGTTTGATATGGAAGACCGAGAAATTCGAGCGGCTCTGGATCGTCATTGGGCCGCCTCCGATGCGAACGACTTCGAGGGAGAGCACCAGATTTACCGAGAGGACGCGGTGCTCGACTATCCGCAATCGGGCGAGCGCATCCGCGGGCGGCGCAAGATTCAGTCGTCTCGCGCCGCGCAGCCGAACCGCAAACGCTTCACGGTGCGGCGGATAATCGGCGCGGGCGACCTCTGGGTCACGGAATATGTCCTAACCTACGACGAGCGGCCGTCCTACACCGTAAGCATCATGGAGTTCCGCGACGGGAAGGTGGCCCGCGAGACCCAGTATTTCGGCGATCCGTTCGAGCCCGGGCCTTCGCGCGCGCAGTGGGTCGAGCGGATGCCGTGAAACCTGGCCGCCGGTGAGGATGGCCCTCTGCCGCTCGCGCGCTCGCAGCTGCCGATTGATACGGTCTCGCTCGCCCGCTATCTGATTGGCAAATTATTGGTGCGGAAGTTGCCTGAAGGCGTCGCCAGCGGTCGTATTGTCGAGACCGAGGCGTATGTCGTCGGCGACGCCGCCGGGCACGCCTACCGCGGGATGACCCGGCGCAATCGTTCGCTGTTTCTCGAGCACGGGCACGCCTATGTTTATCTCGCCTACGGCAGCTCATACATGCTGAACGTCTCGAGCGAGATGCGCGGGATCGGCGCCGGCGTCCTGATCAGGGCGCTCGAGCCGCTCGACGGCATCCCGATCATGCGGCTAAATCGCGGCATCGAGCGCTTGCGCGACTTGGCGCGAGGACCGGGAAGGCTCACCGCGGCGTTGCGGGTTGATCGTTGGCTCGACGGGCTCGATCTTTGCCGAGACGGGCCTCTATGCCTCGGACGCGGTGACGAACCCGGCGAAACCGGGCAGAGCATCAGGATCGGCATTTCGCGGGATGCAAGCCGCCTCCTGCGATTTTATCTTCGGGGCAGTCCGTTCGTCAGCGGCCCAAGATCGCTCAACGAATAAGAGACCGGCCCAGTCGCCGAAAGAGGGGCAGGTCGATGCCCCGTTTCTGGCTCGATCCCAATGGCCGCTGTCCCTAAACCGACCCGGGTGCAGGGCACCGATCGTCAGATTTTTTTCCTTGGTTTCGAGCAGGAAAAATGAGCTCCGCTTGTAACGGCGGAGGAAATCGCCTTCTGAGCTAAATTTATAATTATTAAGAGGCGAGGAGGTTGCTACCTGAATCCATTAAACTAGGGGCTCCATTTAACCCTTTTCTGGAGCACAATGTTTGCCTTACAGCGATGCTCGGTCGTTCGCCATAACGAATTCTAGGGTGGCGCCGGTCTAGTTTTGGCATGGAGGGGATAGTTGGTCAGCAGAGCGTTTGCGCCCCACGGCAACGGCCACGCGCACACTAAGGGGGCGTCGCGCGGCATCCGGCGTCTCGCACTCGTCGCGGTGATGGCGGTCCTCGCCGCGGCCTTGTCCACGAATGCCGCGCGGGCGGCAGCACCGCTCCGGCTCGTGTACCGCGTGTCGCATGCGGTCATCGGCGACCTCGGCTCGTACACCTACACGGTCGAGCCGCTCGGCAACGGCGCGGCCGAGATCCTCTCGCGCGAACACATCGACGTGAGAATGCTCGGCATCCCGATGTTCCATGAGGACGCGATGCGCACCGAGCGCTGGCAGGGAAGCCGCCTGATGGCGTTCCATGGCATCACCGACAACGGCGGCAGCCGGGTCGAGGTGAAAGGCGAGGCTGAGGGCGACCGCTTTGTCATCTCGTCGCCGCAAGGCATATTGACCGCCGCGGCGACGGTTCATCCGGCCGACCCGTGCGCGGCGAATTTTCTCGCCTCGACGACGGTGATGCGGCCCGACACCGGCGCCGTCGAGAAGGTCACCGTCAGCGGCGGCGAGCCTGGCTCGCTCGACATTGACGGCGAGCCGGTGCCGGTACGTAAATATGTCGTCGATGGCAAAACCCGTTATACGGTTTGGCTCAATGCCCGCAACCTGCCGGTCAAGTTTGTGGTCGACGACGATGCCGGACAAGCCACCTTCACGTTGGCGAGATGCGTCTCCTGCGGTGCGCCGGTCGCCCGGTTGGGCATGCGCTAGGGGTGCTGTCATAACCGGGTGGCGCCCGCCGTTCCCGCCCGCCCCGGTCGCTCGCTTAACTGACGCCGCCTCAGCAGGAGCCGCCATTGCCCCTCGCCTATGACGAGATCAGCCGCCGCACCCGCGAGCGCGACCGCAGCCTGCGCGAGAAAGTGATGTCGCTCGACGCGGCGGCGGCATTGGTGCCGGACGGCGCCTGGGTCGGAATCGGCGGCAGCACCCTGTCGCGCACCCCGATGGCGATGGTCTGGGCCTTGATCCGCGCCAGCCGCCAGGATCTCGTTTGCGCGCGCGGGATCAGCTCGAGCGAAGGCGAGCTGTTGTTTGCCGCGGGTGCGAGCCGGCACCTGATCACAAGCTGGTTTAGCCTCGGCATCGTCTGGGGCGTCTCCCGCGTCATGCGCGCCTACACCGAGAGCGGCCGCGCCCGTTTCGAGGAATGGAGCCACATGGCGATGGGGATGCGCTTTCGCGCCGGTGCCATGGGCGTGCCGTTTCTGCCGATGCGCTCGATGCTGGGCTCGGACGTGATTGCCCAGCTGCCCGAGGCCAAGGTGATCGACTGCCCGTTCACCGGCGAGAAATTGGTGCTGGTGCCGGCATTGAACCCCGATTTCGCGCTGATCCACGTGCAGCGCTGCGATCCTTACGGCAACGCGCAGATCGACGGGCTGCCGTTTATGGATGTCGACCTGGCGATGGCCGCCGATCGGGTCATCCTGACAACCGAGCGCATCGTCTCGAACGACCAGATCCGCCGCCGCCCCGACCAGACCAAGATCCCGTTTTTCGCGGTCGACGCGGTCGTCGAAGTCCCGTTCGGCTCTGCCCCGCATGAATGCTACGGGCTCTACGAGCCGTTGTTCGACCATCTCGATCGCTACGCCGCGGGGCTCCGGCCCGACGCCCAAGCGGGGATGCGCGACTATCTCGCCCGCTATTTTTACGAGCCGACATCGTGGACCGACTATCTCGAACGCATCGGCCTCCCAGCGCTGCTCGACGCCGCCCGCCGCGGGGCCAGCATCTATGACGACTGAGGCCGCTCCCTATACCGCGGGCGAATTGCTCGCTGTGATGAGCGCCAGGCTGTTGCGCGACGGCCAGGTCGTCTTTGCCGGGGTCGGCATCCCGCTGTTGGCGGCGACCCTAGCGCAGCGGCTGCACGGGCCGGGGCTGACGATCCTCTTCGAGGGCGGCACGATCGGCGCCTATGTCGAGCCCGGCCAGTTGCCGCCCTCGACCAACGAGCAGCGCTGCACCCGGCGCGCCAACATGGTGCTCGGCAGCACCGACGTGCTCCTCTTATTGCAGCGCGGCTATGTCGATGTCGGGTTTATGGGCGGCGCCCAGATCGACCAATACGGCAACCTCAACAGCTCGTTCATCGGCAGCCCGCAGCAGCCGGCGACGCGGCTCCCTGGCACCGGCGGCGGCAACGACATCGCCAGCCTCACGCAGATGATCGTCGCGATGAAGCACGAGAAGCGGCGCTTTGTCGAACGGGTCGATTTCGTGACCAGCCCCGGCTTTCTCGCGGGCGGCAGCAGCCGGCATGATAGCGGGCTTGTCGCCGGA
>Ga0210390_10002978_pt1 | contig 14683 bp, 10 predicted proteins | sample IncBWH11OmetaG_FD_161050 | JGI IMG/M metagenome (GOLD analysis project Ga0210390, IMG submission 161050) | Forest soil microbial communities from Barre Woods Harvard Forest LTER site, Petersham, Massachusetts, United States - Inc-BW-H-11-O ...
TCCGATCTATCGCGAGCGGTCGAGCGCCGCGCCCCAGCCCTGGCCAGTTCGAAGTGGTGGAAGGAAGAGCGTCATGGCGTCTTTCTTGACTACAACCAGAACGCGAAGGATCGGACGACTTGCTCTGCCTATTCAGTGCGTCCGCTCCCGGATGCTCGCGTTTCGACTCCTCTTCATTGGGTAGAAGTGCCCGATTGCAATCCGGCAGACTTTACCATCTTCACAGTTCCCGAGCGCTTCGCAAAAATCGGCGATCCGCATGCCGAGATGGATGCATCCCCTGGCTCGCTGGAAAAATTGCTGGAACTCGCCGATAAAGATGAAGCGGCCGGTCTCGCCGACGCACCCTGGCCTCCGCACTTCCGCAAAATGGAAGGCGAGGCTGCGCGCGTAATGCCTTCCCGCGCGAAATCTGCCGCGAAGAAAAAAGCAATAACAAAGCCGCGCGTGAAGATGCCGTTGATTACGGTCGCGAATTCCCCTGATAAAGCGGCAGCGCTGGCAGGTCTGGAGCGATGGAAGGCCAAACATGCGGATATCGCAAGTCTACTTGCCGCGGACGACGTGCTGGTCGATTCCATGCGAGGCCGCTCATCCACGTGGACACGCATCCGCATCAACCTGCGTCATGTGCCCGAAGAACAACGGCCGCCTCAGGAAACTCCAGACCCAGACGATGATCCCACACGGGAGTGGCGGAAGCGTTGGAAGCGAAGGGATTCGGAATAGCAGCGCCGCCAATACCGTCGCTTCCGCGAGATACGTCTCATCGTCCCTGTGGGAAAATCTCCGCCAATTCCTGCGGCGGAACAACTTCAAGCTGGGCGTAGGTACAATCGCCGGGCTTTTTGTCCGTTCGCCATCTGCGGAATTGCGCCGTGTGCCGGAAGCGATCTCTCTGCATGTGGTCATAAGCAACTTCTACAATTAATTCAGGCCGCAGTGGCTCCCACGACAAATCTTTGCCTTGGCTCCAGCGACTCTGTCCGCCGGGCATTCGCTTGATACCTTCATCATTCTCGGTCGCGTTCTCAGCCCAAGCCTTCCACGGATGGTTCATCAGTGCATCTTTTCGATACGGCTGGAGAAACTCCACCAGTTCTTTGCGTTTTGCCGTGCTGAAACTCGCACAGACTCCGACGTGTTGCAAATCGCCGGCATCGTCGAACAAACCGAGTAGCAATGAGCCGACCATTGTGCGCTCGCCTTTTTTATGCCAGCGGAATCCGGCAACTACGCAATCGCAGTCGCGTTCGTGTTTCACTTTAAGCATCATTCGCTTATTCGGCTCGTAAGTTCCTGTGGGATCTTTGGCCATCACACCATCCAAGCCTGCGCCTTCAAAGCGGCGAAACCAATCGGCGGCAACACTCCGATCGCTGGTTGCAGGTGTGAGATGAATCGGCGGTGAAGCTAAATCAAGCAGCGACTCCAGCTCGCGTCGCCGCTTTTGAAACGCTTCGCCGCGGAGATCCCGATCTCCAAGGCAAAGCAGATCGAAGAATACAAATGATGCGGGAATCTGGCCTGATAAAAGCTTTACGCGCGATGCAGCGGGATGCAGACGTAATTGCAACGCATCAAAATCAAGCCCACGATTTTTGACGATGACCATCTCTCCATCGAGCACACAACGCGTGGGTAACGCAGCGCGCAGGGGTTCCAGCAACTCAGGAAAGTAACGATTGAGTGGTTTTTCGTCGCGGCTTTGGATGAAAATCTCATCTCCATCGCGAAACACCAGCGCGCGAAAACCATCCCACTTGGGCTCGAAAATCCAATTGCCCTCGGCGGGCAATTCGTCTACTCGTTTCGCGAGCATCGGCAGGATCGGCGGATTTACTGAGAGGTCCACACCCCATGGTATAACGTGGCTTCATCTTTTGATCGCGGCTGAAAAAGGAACCCTGTCCCATGAATCTCGACTACCCTCGCCGTTTCGCCGTCAACCAAAATCTGTTCGCACCCCCAAACGAAAAACATCGACTGCCCCTTTGTCACTGATGGCTACGCGGCACTTCCTTACGGGCAGACCGGAAGTTTACATTTTCAGGTCTTCAGGTGGGTTCAGACGAAGGTGGGAAGAAGTCGGCTTCGCGGACATCGACATGATTTCCTCGAAGCCTGTTTCTCGGGGATCTTTTTGGGAGGAGGTAGTCGGGATTTTTCTGCCAAGATCGGAATTTTGACTGGATGCAAAGCAATGTAGTACGGATGAGAGTTTGGCAGTATCCTATTCGCAAATCAATCAGTGAATTCTCTGCGAAGAATTCACCCCTGCGTCCAATCGTGAAGCCGGCATCGCCAGTCTCGATTTGCAAGGGCACGATTGCTGCAGGCAATTACTTCAGCTTTGCATATTCGGCCTGGGCTTGTTTCAGGATGGGAATGTTGGGGTCGGCGTCTTTCCAGAGAGAGAGAAAGTCTTTATAGGCGGCGAGCGCACGGACGCGGGGGCCATCCACTCCCTGCGATGTTCTCGCCTCTAAGGCATCGGCGCGAGCTAGTCCCAGACGCGCTAGCGCGCCTGTCCAGCAGTTCCAGACAATACCCCCATGGTCGAGAATTTTCTGAAACTCTGCGGCAGCCGCATTCCCCTGTCCGGCCGCCAAGTATGCCTCTCCGCGTACATACACGGGATAGAGGCAGGAGAGATTGTTGACGAACACAATTTGCCCCAGTTCGAGCGGTGAAGCAGCTTGCGCGATATTCAGAGCAGCAGCCGTATCCTTTTTATCCAGGGCTAATTGTGTTCGAATCGCGGGCAGCCAAAGCGACTGCATCTGTGTGTCCAGGGGGGAGCGTTTGCCCAAGTCACGGGCCAAGGAATCCGCGCGCGCCATTTCTCCCGCTATGGCAAACGCAAGCGCGGCTTCGCTCTCTACGCCCTGACTTGCAGGAGCGAGCTTCAAGGCCTGTGCCGCTAACTGCCTCGCTTCCACAGAATCGCCGTAAGCCGCTTCCCGCAGCGCAGCGTTGTCTTGAAAAATAGCACCAGTCTCCTTGCTGTCAGCCCGCACCGCGGAGTCCACCGCCCGCTTGGTCAGTTCCCGCGCTTTGCCCAGGTGACCGGCATACGCCTCCGTGTCAGACGCGAGCGCGAGTCCGTAGTTCTCAGCTTCCGGCTTACTCGCAAACCACTGTTGTTGTTCGGCCATTGCCGCAGAGTCCGCACCGAGGAAAGCAAGAGCATAAAGTGCATCGTGGAATGCGAAATCATCCAGTTTTGGCGTCGCGTCATGGATGATCTGCCGAGTTTCGTCAAAACGCTGCAAGGCAAGGGCATAGTCGGCGAGATTCACGTAAGAAGAAACCTGATCGGGTGCAAGGCGTATAAGTCGGCGTGTGGCATCCCTAGCCTTCTCATACTGGCCCTGAAGCGCAAACACTACACCCAGATTGCCATATGCCACAGGCGAGCGCGGGTAGCTCTCGATCTCCTCCTGATACGTCTGCGCCGCTTTGTCCAGTTCCCCGGTCACATTCAAATAGAAGTCGGCGGTAATGGCCAGCCTTTCCCGTTCGCTGGCACGCTCGCGTAGTTGAAATGCTTTCCCATAATATTCGTTAGCCCGTTCCAGTTGGCCCAGATTGGAGTAGTCTGCGCCCACCGCCGTGTAGGCCATGGCAAAATTCGGATCAAGCTCGACCGCACGCTGATGGTACGGCAGGGCTGCGGCATCGCCTTTCTCGTTCGCCTCCTTTCTGCCAAGGCTCATCGCTCTCAGCGCTTCGAGCGAAGGTGTGGTTGCCTGTTGGAGCGGAACATCGAATTTCTGCACCGTAGCCAGCGATTCGCCCAACTCAGTCCGCAGCTTGGACGCCGCTTCGTCCAACGCGTCCAACACCTTCTCTTTGGACCTGGCCGTCACCTGTTCCTGCGCCAGCAGGTCTCCGCTCTGGCAATTCACTGCCGTCAGCCCCAGCACATATTCCGTCCCCAGGCTGCCAATGGCTCCAGCAATATAGGCTTTGCTTCCTGCCCGCTGGCAAAGCTCGCGCGTCACGTCGGAAGTGAGTTTTGTGTCGGCAGGACGAGTCATCAATTGCAAAGTTTTCGCCACTTCGCCGTCCGAGAGCATGAGCAGAAAGGGTGATTGCCGCAGGGAGACGCTGAGCGCGGTCTTCAACGCATCGTCAAACACCGGATCACCCGTGCTGTTGGCAAAATCGGCTAGAACGATGGTGTCCCTCTCGGTGAGGCGCCCGCTCTGATGTCGCGAGCGATAGTAAAGCCCCCCCGCAACCAGCAAGGCGACAATTAGGGTAGGGAGCGCAATTTTCCATGCTTTCCCCGGTGCGGCCACAGAGGTTTGAGTCAGGATCGCCTTACCTGAGACCGCTACGGAGCCATGTTCGCTCTGGAAGTCCCGCCGCAGCCGTGTCAAATCCGCTCGCATGTCGGCGGCGGTCTGATACCGGAGACTGCGATCTTTCTCGATCGCTTTGGTGATGATTGGTCCGAACCCGGCTGCAAGTTCCGGATTGAGATCGTTTATCGGTCGCGGGGTCTGGCGCAAAATGGCATCATGAACGACCGCAGCTGTTTCCCCGAGAAATGCGCGCCGACCCGTGGCCATCTCATACAGCACCAGGCCAAACGAAAACACGTCCGTGCGGGCATCGAGCGTCTCGCTCCGCACTTGTTCTGGTGACATGTAATGGGCCGTGCCTACGGTCGTACCCGTTCGGGTCAATCGCAGATTTGTGAAAGCGCTCGTGGGTGCGGTCGACGCCGAGATTTCGGTCACCGCAGCTTGCTTCCACGCCAGGAGGTTGGTGGCGTGATCTTGTTCGACTATTTTCGCCAGCCCGAAATCCAGGATCTTGACCTCGCCACGGTGGGTAATAAAGATGTTGGCCGGCTTGATGTCGCGATGGATGATGCTCTTGGCGTGTGCTGCTTCGAGCCCGGTGACAATTTGCAGCGCCATCTCGAGCATCTCGTTCGTGGGCAGATTCTTCTGCTGGCTTGCGCTTTCAATCTTTTCCTGGAGAGTTTGGCCCTCGAGCAACTGCATCACGATAAATGGTTGCCCCTCGTGTTCCCCGAGCTCGTAGATCGGGCAGATATTGGGATGCTCGAGGGCTGAGGCCGCCCGGGCTTCGCGTTCCAGGCGCTCGAAAGCCTTGGTATCGCCGGCCATCTCGGCAGGTAGGAACTTGACAGCCACCTTGCGGCCCAGCTTCAGGTCTTCCGCCTTATACACCACCCCCATGCCCCCGCCACCAAGAACCTGCAGAATCCGGTAGTGCGACACCTTCTTTCCCGCCAGGTTTTCGGTAGCAACCGCTGGTTCCTCCACCACCGCGGCCTCTACGATCGCTGGGGTGACTTCCACCACCGGCGCTATGAACCGGTATCCCCGGCCCGTGACGGTCTGCACGAAGCGCGGCTGCTCCGGATTGTCTTTCAGCACCTGGCGAATTTTCCGGATGGCGGCGTTGATGCTGTTGTCGGTATCGAGGAAGACATCCTTCCCCCAGATCCTTTCGATGATCTGATCCCGCGTGACCAGTTGTCCCCTCTTCTCTGCTAAGAGGAGCAGCAGTTCCATCGGAATGCGTTCCAACTTGAGAATCCGCCCGGCGCGGCGCAGTTCGTAGGCGCGCAGGTCTAGCTCAAAATCCTCTCCGAACCGAAGTTGGTCAGGAACCTTGACCGGGTCAGACGGCATGAAAGCTCCCCAAACGATTGGTCGCAATTCTACAACGGTTGCTGGACTCCTTGACAAGCCCAATCTTCTCTGCGGGTTACAGATTCATGTGGATTAAGCGAATCTTCAGGCGTTCACCATTGTCAGCCCGCCCCGGATGCCGGAGTATGCGTCACGTAAGCAGGCGGCAAATTCAAAAAAGGGGGCCTTATGAAAAAGCAAACGTGGCAAGCAGCATTTATGGGAGTGCTCTTAATGGCAACGGTGGCAGTGGGTCAGAGCAATCCTGCGGTCCTGAAAGCAGACATCCCGTTCCCGTTCGTGGTAGCGGATCGCACGCTCCCGGCCGGGCACTATGAAGTCAGCACTCTAGGCGAGCAGACCATTCGTATCGTCAATTCCCACGGGCAAGGAGCTTTCGTCCTGACTTCAAAGATGAGCGGACGCGGTCCGGAGAGCTCGGGAAAACTGGTTTTCTACCGCTACCAGGGCAGCTATTTTCTGGCCCAGGTTCGGGGAGCGGGCAGTGCCGCAGGAAGAGCGGTTTACAAGTCTCCCGCCGAAAAGGAATTGGAAAGCAAACAGAATCGCAGAGAGATTGCCGTACTGCGGCTTGAGAAGTAACGATTTTTGCCTACCGAGTGGAGAAGGGGGTTCGCAACTCGATTCCCCAGAGAACAGCATTAATCACAGAAAAAAAGGAGAATTCCAATGTTACGACATACTTTGCGGTTGACCTTTTGCCTCTCGCTGATTTGTTGCGTACTCCGCGTTTCCGCGCAGCAACCGGCAGCCAGCGGGATCGTGCCCCCGGTAGTGAAGTTTGGTGGCGTTCTAACCGACGTCAACAGCAAGCCGCTCACCGGTACCGTTGGGGTTACTTTCTCGCTTTACAAGGATCAAGAGGGTGGCGCGCCGCTCTGGATGGAAACCCAAAACGTCCAGCCCGACAAGGCTGGGCATTACACAGTCTCGCTCGGATCAAACGCTAGCCAAGGTCTTCCCACCAGTCTGTTTGTGGCGGGTGAGGCCCGTTGGCTAGGTGTGCAAGTGCAAGGGCAAGCCGAACAGGCGCGCACGCTCTTGATGAGCGTGCCCTACGCTCTGAAAGCTTTGGATGCAGAGACCATCGGCGGCAAACCACTTTCTGCATTGCAACTGGCGGTCCCTAATGGCGGTTCCAGTTCCGCTTCCTTCGGCTCGACTAAAGCGCCCGTTGCCAACACCATCACGTGCACTTCCGGTTCGGGGTGCAAGAAGAATTTCGTTCCCCTATTTAATAGCAACGGCGGAGCAGCGACAGTCAGAGATTCGATTATCGAGGAAAACGGCTCGACCCTTAGCGTCGCCGGCAGCGTAGGCCTTACCGGACAGATCAGTGCCACAGCCTCGAGCATTAGTGCTGCAGTTGCAGCGAACGACAACACCAGCGGAGGTTCGGCTGCAGTGGCCGGGACCAGCACAAACGGTACTGGAGTAGTGGCTACCGGCATCACCGGGCTGTTGGGCACCGGTGCGGGAGAGGACGGGGTTGGAGTATCTGCCAGCGGCAACCTCGGAGTGTACGCCAACGGCATCGCCGCTGGAGTGTACGGCGTAAGCACGACCAGCACTGGTGTCATCGGTACCAGTACGAACTACATTGGCGTTTACGGCTCCGGCGGTGCCACCGGAGTGACCGGCGTCAGCTCGAGCGGTCCGGGAGTGGTCGCGCAATCCGCCACGGCTTGGGCCGTGGACGCTTACGGCACTTCAACCGCGACCGGGGTCCTAGCGGGCAGCGCCTCCGGCTGGGCTGCGTGGTTCAACGGAAATGTGGACGTCGACGGCAATCTCTCCAAAGCCGGCGGTTCGTTCAAGATCGATCACCCGCTCGATCCCGGCAATAAATACCTCTACCACTCGTTCGTCGAATCCCCCGACATGATGAACATCTACAACGGCAACGTGACCACCGATGCGCAGGGCGATGCCGTAGTTCCTTTGCCGGAATGGTTTGAAACCTTGAACCGCGATTTCCGCTATCAGCTCACCGTAATCGGCCAGTTTGCGCAAGCAATCGTGGCCAGTGAGATAGATGACGGTCGATTCAGTATCAAGACGGACAAACCCAGCGTGAAGGTCTCCTGGCAGGTGACCGGTATCCGGCAAGATGCATGGGCCAATGCTCATCGCATTCCCGTCGAACAGGAGAAGCCGGAGGTTGAACGCGGTTTCTATCTGCATCCTGAGCTTTACGGCGCGTCGGAAGAAAAGGGTGTTCTGTGGGCGCGTGATCCAAAGGCTATGAAGCAGTGGAAGGAAGCCAGGACTAAAGCCGCAGCCAGTAATCAGAAGCCCGCTTCCCCTAGACCGTAGAACGGGCGGCGGCTCTTGCAGCTTCGACGAGTGGACGGTCGATGCTCTTGCCGACGCTGGCCCGGTCGCAGCGGACGCGGATCATCACCTCTGTAGCACAAGGGGAGCGGGCTTTCGACGAGATCGCTCCCCGGTCAATCGCAGTAACCAGCAAGAAAAATGCAGCAACAGAAATAGAAAATACAAGGAGAATCCCATGTTACGAAATATGGTTCGCATGATACTTTGCCTCTCGCTGATTTGTTGCGTGCTCCAGGTTTACGCGGAGCAACCAGCAGCCAGCGGGATCGTGCCGCCCGTAGTGAAGTTCGGCGGCGTTCTCACCGATGCCAGCGGCAAGCCCGTCACCGGCACCGTAGGAGTTACTTTCGCTCTTTACAAGGATCAAGAGGGCGGCGCGCCGCTCTGGATGGAAACCCAAAACGTCCAGCCTGACAAGACCGGACACTACTCGGTCATGCTCGGTGCTACCAGCAGTCATGGACTGGCCGGAGATCTGTTCGTTTCCGGCGAGCCCCGTTGGTTGGGTGTCCAGCTGCAGGGACAAGCCGAGCAACCACGCACTGTGTTGATGAGCGTCCCCTATGCATTGAAGGCACTGGATGCAGAAACCATCGGTGGCCTGCCGCCCTCAGCATTTGTGAAGGCCGCGGCACCCGGAGGTGCATCGTCCGCCAATTTAAATGCGTCTGGTGCGGCCATCACTGGCACCGGTACGGCGAACCATATTACAAAGTGGTTAAGCCCGACCAAGCTGGGAAACTCGAATATCTTCGATGGTTCAGCTGGCAGGGTAGGCATCGCCACGACGGCCCCCGGCGCCACCCTCGATGTCAATGGCACGGCCGTGATTCGAAGCAACGCGACGGTCGACGGCAGTCTCGGCGCTGGACCGATCACGGCTACTTCCTCCAGTTCAGGTGGTACCGGGGTATACGCCAACGCCGGTTCCAGTGGCGGCAGTAACGGGGTAATAGCTATCGGCGCGACCGGCGTAGCGGGCTACACGAGCGTTGCTGGCAGCATCGCAGTGTACGGCAATGGGGGAAACAGCACGGGCAGCAACGGGGTGGTCGGCTATGGTGCCACCGGCGTGGCGGGCAACAGCACCATTACCGGCAGCTACGGAACATACGGTAGCGGTTCCACCGGGGTGTGGGGCAACAGCACCGGCACTGGCGCGAACGTGGGAGTGTTGGGATTGGGCGCTACTGGCGTCTCCGGAAGTGGCGACACTTGGGGAGTTCTAGGCGAATCAAGCAGCCCTAATGGCAGCGGCGGGGGCTTTGGAAACTCCTCCACCGGTGATGCATTATTTACCTACAATCAGAGCGGAGGCTACGCGGCGTTTTTCGATGGTGATGTCGACGTCGACGGCAACCTTTCCAAAGCTGGTGGTTCCTTCAAGATCGATCACCCGCTCGATCCCGCCAACAAGTACCTCTATCACTCCTTCGTCGAATCGCCGGACATGATGAACATTTACAACGGCAATGCGACCACGGACGCGCAGGGCAGCGCGGTGGTCCAACTGCCCGAATGGTTCGAGACCTTGAACCGTGATTTCCGCTATCAGCTCACGGTCATCGGACAATTCTCGCAGGCCATTGTAGCCAGCAAGGTGAGCAATCACCGGTTCGCCATCAAGACGGATAAACCCAATGTGGAAGTATCCTGGCAAGTGACCGGCATCCGGCAGGACGCATGGGCCAACGCGCATCGCATTCCGGTAGAAGTGCCGAAGGCAGAGCGTGATCGGGGACTGTATTTACATCCCGAACTTTTCGGCGCACCGGCAGAGAAGAACATCGGGCTGGCACACCATCCGATGATGCAGAAGCTGTTGAAGCAAGCAGCGACGGCCGAATAATAACCTCACTCAAACAACGGGCGCCCTCGTGCGTGCTGCACAAAACTTGAAGAGTGCAACGCCATGGGGGCGTAGCCGATAACGACAGGCCCCGTCCGCGAGAGGAGTCTACAAAATGGCCGGGAGAAACTGGTCTTGCCTAAGCACTAGCGTGCATCCGTTGATGTTAGAAACCATCCTTATCGCTGCGCTTACCCCTGTGCAACAATTTGGGTTCCGAGCATCGGCGCCGCCGCCTACGGTTTTCGGAATCCCTAACTTTACAAACTTTCCAATTTTCATAGGGAACGGTCAAGGTGCGAGCCTGAGAAAATAGGCTGACCCAAAGTAGCTTGCTGAGTTCGCGTAGGGCTGTTACCCACCATTGTAAGGTCGAACCTGATCTCCCCGATTTCGTACTTATTCACAACACTCGCCAATCCCGTCTTGTTGATGGCAGGGTTCATGCACTCACAGTGTGAGGGGGATGGCTGTTCTCGGACCGTGCGCTTTTTCTGAAACGCAGGAATCTTTCCGGCGAGAGCTCGAGATCCCAAACTGAAGCGGGTCAAACGAAAGCTACACACAGCGACAATTTCAAATCAACGGAGGAGAACCTTATGAGGCTACAGCAATTTTGCAGACTGCTGAGCGTGCTGCTTCTGGCCGCTGGCCTGGCAGCGGCGCAAAACACGATCACTTTCGAGGCCCCCGGCGCAGGCACGGCAGCGGGACAAGGTACGCTTGCGCAGGGCATCGATCCCCTGGGTACAACGTTTGGCTATTACATCGATGGAAGCAGCGTGGCGCATGGTTTCCTCCGGGTCTGGAACGGTTATTTCGCAACCTTCAGCACGCCCGGGGCGGGCACCGGAGCGGGACAGGGTACGTTTGCTTCCAGCCTGAATCCCGAAGGCACCATTACCGGATACTACATCGACGGAAATGGCGCCATGCACGGTTACCTGCGGAATTTCTTCGGCAACTTCACCACCTTCGATGCTCCCGGCGCAGGCAGTGGGGCCGGGCAAGGCACCTTGTCTGCCAACATCAATCCAGAAGGCACGGCCGCCGGATATTATTTTGATTCCAGCGGCGTGGCGCATGCTTTTGTGCGCTCTCGGGAGGGTTCTTTCGTTACCTACGAAGCTCCGGGGGCGGGAAGCGGCGCAGGTCAGGGCACGGGCACAGCAACAACCATCGGGTTAAACCCGGATGGAACGATCACGGGAGCCTACATTGACTCCAATAACACTTTGCATGGCTATGTTCGCGCCCCAGACGGGACCATTACTTCGATCGATGCTCCCGGCGCGGGCAATGGTCCGGGCCAGGGCACTGATACGGACGGGCTCAATTTCGCCGGCATTATTCCTGGGGTGTACTTTGACTCAAACAATGTTGTGCACGGCTACGTGCGGGCCCTGGACGGAACGTTTATCGAGTTCGACGTTCCCGGTGCGGGCACCGGCGCTGGCCAAGGCACGCTTCCACAGGGGCTGAATGCGGAAGGGGCCGTCACTGGGAGCTACTCCGACTCAAACAGCGTAAGCCACGGTTTTGTGCGCTCTCCACGTGGCGCCATTACGACCTTTGATGCGCCGGGAGCGGGGACCAGCGCCGGTCAGGGCACATTTCCGCTGCTGAACAATCCCGAGGGGGCGATCACCGGATACGAGATTGATTCGGGCGGCGTGTATCACGGCTTCCTGCAAAGTCCGGGCCGCTAGCAACAAACCTGCTGGCGCGAGCCCTTGCCATGCGTAAAGGGTTTGCGCCAGCTGGCAATCAAATGTGAGTTTATGGCTCGGCGTTAGCAGCGCTCAAAGCCGATAAGAAGCGCGGGAAGCGCGGAACTCAGTCGGTGAGAGCGGTGCCTGTTCCCACCCAGAACCGTGCCAGCGACTTGAGATTGTTCTTATAAGTCCGGGTGACGGTGTACTCTTTGCCGCCCTTTACCCGGAGTTCGTACTCTCCGGTGGCGCAGGGGCGGATTTCCTGCACGAAAGCAGAATTCACCAGCACCGATCGATGAATGCGAACGAATCCATATGGCTTGAGCTTCTCGGCAACGGTTGAGATCGATTCCCGCAGCAGATACGAACCAGCCTCCTGCTGCAGCAATACATAATTGCGCTCGGCCTGGACGGCGATCAGATCATAGGGGTTGATGAAGACAATCCTGCCATTGGTCTTGATCGCGATCTTGGATGAACTCGGCTGGGTCAGTGTCTCCAGATGAGGGATCAGCTCGATTAATCTCGCCGCCCGCTCGCCGGCCGACCGTCGATGGGCGAAGTCCACCGCCTGGTTCACACGCTCACTGGAAAACGGCTTCAGCACGTAATCGACGGCATGTTTTTCGAACGCCGCCAGGGCATGCTGCGCATAAGCGGTCACGAGAACCACTGAAGGGAGTGGGCGCTGGGATTTCTGCAGGCGATCTAATAATTCAAGTCCCGACAGCTCCGGCATGCTGATGTCGAGCAGCAAGACGTCATAGCCGTCTTTGGAGAGATATTCCTGAGCTTCGATGGCGTCACAAGCGGAATCGAAACGCTCGACATCGGGGCGGCTGGCCAGAATCTGGGCAAGGGCGGTGCGGGCAAGAGGCTCGTCATCAACGATGAGAACGCGCATAGTCGTTCTCCTCAAGGACCGATTGTAGTTGCTGAACCTGCACGCCGGGCGGCTGGGAATTCAAAACCGGAAACGTCAAAGTCGCAGTTGCCATGCAGTTATCAGCCATAGTGAAGTGCAGGCTGGCATCGCCCGAATAGAGATACTTGAGGCGAGCTTCTACATTTCGCAGGCCCACACCGGTTCCGTTGGATGTCTTGCTGCCGGCGCTGTTGCGCACCTGAACCTTAAGCCGCCCGTCGCTTACCGTAGCCGCAACTTCGATCCACCCCGGTTCGCGGGACGACGCGATTCCGTGACGAACGGCATTTTCCACAAGCGGCTGGAGAATCATTTGCGGCACAAGAAAGGAAAGTGTTTCCGAAGCGACAAGCCAGTCCACCTTGAGCCGGCTCCCGAAGCGCATCTTCTCGAGATCGAGATATTCTCTGGCGAACTTCAGTTCACTCTCCAGAGGGATCAGATCTGAGCTGCCGCGGTCCAGTGCGGTGCGCAGGAGGTTGGATAGCCTGATAATCATGGCCTTGGCGCTGCGGGCGTCAGTGTCAATTAGTGTGGCGATCCCATGCAAGGTATTGAACAGAAAATGGGGATGGAGTTGCATCTTCAGCGCTTGTAATTCACTCGCGGCAAGCGCCTGCTGATACTCGTATCTCTCCCGCTCTTCTTTGCGCAAACATTTCAAGTACTCATAACCGTGTGCGGCCACAACGATTGCAATATATACGAATGTGTCGTCGGCAAACGCGGATCGAACAATTTCAAGCCATGACTGGAGAGAACGCGAAACGTAAGGTGGAATCACTAGCCACGCTATTGCGGTATGGAGTAACACAAACGGCACCGCTCCAAGTCCCCACAACAGCGCGTATCGCACACGGTTCGTCGAAAAACGAAGGTATTTTTTCACCAAGAAGAAGATCGGTGGTGTCCACAAAGCTAGCGCGAAGGCGCGAGCCCCTGCCTGTACCAATAATCCGAGGAAGGAGAACCAAAGATGATTTCGATCCAAAGGACTATACTGCAGCCCCATCAGAACCGAGAGGCCATACCAAAAAGCAATCGACATCACGTAGGCCCGGACGATTGGACGCAGGCGGGGCAAATACATAGGGCTCATTCTACTCCTTGGGGATCACGCTCCTTGGACACCACAACGTTTCGGCGCGAAGCAAAGAGGCGATTGATCTCACTGTACTTACCATGCTCTACTGCTTGCTTCAGATGCAACGTGATTCCGCAATTGGTTTTCATCATCAATACTTGGCATCGGAGTGCCCTTTGGTGTGCTGGCCCACCAGCATCCCGGCGTAGATGTAGCCGAACCCTTCACGCAAGGGTACGAGCGCGGGCGCAATTACTGCCAGTAGCCGTGCAGTGAATCAAGAGCTGCATAAGAAGAAGAGGAGATTTTCCCATCGTTATTTACGTCCCTATCTAAGGCTGTCTTGTTCTGAGACAGCCTATGGCGCATAGGCCCCTCGCCCACTTCGACAGAACGTCCAGCGCTCTTCGGCTACAGCAAACGGCCTGCGCGACTACAGAATGTATTCGATTCCTTCCGCCTCCGCCCGTATTTTACGGTGGGTCAAGGAGGTGCTTTATGCCTGAAAAGGAAACCGTCGAGCGCGCTCAGGAAGACGCCCAAGAAGGAAAGTCGCCCAGCACGCAAGCGGGAGAATTTGTGCGCGAGGAGATGGAACACATTAGAGAGGGCAAACATGGTGCGCGCTCGACTAAGCAAGCGATCGCGATAGGGCTTTCAAAAGCGCGCCGGGCCGGGGTGAAGCTGCAAGCGCCTCGTAAGGGGAAGGCTTCGGCGAAAACCAGGAAGCAGGCCGGGCGTGACTATCGAAAAGGGCAAAGCCACACTGGCGGCAAGCCGTCCGCTCGGCGCTCTCGCGCGACGAGTGCCGCCCTGAAGAAGGAGGGTCATAACGCAGCATCACATCAAGCGTTATCAAAGCAAGCTCATGACAGCGCGAGCAAGCGTGGCTCCGCCGCTCGTCACCGTTCTGCGATGAAGGCCGTCCGGACGAGAAAAGAAGGCCACAGTCGAGCCGCACGTAAAGCTGCCTAAGGAAAAATTCGACAGAGCCATACGAGGTGCTGCCATTTCCGGGGTGTGTTCTGAAGTGCCGGCTCATCGGAATCATTGAAGGCGAGCAGGCAATAAGAA
>Ga0210390_10002979_pt1 | contig 14682 bp, 7 predicted proteins | sample IncBWH11OmetaG_FD_161050 | JGI IMG/M metagenome (GOLD analysis project Ga0210390, IMG submission 161050) | Forest soil microbial communities from Barre Woods Harvard Forest LTER site, Petersham, Massachusetts, United States - Inc-BW-H-11-O ...
ATTTCTCGCCGGGCTGCCACCGCATGGAGCCCTACTGCTCCGATCCACTCGCGGCGCCGCGGCCTTTGCCCGTCACCGAGCGACTGGCCGAAAGCGTGCTTGCCCTGCCGACGGGACTGCAGCTCGACGAGTCGGGCGTCGTGCGGATCGGCGCGATCGTGTCGCGGGCGATCGAGCACGCGGCCGCAATTCGTCGGCAACTGGGACGCCGCCGCGCAGCTTGACGCGCCGAGTGACACAGCGAGCGGCGGGTGCGGGTACCCACGGCGAGCCGTGGGTGCCGCCGGTTCTTGCAGATCGCGCCTCAGGCGAGGATCGGTCGCACGACGTTGCCGCTGACGTCGGTCAGCCGAAAATCGCGGCCGGCGTGGCGGAAGGTCAACCGCTCGTGGTCGAAACCGAGTGTGTGCAGGATCGTCGCCTGCAGATCGTGCACGTGCACGCCGTTTTCGACGACATGGAAGCCCAAGTCGTCGGTCTTGCCGTGGACGATGCCCGGCTTGATGCCGCCGCCGGCCATCCACATCGTGAAGGCTTGCGGGTGGTGGTCGCGGCCCAGCTTGCGGCCAAGCACCGGGTGGCTTTCGACCATTGGCGTGCGGCCGAATTCGCCGCCCCAGATGACGAGCGTTTCGTCCAACAGACCCCGCTGCTTGAGATCCTGAACGAGGGCCGCCGCGCCCTGATCGGTGGCCGCACAGTTCTGGCGGTGGTTGCCGTTCAGGTCGCTGTGGGCGTCCCAGCCTTCGTGATAGATGTTGATGAACCGCACGCCCCGCTCGACCATCCGCCGCGCGAGCAAACAGGCGCGGGCGAACGTCGGCTTGTCGGGATCGCACCCGTAAAGTTCGAGCGTCGCCCGGCTCTCGCTGCGGAGGTTCATCAGCTCGGGGGCCGAGCTTTCCAGGCGGTCGGCCATTTCGTACGAGGCGATGCGGGTGGCGATTTCCGGGTCGCCCACGATGTCGAGCCGGCGGCGATCGAGATTCTCCACCAGGTCGAGCGTGTCTCTTTGCGATTGGCGGCTGACGCCAGCCGGGCGCGACACATTCAAGATCGGGTCGCCCTGGTTCCGGAAGCGGACCCCGGTGTAGACGGTCGGCAGCATGCCGCTCGACCAGTTGGCCGCGCCGCCGCTGATGCCTGAGCCGGTCGACATGACGACGAAGGCGGGCAAGTCGCTTGTCTGCGCCCCCAGGCCGTAGACGACCCACGAGCCGAGGCTGGGCCGACCCGGCTGCGCGGCCCCCGTGTTGAGAAACAGCTGGGCCGGGGCGTGATTGAACTGGTCGGTGTGCATCGAGCGGATCAGGCATACGTCGTCCACGATCTTGCCAAAATGCGGCAGGATGTCGGCGATCTCGACGCCTGATTCCCCGCGGCGGACGAAGCGGAACCGCGGCCCGAGCACGGCCGCATCCGAACGAATGAATGCGTAGCGCTGGCCGCCGATGATCGAGGGCGGGATCGGCTTCCCTTCGAACTCGGCTAGCTTGGGCTTGGGATCGAAGAGATCGAGATGGCTCGGCGCCCCCGCCATGAACAAGTGGATGACCGCCTTGGCTCGTCCTTTGTAGGGCGAGGTTCTGGCGACGAGCGATTCGCTGGCACGGCTGGCGGCCGCGGCCCCCGCGCGGGTAAGCACGCCCGAGAAAAGCCCAGCCAGCGCGATCCGGCCCAGGCCGACGCCGCACTGCTCGAAGAACCAGCGGCGCGTGACGAGCTGAGGATCGCAATTTCGATAAAGGAGCGACTGGCAATTCATGGAGAAACTTTCGAGCCGCGGCCGGCCGACGTGTGTACGCTATTCCTTCGTGATGGCTTCATCGAGATTGAGCAGGCTGCGGGCGACGAGCGTCCAGGCGGCCAGTTGAGCCGTCTGGTGTTTGTCCGTCGGAGGCGCCGCGGACGCGCCGGGGCCTGACAGGATTTCTTTCGCGGCGGCCGCATCGGCGTCGAACCGTGCTTTTGACTGCCCATAGAACGCGACCAGTGCCGACAGCTCGCTCGGCTCCGGCGGCCGCACCAGGCAGCGGCGGAACAGGTCCCGTGCCACAGCCGTTTCGTCACCCTGCGATTTACCGACCGCGGCTGAGGCCAACCCGCGGGCGAACTCGACGAACTGGGCGTCGTTGAGCAGGGTCAGCGCCTGCAGCGGTGTATTCGTCACCTCGCGGCGGGCCACGCACTCTTCGCCGCTGGGCCCGTCAAAAGTCGCCAGCATGGCAAAGGGCGACGTCCGCTTGGAGAACGTGTAGAGGCCGCGGCGAAAACGATCCGCGCCCTGGCTGACGTTCCAGCTCATACCGCCGTACGATCCCTCGCCGACGCTGGCCGGTTGCGGCGGAAAGACGCTCGGTCCGCCGATCCGCTCGGTCAGCAGGTCGCCGGCCGCCAGGGCCGAATCGCGGACGAGCTCGGCCTCGAGCCGTATCCGCGGCGCGTGGGAGAGCAGCTTGTTTTCCGGATCTTTGGCGATGGCGTCGGGCGTGAGATGCGACGCCTGCCGATAGGTCGCGCTGGTGACGATGAGCCGATGAGCCGCTTTGAATGACCAGCCCCGCCGCACGAACTCGATGGCCAGCCAGTCGAGCAGCTGGGGATGAGTGGGGGGCGTGCCCTGGTAGCCGAAGTCGTCCCCCGTCTTCACCAGGCCGCGGCCAAAGAAGGCCTGCCACTGCCGATTGGCGGTGACCCGCCCCACAAGGGGATTGCGGGCATCGACAAGCCAGCGAGCAAAGCCGAGCCGATTGCGCGGGAATTCGGGCGGCAGCGGACCGAACAGCGACGGGATCTGTGCCTCGACCGCTTCGGTCGGACCCAAGAACTCGCCCCGCTTGTGCACGAACGTCTTCCGCGGATTGTCAGCCGGCCGCTCAGAGAAGACCAGTGTCGTCGGCAAGAGAGGTTCTTGGGCTCGCTCGCTCTCGATGTCTTGGCGAGGGCCCGAGAGGGCGGGCGCGATCGAGGCGAAATAACGCTCGAGGGTCGCTCGCTCGGCAGCCGTCCGCTCAGCACGCGGGCGGGCGAGGATGGCGTCGACGTCGGCTGGCAGCACGCGGCGATCGACGGGGACGGAGCCGCCGGTGGCCGAGATGCGAAACTTGCCCAGCCCACACGCATAGTAATACTCAAACAACATCCGCACGGAGAGACTCCGCGCGTTGTGCAGCGGCTTGTCGAGAATGAAGACGGCCGAATGCGATTGCCCCTGGCCTTTGTTGATCGACCAGGACGTGAGCGGGTTCCCGTCGATTGCGGCGGCGGCTCCGCCGGCGTTCGCGGCGTAACTTTGCGTGGCCGCCCGGAACTGCAGCGGCGCCCCGTCGGCCTCGGCCGTCCATTCGCTCAGCTCGAAGTCCCCGAACGGCCCTTCGTAGAAGACGCGGCCGGGGCCGTGCTGGGGAAGTGAATCGTCGGGCAGCACGTCGATCCGCAGGGCGGTGATCTCGGCCGGCAGCTTGTCGAACACGACCTCATAGCGGTCGCTCTTGCTCATGTCGCCGCTGGCCAGGATCGAATTGTCGGGCTGGACGGCCAGGTGTGGCAACGTGGCCTGCGCCTTTGACGGATGCAGCACGGTCCAACCCAGCGCTCGGGCCGATTCCGTTTGTTCCCAGCGAGCGAATCTTTCCTCGAACTTCGCCCGACCTTCGCGGCCGCCGGGCCCGAAGCGATTGGGCAAGTCCGCCTCGGCCGCGGCGATCTGATGTTCGATCTGTTGCCGTCGACTGACCAGCGCGGGAACGGGCAGGTCGAGTTGCCGTTCGTCGGCGTTGTTCAAAAAGGCCAAGAAGCGGTAGTAGTCGCGGTGGGGGATCGGGTCGAACTTGTGCGTATGACACTGGGCACAGCGGACGGTCAGCCCCAGCCAAACCGTGCCGGTGGTCGCGACCCGATCGACAACCGCATAGTAACGATACTCGAGCGGGTCGATGCCCCCTTCTTCGTTGAGCATCGTGTTGCGATGAAAGCCCGTAGCCACCCGGTCCGACACGCTGGCGTTGGGCAGCATATCGCCGGCCAGCTGCTTGATCGTGAACTGATCGAAGGGCAGGTCGGAATTGAGGGCGGCGATCACCCAATCGCGATACGGCCAGATCGAGCGGCCGCGGTCCTTCTCGTAGCCGTTCGTGTCCGCGTACCGGGCCAGGTCGAGCCAGCGCCGACCCCAGCGCTCGCCGTAGTGTGGCGAGGCCAGCAGCCGATCGACGAGCCGCTCGTAGGCATTGGGCGACGAGTCGTTGACGAACGCGTCAGCCTCGGCGGGCGTCGGCGGCGAGCCGATCAGGTCGAGCGAGACGCGGCGAATCAGCGTGTAGCGATCGGCCTCGGGCGAGGGCTGCAACCCCAGACCGCTCGACTCGAGCTGAGCGCGGATAAAGTCATCGATCGGATTGCGCGAGGGCGGAATGTCGGTCCGAGCGGCGACGCGGGGAGGCGGCACCTGTCGCGGCGGGACGAAGGCCCAGTGCGGCTTGTATTCGGCGCCGGCAGTCACCCACGCGCGAAGAATCCGTCGCTCGTCGTCGGAGAGTGGCTTGTTGGCCGCGGGAGGCGGCATCATCGCGTCCGCGTCGTGCGAATCGATGCGGCGGATCAGTTCGCTCGAGTCCGCCTTTCCCGGAACGATCGCCGCTTTGCCCGATTCGGTGCGTGCGGTCGCCGATTCGGGGAGGTCCAACCGCAGCTTGGCCTCGCGGGCTGCGTCGTCCGGGCCATGACACTTAAAGCAGTGCTGACTGAGAATGGGCCGGACGTCGCGCGAAAAATCGGGGCGAGGAGAATCGGGCCCGGCGAACCCAAAGCCCGCCGACGTGCAGACAATCGCTAGTGCAGCACCCAAACGAACGGCGGGCAAAGCGCACCCCCAAACAGCGGCTCAGACGCATCAATCTTCATTTATTCTACGCTATTTCTCGGGGGCCGCGAGCGACGCGGGCCATCATTCGACAGGGAAAACACGGACGGCCGCTGCCGTAGGGCAAGCTGCCAGCTTGCCCGCCGATCTGAGTCCGACATTCCCAGCCCGATGAAACCGGACACAGGCAAGCTGGCAGCTTGCCCTACGCAGGAGACTACTTGCGGAACGCCTGCATGCGTCGCTCCATCTCCTCGGGGGAGACGTCTTCGACGTGCGTGGCGATGTACCAGGAGTTGCCGCACGGGTCGACGACCGCCCCTGTGCGATCGCCATAGAACATGTCGGTGGGCTCCGAGAGCACCTTGGCGCCGGCCGCGACGGCGCGGCGATGTGTTTCGTCGACATTGGTGACGTAGTAATGGAGCGTCGCGGTGTAGGCCTTGGCCCGTTCGCTCGCCTCCCCCAGCATGACGATCGTGTCGCCGATTTTGACTTCGGCGTGGGCGATCGCCCCGTTGGGGCCGTTGAGCCGTTCGACGCACGTTCCGCCGAACGCTTGCTCGAGAAACGTGACGAGTTTCCCTGCACCGACAACGACCAGGTAAGCCGTCACGCTGTGATGACCTTCGGGAATCGCTTTCACCGCCATGGCTGCCTCCACTTTTGTCGCGACCTTGAGCGAAAGACGCGGGACAATCGAATTATAATCGGACCGCGGTTGCCGCACGTCGCGGGCGACACGGGAAAACGGATGCGAGAGCGAACAGTGAAACATCGAGTGGACACACGTCGGCTCTGCGGTTTGGTGCTTTCGAGTTTGTGGTTGGCATTACCGGCAGCGACCCGGGCTGCCGATCCGCCCGCCTCAACCGACCTGCGAGTAGGAGCCGCCGCGGAGAATCTCAAGTGCGATCGCTCGATGGTGATCGGTGGCTCGATCGAAGCACGCTACACGAACGAACAAGAGGGTGAGCTGCGGGCCACGGCCGTCGTAATCGAAAAGCCGGGGGCGGCCAAGATTGCCATCGTCGAGTGCGACGTCCTTTGGATTCCCAAGGCCCAGGTCGACGCGGCCTTGGTGGAGATTCAGAAGAGCACGGGGATCGATCCGCAGAACGTGCTGGTCAACGCCACGCACACGCACCACGCGCCGAGCACGGCGCCGGCCCACGATTTCGGCTATTCGCCCGAGTTCTGCCGCGAGCTGAAGCGGGGCGTCGTGCACGCCGTCGAGGAGGCCAATCGGCGCTTGGCCGGAGGCGACGCGGCCTTTTTCTTCGCGCTCGGCGAGGAGAAGACTGTCGGCGGGAACAGCCGGTTTAAACTGCCCGATGGCAATATCAGCTGGCTGCGGCCCAAGGAAGAGGCGGGTAAGCAGGGAGTGCCGACCGGTCCGTTCGATCCGCAGCTTCCCGTGCTCGACTTCCGCGATCCGGCCGGCCACACGCGGGCCCTGATCTTCAATCATTCGACGCACACCATCGGCACCCGCAGCGGCAAGAACGTGCGCTCGCCCGGCTTCTATGGGCTGGCCGCCCAGGAGCTGGAGCACGAACTGGGAGGCACCGTGAGCTTCCTCGAAGGGGCCTCGGGCTCGACGCACAACATCACGGCAGTCCCCGTCGACCAGGCCGTCCTCCGCATGAAAGCGGCCGTCCGCGAGGCGCGCGGGCGGGCCACGCGTCATCCCGTCGATCACTTGGCCTCGATCAAGCGTGCTCTCAAGTTCCGCGTCCGCCACTTCGACGATTCCGAGGAAGACGCCAAGATTGCCCGTTACACCACCCGCTACACGCCGACCCGCGCGTCGTCCGATTACATTCGCAAAGTCTTCGCCACGATGCGAAAGCAGCTCAAGCCGCAGCAAGGGCAGGAGCGCGAGACCGTCGTGCAGGCCCTGCGGATCGGCGACGTGGCGATCGTCGGCGTCCCGGCCGAGTATTTCACCGTGCTTGGCGTCGACATCAAACTGCGATCCCCCTTCAAATTCACTTACGTGGCCGAGCTGGCCAACGACTGGATCGGCTACTTGCCCAATCGCGAGGGGCTGCACCTCGGGGGCTACCAAACGTGGATGGGCCTGCACAGCTATGCCGAAGAGGGGACCGGCGAACGAATTGCCGATCTGGCCGTCGGGCTGTTGCGCGAACTAAAAGCGGGCGACGGACAACCGACCGCGAACAAGGAAACCTCGCCGCGGCATTCGGTCGAGTCAGCGACTCCGGTTAAGAGTGCGCCCGCCGGCCGTCAAACGCCGCAAGCCGAACAGCAGACGTTTCGCTTCGCCGATCCATCGCTCACCGCGGATTTGGTCGCGGCCGAGCCCCAGGTTGTCAGTCCGGTGGCCCTCGCCTGGGACGCTCGCGGCCGCATGTACGTGGCTGAAATGGGCGGCTACCCGGTCACCGAGCACAAGGGCCGCATTCGGCAGCTGCGCGACAATGACGGCGACGGCGTTTACGAGCTGTCGATCGTCTTTGCCGAGGGGCTGAATTTTCCGGCCACGGTCATGCCCTATCGGGACGGCATCTTGACGATCGACGCGCCGGACCTGATTTTCCTCCGCGACACAGATGGCGACGGCAAGGCCGACGAGCGACGCGTCGAATGGACGGGCTTCATCCCCGGCTCGCAACAATTGCGGGCCAATGCCTTGCACTGGGGGCTCGACAACTGGATTTATGGCGCGAACGGCCGCTGCGACGGCGAGATTCTTCGCCCAGGGGCCGACCCGAAGATGGCCGTCTCGATCCGCGGCCGCGACTTTCGCTTTCGATTCGCGGGCGATGCGAAATCGAGCACGGCAGAGTTTCAGGCGATTGCCGGGCAGAGCCAGTTCGGGCAGTGCCACGACGATTGGGGCCGCCGTTTTCTCTCTTGGAACACGATCCCGGTGCGACAAGCCGTCGTGCCCGAGCCCTACGCCAGCGAGCGCTCGCAGTTCCAGTCGCGGGGCGTGGTCGACATTGCCTCGCCGGAGGACAAAGGTCGCGTCTACCCGGTGAGTCCGCCGCCGCGGCAATTCAACGCCGAGCCGGCCGAGTATTACAACGCGATGTGCGGCCTGACGATCTTTCGTGGCACCGCACTTGGCGAGGCCTATCGCGGCAACGCATTCGTCGGCGAGTCGCTCTCGAACCTGGTGACGCGGCGGGTGTTGACGTCCGACGGGGTCGAGCGGGTTTCGCATCGTGGAGAGCAGAATCGCGAGTTTCTCGCCGGCGCCGATCCCTGGTTTCACCCGGTGTTCATGACCACGGGGCCCGACGGCGCGCTCTATGTGGCCGACTTCTACCGCGAATATGTCGAGCATCCACGCTACGTCGCTTCCGAGGAGATTCGCCGCCGCATCCCCTGGCAGACCGGCTCCGAGAACGGTCGCATCTGGCGGATTCACCGTCGCGATTGGCAACCTAATTCGCACCCTCGCCCGGATCTTTCGCAGGCGAGCACCGAGCAGCTCGTCGCGGCACTCGCCGATCCGGTCGGCTGGCGGCGGGACACGGCCCAGCGGCTGCTGGTCGAACGCCAGGACCGGGCGGCCGTTCCCCTGCTCGAAGCGCGGGTGGAAAAGGACGCATCGCCCGTCGCGCAGATTCACGCGCTCTGGACGCTCGACGGATTGGGGGCGACCAGCGACAAGGTGCTGCGTGCGGCTCTAGTGTCGAACGAGCCGAGAGTCCGCGAGCAGGCGATCGCCATCGTGGCACAGGATCCGGCGCGGATCGGCCGCTGTCTGCAGCCGCTGTCTGAATTGCTCGACGACGTCGATCCCGGCGTGCGCTTCCGGCTGGCGCTCGCACTCGGCGCGCTGCCGCCTGACGAGGTGCGCCTGAGCGCGCTTGTGCGGCTGGCGGCTTATCGTCCGCGTGATCCCTGGGTCCTTTCGGCCGTGCTCAGCAGCGCGGCTGGCCAGACGTCGGGCGTGATCCGATTGTTGGCCGAGTCGCATCCCGAGACGCTGATCGCGACCGAGCCGACGCTGTTGCCGTTTCTCGCCGACGCTGGCCAGCAAATCGCCACGGAACTGGCGGGCGACGACCTGGGCGATTTCTGCGGTTGGCTGGCTGACGCCGACGCGCGATCCGACGAAGCCCGCGTCGGTCGCGTCGTGCTATTGGCAGCGATCGTTCGCGGTCGCGAGTCGGCCGCGTCGGGCGACGCCAAGAATCGTTTCAGTTTCCTGACGGCCGCACAGCGGGCGCAAGTGGCTAAGTCGGCCGTGCGATTCGCCGAAGATTCGAATCGGCCGCTGCTCGTGCGGTCGGCCGCCATTCGACTGCTGACGCTGGCTCCGGCTGAGTCCGCGGAGCGGCTGGCGAAGCTCTTGGCGGGACCGGCGGATGGGCCGTTGCAAGCGGCGGTGGCCGAGGCGCTCGCCGATCGCAACGAGGCGGCGGGTTGCCGGGCTGTGTACCAGGCCTGGGAGTTGTTGGGGACCGACGCGCGGCGCGCGGTGATCGCCGCAGCACTGCGCTCGCCCGCCGCGATCGAGGCGCTGTTGGACGCGGTGAAAACGGGAACCGTGCGGCCGGTCGAAGTGCCGATCGACGTCGCCGAGAGCCTAAAACACGCCCCGTCGGAGCCGCTCCGCGAGCGGGCCCTCGCACTCTTTCGCAGTACGGCGTCGACCAATCGTCGGGCCGTCGTCGAACATTACTTACAGTCAGTGCCAGCGACCGGCAGCGTGGAGCGGGGGGCCGCGCTCTTCCGCGAAAACTGCCTCACGTGCCACACGATTCAGCGCGTCGGCAAGCAGGTGGGGCCGGAGCTTTCGGGGCTCAGCTCGCGGCCGCGAGAGATTGTGCTGCACGACATCTTGGACCCGAGCGCCCAGGTTTCGGCCGATTACCTGAGCTACACGGTCGTCACCAAGGACGGCAAAACGGCCGAGGGACTGATCGTCAGCCAGTCGAACGGCTCGGTGCGGCTGAGGCGGTCGGGTGGCGAAGAGAGCCTCGTGCCGGCCGCCTTGATCGAACAGATTCGAGCCAGTGACAAGTCGCTGATGCCCGACGGTTTCGAGACCAAAATCAGTCCACAAGCCATGGGCGATTTGCTAGCATTCCTCCGGCAGCCGAGCCGCGACTTGCTGCAGTCGGGAAAGCCCGCCCCGGCCGGTCGCGCCGCGGGGAGCGAGTGACCGCAACCCGAGCTTCGGCGTGCCGAGAGCGCTCGGCAGACGAGCGCGAATGAACCACGTTGTAGCCAAGAGTTGGCTTCCAGAAAGGAGTATGGCGATGAACGGAATTTCTCGACGCGCCGGAGTCCTCGCCCTTGGGGTCGCGTCGGCGGCGTGTGTGGTGTTCGGAGTGTGGCACGAATTGCGGGCCGAATTGCCGCGGCCCGAGTACCGTCGTTTGCAGCGGCAATCACCGGAAGAGGTCAAGATCGCGGTGCTGGGCGTCCATGAAGCTCCGGTCGGCGAGTCGCCGCGCGAACGCGAGCGAGTGGGCCGGGCGTTTGATATCGACGTCGAGGCCAAGGTGCTCCGCGTCGCCCGCACGTCCGTGCGGATCCACGATGGCGAAGTGATCCACATCGTGTATCGGCTGCACCGCCGCGAGCGAGCGGTCCCCGGCCCCGGCGAACCGCAACCGCCCGAGCAGGGACACGAGTACCCGGCCTTCCTGGCGAAGGTCGAAGGCGATCGCCGCGCATTCGCGCCGGCCGCCGGCGTCTACACCTTCGAGCGGCTCTAACGAGCCCGCGGCGTTCGATCGTCGAGCGTCACGAATCGGAAATGACAAAAGACGGCGCAACTCCGCGCCGTCTTTTTTTGCGCGAGTTTGATTCTCGGGTGCCACTGCTGAGCTTGCTCAACAGTGGCTTCCGTGATGCACGCAGCATCCGCAATCAGGAGCACTGCTGAGCCGGTGACGTCTCAGCAGTGGCACACGAACGGCACGCTCAAAAATGTTTGGCGAGCCGGTCGACAATCAGGCGGCCAATGTTGAGCGAGGCGGTGGCGGCGGGGCTGGGGGCGTTGAGGACGTTGACGATGCGGTCGTTCTCGACGATCGAAAAGTCGTCGACGAGGCTGCCGTCCGGCGCCAAAGCCTGGGCACGCACACCCGCCGGCGCGGTGTGTAGGTGCTCGGTGCGAATCTCGGGAATCAGACGGGTGAGGGCCTTCACGAAGGCCCCTTTGCTCATCGACCGCCACAGTTCGCCCATCCCCATTCGCCAGTTTCGCGAGGCGAGCCGCAGGAAACCCGGATAGGTGAGCGATTCGGCCAGGTCGTGCAGGTTGATGTCGCTGAGGTGATAGCCTTCCCGCGCGAAGGCGAGCACGGCGTTTGGCCCGCACTCGACGCCGCCGAGCGCCATCCGCGTGAAGTGCACCCCCAGAAACGGGAAGTCGGGATCGGGGACCGGGTAGATCAAGTTGCGGCAGAATTTTTCGGCCTCCGGCACCAGCTCGTAATATTCGCCGCGAAAGGGGACGATCTTGGCCGGCGGCGTCATCCCGCCCAGGGCCGTCACTCGGTCGGCGAACAGCCCCGTGCAGTTGACCACGAGTTTTGCCACGACTTCGCCCGCGGTGCTCACGAGTCGCGTGCGGTCGCCCTCGCCATGAATGGCCGTCACGCGGGCGTTCGTGATGATTGTTCCGCCGGCCTGCTCGATCCGGGCGGCCAGTTTCGCGCACACGCCCCGATAGTCGACGATGCCCGCGTCAGGGACGTGGATCGCGCGGATGCCCGCCGAGTACGGCTCCAGCTCGTGCAGCTGCTCGCGGCCGATGATTTCGCACGTGACGCCGTTGGCCTGGCCGCGCTCGTAAATCCGCTCCAGTGCGGGCAACTCTTTTTCGTCGACGGCGACGATCACCTTGCCGCAAATTTCGTGGGCGACGCCCTCTTGTTGGCAGAACTCGATCAGGGCCTTACGACCCTCGCGACAGTTGACTGCTTTGAGCGAGCCGGGCTTGTAGTAGATGCCCGAGTGGATCACGCCCGAGTTGCGACCGGTCTGGTGCGCGGCGAGGGCGGCCTCTTTTTCGAGCACGACGACTTTTTTGCCCGGATCGAGCCGGCCGAGCTGATAGCCGGTCGCCAGGCCGACGATGCCGCCGCCGATGATTGCGACGTCGCACTCGGTGGTCACGACCGCGACTCGGCGCGTTTGGCCCGGTAGATGTGTGTCGCCTGGCCGAAGGCGGTTTCGGCCGCCTCCATGATCGTTTCGCTCAAGGTCGGGTGGGCATGAATCGTTTCGGCGACATCGCGGGCGACGCACGCCGTCTCGACGGCCAGCGTTGCTTCGGCGATCAGCTCGCCGGCGCCGGCCCCGACGATGCCCACGCCCAGCACACGCTCGGTCTCGGGATCGAAGAGGATCTTCGTCAGGCCCTCGGTCCGTGAAATCGTGACGGCCCGGCCCGACGCGCCCCAGGGGAAGCGGGCGATCTTCACTTCGCGATTGGTGTTCTTGGCCTCGGTCTCGGTCAGGCCGCACCAGGCGATTTCCGGATCGGTGAAGACGACGGCCGGAATGGCCAGGTTGTCGAACGCGGCCGGCTCGCCGGCGAGCGCCTCGATCGCCACGTGCGCCTCGCGCGTAGCTTTGTGCGCGAGCATCGGTTCGCCCGCCACGTCGCCGATCGCCAGGATGTTCGGATCGGCCGTCCGCCGCTGCGGGTCGACCTTGATGAAACCTTTCTGATCGACTTCCGCGCGGGTGTTTTCCAGGCCCAGGTCGCGGCTGTTCGGCCGGCGGCCGACCGAGACCAGCACGCGGTCGAAGGTCTGCTTCGGCTCGACTCCTTCGCCCTCGAGTTCCGCGACGATGCCTTCCTTGGTCGCGGTCAGCTTGGTGACCTTCGTGTTGAGCAGGATTGCCGCGAAAAGCCTGTCGAGCCGCGTCTTGAGCGGCCGCACTAGGTCGCGGTCGGCCCCGGGGAGCAGGCCCGCCGTCATCTCCACGACGGTGACCTTCGAGCCGAGCGCTGCGTAGACCGAACCCATCTCGAGGCCAATGTACCCGCCGCCGACGACGAGCAATTTTCCCGGCACGTCGGGCAAGTCGAGGGCGCAGGTCGAGTCCATCACCCGCGGGTCTTTGATGGCGAAGATCGGCGGAATGATCGGCGAAGAACCCGTGGCGACGATGGCTTTGCCGAAGGCCAGCTTTTGCGTCGAGCCGTCCGGCTTTTTCAATTCGAGTGTGGTCGAGTCGAGAAAGCGGGCCCGCGCTTGGACCAGCTTGACGCCGCGGGCCTTGCACAACTCGCCCACACCGCCCGTCAGTTTTTTGACGACTGATTCTTTGAACGACCGCAGTTTGTCGAGCTCGACCTTCGGCTGCGCGAAGGTGATGCCCCACTGCGTCGCTTCGTGCGCTTCGCCCAGCAGGGCGGCCACGTGCAAGAGGGCCTTCGACGGAATGCACCCGCGATGCAGGCACACGCCGCCGGGAATGGCTTCGTCGTTGACGAGCGTGACGTCCATCCCGCGGTCCGCCGCGTCGAACGCCGCCGGATAACCGCCCGGCCCGCCGCCGATCACTACCAATTCGGCGCGAGCGCCGGAATCTGCTTGATCACCATCGCCCGGCATGTTGAGTCTCTTTAGAAGTCGAACAAGGCTTTGGTCCGCGGTCACGGATCGGATCCCCGATCGCCGGAGGAGTTTTCGCTAAAACTCGACGCGGCATCTGCACCACCGACGGACCGGCCGGCGGCCGCTCACAGCTCGATCAGGAGCTTGAACGGATCGGACAGGATGCCGGCCAGCTTGACGATGAAGCGGGCCGCGTCGGCACCGTTAATGATCCGATGGTCGTAGGAGAGCGACAAGGGCAGCATCAGCCGCTCGACCACCTTGCCGTCGATCAGCTTGAGCGTTTTTTGCGTCCGCGACATGCCGAGGATGGCCGCCTCGGGATAGTTGACGATCGGCGTGAAGGCCGTGCCGCCGATGCCGCCCAGGTTCGTGATCGTGAACGTGCCCCCCTGCATGTCGGCCAGGTCGAGCTTGCGTTCACGTGCCTTGGCCGCCAGCACGCCCAGCTCCTGCGCGATCACGAGCACCGTTTTGCGGTCGGCATCGGGAATGACGGGGACCAACAGGCCGAAATCGGTGTCGACCGCCACGCCGATGTGGAAGTAGTGCTTGACGATCAATTCGCCGGCCGCCATGTCGATCGTCGAATTGAAGTGGGGGAACGCCTTGAGGGCGCCGACGACCGCCTTCACCATGATCGCGGTCATGGTGACCTTGGGGGCGTTGTGGCCGATGTTCTTGACGTAGCTCTGCCGGGCCTCTTCCAGCTCGGTGACGTCGGCCAGCTCGTGCTGGGTGACGTGCGGCACGTTCTGCCAGGCGATCGTCAGGTTGGCGGCGCTTACGCGGCCCAGCTTGTTGATGGCGACCCGCTCGATTGCGCCGAAGCGATCGAACGGGGGCAGCGTCACGCCACCACCTGGAGGTCCAGCCTGAACGGCGCGCCCCGTGGTGAGCGAGCGGACGAACGACTGCACGTCGTCGCTGGTGACGCGACCGCCCGGACCCGTTCCCGAAACTCGATGCAGGTCGACGCCCAGCTCGCGGGCCAACCGCCTCGTGGCAGGGCCGGCCGGCACGGGAGCGCCGGAATCGTGCCCGTTACCGGAAACGTCACTGCGTTCCGGTGGGGCGTAGGGAGTCGCCGGCTCGTTGGCGGCAGCCACAGTGGTAGGAGCTTGCGCGGGCGGCTGCGGTGCGGGCCTGACAGGCGCGGCACCAGTCGGTTGCTTCGGGGCGGGTGCCGCCGCTGATTGAGTCGCCGGAGTCGCCGGGGCCTTGTCGGGCTCGGCCTTAGCCGGCGCAGTCTTG